>Ga0172364_10000804_pt1 | contig 23250 bp, 20 predicted proteins | sample LakKivSesite10cm_FD_114545 | JGI IMG/M metagenome (GOLD analysis project Ga0172364, IMG submission 114545) | Sediment microbial communities from Lake Kivu, Rwanda - Sediment site 10cm | ecosystem: Environmental > Aquatic > Freshwater > Lake > Sediment | place: Rwanda: Western Province, Lake... | reverse complement strand
GTTACCTCGGAGCGCTTCCAGCAGATAGTGGGTGAAGAGGCTATTCTCCATCCCGTGCAGCACCAATGAGGCTTCATCGGAACGGGACGAGGCCATAATCACCCGGCCTGCCCCCTGGGCCAGTCGTTCATAGTAGTTCTCCTCCAGCCCGGACTTGAAATCTGCCTGCTCGAGTCCCAGGTCTTTGGTCTCACCCGTGCCGCCCGAGTAGCAAGCATCGAAGAGGATCAAGAGCCGTTGTGCCTGGACGTGGCGCAACAGGGCCGTCAGCTCCTCGCCAGCAATAGCCGTTCCGCTCAGGTTTGCCGGGTCACAATCGTAGGGGATGAGGTAGTTGCCGGCCTGCGGGCCACTCTCGACGCGCCCGCCGTGACCTGAGAAGAAGATCAGAGCTGTATCGCCGGGGCCGGCTGTGTCGGCCAGCCAACGCAGCCCATCGCGAATACCGCTGGTCGTGGCCTGGTCCTCCAACAGTAACCGCACATTGGTTCCAAGATAGCCGCAGTGGGCTGACGAACGCAACAGGCTATCCATGTCTCGGGCGTCTTTGAGGACGGTCTCGGACAACCGGCGCACCTTGGGATAGTTGGCAATCCCCATAATCAGGGCGTAGCCATCTTTGAAGCCGGGCACGGTTCCTCCTTTCCAGGTCTTTGCCTATGCACGTCCGCATAGAGCTGGCTGTACTCTGGTTCCAGGTCGGCCGAGGCATAGTCGGTCAGGTAGGCGCGGCGCACCGGCTCAGGCACTCGGGTCGAGCCAGGAACCAGCAGGATCGCATAGGTCAACATCGGGCTTCTCCGTGGTGAGGAAATTGTAACACAATGGGTTAGCTAGGGCAAATGGGCAGGTATGCCAAAGACCCACCCTCACCCTGCCCCTCCCTGCCAGGGAGGGGAGCAGGCTCGCCCCCTCTCCCTGCCAGGGAGAGGGCTGGGGTGAGGGTGGAAACTTGCCACTTGCACGAAGTGTGGTATAATTTGAATTGCAATGTACGTCCACTCAAGTGACCTAAGGTATTGCATACAGGGCCAGATGGTTTTCGCTGCCATGCGCCCAAGGCTGGGTAGCACGCAATTGGCTGGTGGCGTTGCGTCACGTCGCTTGCTTGAGCCAACGTCTGCTATGTGTCCGGCCAGGACATTGAAGTGGCCCCACCAGCAGGCCCACGCGCAGGTCGTCTCGGGATTGGCAGCACTTTACCAGCAACATACTGCAAGCACCGCCGGGTTTACGGCGGCGCTGCAGATGGTCTTGGGGTATGAGCCCAAACTATCGCCAGGTGAGGAGGTGCGTGGCGGGGCGTGATGTTCTCAGGTGGCGAGGAGCGCGGGGCCTTACTCAAAGCCCCGCGCTTTTTTATTATGCGTGATCTCATCCCTTCACCGTCCGGGGTGATCGGGGCCCCGGGGTCAAGGCTCTCCGGCAGTGTCCCGGGTGCAGGGACGCCGTCGCGAACGATGAGACGCGACCCCGCGAGGGGTTATCGTCGAAGGGGACAGGGAGCCGGTGTCGCCCTTACATTGTCCGGGTGCCGAAGCATACCTATAGATGAGACTGTCGCCGGGACGCGGTGAAGGGATCGGGCTGGCAGCACCGTGCCGGCCTGCATGGGGAGAGGGAGCAGGCTTCAGGCGGGGGATGCCTGCTCCCTCTCCCTGGAGACAAAAACCTTCGCAAGGTTGAGTGGCGGGGGGGGTAAGAGAGTATGACAGCAGCAGCAGGAGTTCTTCTACTTAACGTGACGTATGAGCCGCTGCGGGTCATCCCTGTTCAGCGGGCGGTTGGCCTGCTGATGCGGGGTGTGGCCGAGGGTGTAGAGGGTATCGCGGCTCGATTGCGCACGCCCAGCACGGTCTTCGAGGTGCCTTCCGTGCTGCGGCTGCGCTATTACGTGCACGTTCCCCGGCGTGGAGCCGTGTGGAGCCGGCGCGGTGTGCTGAACCGGGACGAGTATACCTGCGTGTACTGCGGTGTACGCGTCGGGGAACCGCATCGTGGCCGGGTTCTCACCCGCGGCGATTTTACGGTGGATCACCTGATCCCCCGCAGCCAGGGCGGAGGCAACACGTGGGGCAACACGGCCTGCGCCTGCCGCTGGTGCAACGGGCGCAAGGGAGGCCGTACACCCCACGAGGCAGGCATGCGTCTCCAGTGGGAGCCCAAGCTCCCGCGCGTCAGCTACGTCGTCGCCTCCGGTGAAGTACCGGCCGAGTGGCGAGTCTACCTGCGGGTGTAAATGTAGGACAAGATGCCATCTTGTCCAGGTGTAGGACACAGCGACAGTGGGGCAAGCTGGAAAGCCTGCCCCACTTGTTGGAGAACTCGATAGGTTACTCTGTGGTGGGGAGGTGGTCTGCGAGAGGAGTGACTTGTTTGTCCAACATCGGGAAGTGCCTGACGTTGGTCGTCACCAGCGTCAGGTCGTGCTCCAGCGCGGTGGCAGCGATGAGTGCGTCGGGGAAACTGACCTGGTGGCCTCGACGAGCCTGTTCGTAGATCAGCCGGCCAGCGCGGTCGCCAATCGAGGTATAGACCGGCAGGTTGATCAAAGAACCCAACAGTGCCCTCGTCATCTGCTCTTCACGGGGCTGCATGCCTGCCAGTACTTCTGTTCGGGAAATGACGGAGACATAGAGGTAACGGGTATGCTGGGTCGCTTCGAGCCAGTCTAGGACGCGCAAATTGCGCCGCAGGGCCAGGATGAGCACGTTGGTATCGAGGAGGTAGTCATTCATTCTGCATATCCTCAGCAAGTTGCACGTCCCAGTCATAAGAGGAGTGGCCATACTCGCGCAGTTGGCGGATCCAGCGATCTGCGTCTTCTGGCGTTGCCAGTTCGGGATGGTCTTCGTCTCGCCAGGCCGGTCCCTCTTCCCGCAATGCGGCCAACACACGGTGCAGCCGTTCGCGGCGGGCTGCCTCTTCCGTCGCTTTGACGATGAAGCGATTGCGTTCTCGAGGTGGTACGACCGCGTCCACTAACTCCAGCACTTCGGCCGGGAACGTAACGTTGATACGCCGTCTGGCTATCACTGTAGTTGTAACCATTGTACACCCCCTTATGGTGCTTGAATTATACACCCTGTTTCGGTGTAGTCAAATGGCGTAAGGGGACTATCTGCGAATGGGGTGCAGCGACTGAAGTCGCCACTACGGGTTCGTCGGGCCGGGCTGGCCATAGACGTGGGTGTAGCGGTGGTGCAGTTTGGCCACGTCATCCGGCGAAATTTCGTCTGGCTGGCCCAGTTGTAGTGCGAGCCATACCGTGCGCGCGATGTCCTCTACCATCACCGCCGCCTTGACTGCCGCCTCGGCCGCGGGACCGAGGGTAAAGACACCGTGGTTCTTGAGGAGCACGGCTGATGAGTTGCCAATGTGCTCGACCACCTGGCGGCCGATGTCCTCGCCGCCGATCAGCGCAAAACCGGCGCAGGGGATCGGGCCGCCGAACTCGTCGGCCATGGCGGTCAGGTAGACCGGGATGGGGCGGCCGAGCGCGGCGAAGGCCGTGGCGTAAGGGGAATGGGTGTGCACCACGCCGTTGACGTCTGGCCGGTGGCGGTAGATGTAGAGGTGGCTGGTCGTGTCGGACGAGGGGTTGAGCGTGCCCTCAATCACGTCGCCCTGCAGGTTCACCACGACGTGATGCTCCGGGCGCAGGTCTTCGTAGCGGATGCCGCTGGGCTTGATCACGACCAGCCCGCTCTCCACGTCCCTGGCGCTGACGTTCCCGCTCGTCCAGGCCACCAGGTGATTCTTGGGCAGTTCCAGGTGTAGTCTGCAGGCCTCTTCCTTCAGGTGTTCAAGCATGAAATCTCCTTCGGAACATTCGACTCAGTGTAACAGCGTATTCAGTTTGCGCAGCACCTCGGTGACTATCGCCGTAGGTAAAGTGCAAATCAGCTCCGCCTGTCGCGCTTGCCAATCCAGACTCTTGACTTGGTCGGTCAAGATTGCACCGGTGACCTCCAGGCCAGCAGGGACAAGGACCTCGAATGGGTAACCTTTGATCTGACTGGTGATAGGGCACAGAATGGCAAGCCCGACTTTGTCGTTATATGCTGCTGGTGAGAGGATTACCGCAGGGCGACGTCCAGCCTGTTCGTGGCCTGCCTGAGGGTTCAAAGTGATCCAGACCACATCGCCGCGTCTAGGAACGTACCCTTTCGGGTTCACCATACTTCATTCCCCATGATTGGACCGGTATCAAATTCGCGGTGCAAGTTGGATTCTGTCACTTGTGCCAGGAGACGCTCCAAAGTCAACGCTGGTTCAACGACAGGCACTATGACGAGTTTCCCGTCTACCAGTGACACTTCAACCGGTGTATCGTTCTCCAATCCCACTTCAGCCGCAAATGGTTTTGGGATACGCACGGCCAAACTATTGCCCCATTTTTGCACATGAGTGATCATTTGAATACCTCCCCGGTGTATCTACAAAGATGATACACCAGGTTCCAACTTTACGCAACCCCATCACAGGGCCAACGCAGTAGCGTGTTCCGTGTTTCGTGGCCTATCACGGAACACGGAACACGAAACACTCCTGCGTTGGCGAGTGTCAGTCGCCCGCCAATACCTGTTGCTTCAGCGCCTTCAGCCGCTTCATTACGTCGTTTGCGCCGCGGCCGAAATAATCGTGCAGTTTCAGGTACTCGGCGTACAGTTGATCGTAGATGGCCCTGTGCGCCGGGTCGGGCCGGTAGACGACGTCTTGCAGGCGGGCCATATACTGGGCGGCCTCGAGGATCGTATCGCAGCCGCCGGCGGCCTTGCCCGCCGCGACGGCCGCGAACATGGCCGAGCCGAAGGCCCCTGCCTGAGCCGTGGCCGCCACGCGGATCTCCCGCCCGGTGACGTCGGCGTAGATTTGCATCAGCAGCTTGTTCCGCTCCGGCAGACCGCCACAGGCGACGATTTCGTTCACGGCGACGCCGTTTTTCTCGAACGACTCGACAATCACGCGCGTGCCAAAGGCCGTGGCTTCGATCAACGCCCGGTAGATGTCCTCCGGTTTGGTCGCCAGCGTCGCGCCCACCAACAACCCGGTCAGATCCACGTCCACCAGGATGGAGCGGTTGCCGTTCCACCAGTCGAGCGCGACGAGTCCATGCTCACCTGGCTTCTGGCCGGTGGCCTTCTCCTCCAGCAGCGAGTGCAGATTGGTCCCCCGTGCTCGTGCTTCCTCCTGGTAGGCGGCAGGCACACAGTTGTCCACAAACCACGCAAAGTGGTCGCCCACGCACGACTGCCCCGCCTCGAAGCCAAAGTAGCCAGGGATGATGCCGTCCTCTACGACGCCGCACATGCCTTCGACGATGCGCTCCTCGGCGCCCAGCACCATGTGGCAGTTGGAGGTGCCCATGATGATCACCATGCGTCCCGGCTCGACGACCGTCGCCGCTGGAACGGAGACGTGTGCGTCCACGTTGCCGATGGGCACGGCTGTTCCCGGCTGGAGCCCGGTCATGCGCGCCATTTCCTGGGTCAGGCTCCCGGCCCGCTGCCCCAGGGGGTAGATCTGGCGCGAGAGCTTTTCGTCCACGACGTGCCACAGCCGGGGGTCGAGCGCGGCGAAGAAATCGTCGCTGGGATACCCTTCGCGCTTGCTCCAGATCGCCTTGTAGCCGGCCGTGCAGGAGTTGCGCCGCTCCTGCCCGGTCAGTTGGAGCACGATCCAGTCTGCCCCCTCGATGTAGTGGTGGGCGGCCTGGTAGACCTGGGGAGCCTTGTTGAGCGTCTCCCAGATCTTGGGTAAGAGCCACTCGGAGGAAATCTTGCCGCCGTAGCGATCCAGAAAGCGCTCGCCGCGCTCCCGGGCAATGCGGTTCAGCTCGTTCGCTTCGGGCTGGGCGGCGTGGTGCTTCCAGATTTTGACCCAGGCGTAGGGGTTGGTGCGCCATTCTGGCTTCATGCACAGCGGTGTGCCCGTCTCGTCTATAGGCAACATCGTGCAGGCCGTGAAGTCGGTGCCGATGCCGATGACGTCGCCCGCGTCCACGTGGCCCTCCCGCAGCACAGCGGGGACCGTCACCCGCAGCGTCTCGAGGTAGTCTGCCGGGTTCTGCAGCGCAAAGTCGGGCGGGAGCGGGACGTCGCTGCCGGGCAGCGCTTCGTCAATCACGCCGTCGGCGTAGGGGTGGACGGCGGTGGCAACCTCCTGGCCGGTGGCTACGTCCACGAGCACCGCCCGCCCCGACTCGGTGCCATAGTCTACGCCAATCGCGTATTTGCTCTTGCTCACGTTGACCTCCTTGATGAGAGTAGAAACCAGGTTTTGCCGCTTCGCTTACGTCGCTTCGCTTACGTCGCTTCGCTTGGAAAACCTGGTTTCTTTATTGATGATAGTACACGTCCCAACCCAGGTACTTGTCCAGCGCCTCGTGGATGGCAGAGGCCGTCTGCGACAGGTTGATGGCGACGTGGTGCTCGAAACCCTGCTCGCAGATGTGTTGGAGCAGGTCCTGCAGGTTCGGGATGCGCACGACGCCGTAGCCTCCGAACGTCTCGACCGGGTCGGCCGTCAACTCCCCTTCGCCCACATAGGCCGACATGGCGCCCCATTCGTCGTCCGTGGAGACGCGGCAGTAGGTGAAGGGGCCCGTCTTCAGCCGGCCCACCACGGTGCCGTAGGTGTTGTCTTTGCCGACCGTCCCGGCGATGATGGCCTGGTAATCCATGTTCGGCGTGGCGGCGAAAAAGTGCCTGGGCAGGTTGCTGCAGTGGAAGACGATGCCCTTGTCCGGGTCGTCACCGTAGTTGTTGTTCCAGTCCACCAGTGCGCTGGGGGTTCCCGAAGCCAGTTGCAGCGCGAGCATGCCGATGACGCCGGTCACGTCGGTCTCGCAGGCGCTCGGCAGCAGGCCGTTGCTCATCATGCTCATCACCGTGCAGGGCACGACGCCCAGGAATTCCTCCATCGAGGTCCAGCACTGGATCGCGGTGGCGATCAGCCGGTTGGCCTGCATCCACTGCTCGACGACGGCAGCAAAGCGGGCCATCTTGTTCAGCGCGGCGGCAGGAACACCCTGGGTGCGCACATAGGCCTCCAGGCCAGCGCGCTTGGCGCGCACCACTTCGGCATTGTCGTCCAGGCGCTCCATCCGCCCAAATGCCTCAGAGAGGTCGAGCGTCTCGACGCTGATCCCAACGCTTTCGAGCAGCTTCTCGCTGTAGCGCACGGTGTTGAAGGCGGCCGGCCGCGCGCCCAGCGCGCCGATGCGCGCGTTGCGCAAACCTCGCACGACGCGGCACGTGCTCACGAAGCGGCGCAGGTCGGCGCGGAAGTCCTCGCCCTGCGGATCCATGGTGTGCCGGGTGGTGAGCGAGTAGGGAACGCCGTATTGGCGCAGGTTGTTGCAGGCAGACATCTTGCCGCAGAACGAGTCACGGCGGTCGGCAATCGTCATGTGGTCCACGTCGTCGGGGAAGGCGTGGACGAGCACCGGCACGTTCAGGTTGGCCCAGCGCAGTGCGTTGGCGATGGCGCGCTCGTCGCCAAAGTTCGGCAACGTCACCAGCACGCCCGCGATCTCGCCCTGGTGCGCCTTGAACAGCGCGGCACACTTTTCGGCGTCGGTCACGCTCTCGATGCTGCCGAACCTGGTATCTTCGGGCGTGAGCGCGATGGCCCTGATGCCTTCCTGCTCCAATACTTTCAGAATCGTTTCACGCCCGGTCTTGCAGAGATGGTCGGGGAAGAAGCCCCGGTTGCCAACGATAAGGCCAAGAGTTGGTTTGTCCATTTGTGTTTCGTCTCCTTTCTCACAGCAGGCTGTACGTTCCGAGTTGCCTATCTGTCTCGTGTGCCAAGTATAGCATAGAATCCGGCAGGAGGGCAAGTTAGCAAATCTCTCTATGAGGGAGGGAAGCGGAAGCTACAGACCTGACAGGTCTTCTGAGACCTGTCAGGTCTGTGTCAGGTCTGAAATTACGGTGCAGTGATGGTGTCACACGTCTCGACGTTGGCGCTGGCGTTGTACGTCCAGCCGCTCTTGGTCACGTTGTCCACGCAAAAGGTCCACGTGCCGCCGCCCTTCTTGCCCGACGAGGTCAGCGTGACGTTGCCGCTAGAGTCGGTGCTCCCGCTGGCGCTGTCGTTCGTCGCGCCGCTGAAGGTGCCGTACACCGTCGCGCCGGACACCGGTGCGTCGTATGCGTCCACGATCGTCACTGTGGCCTTGGCCTTGTAGGTCTGGCCTGACTTTTGAGAGGCCATGGCGATGTTGCCCACGTGCATCACGCCGGGAGGCGGCTCGCTGCCGCCCACCAACTTGATCAGGACCGCAGCGGTGCCGGGGATGGTGAACGTGACGTGGCCACTCGTGAGCGCCGGGTTGCCGGTAATCGTATCGAGGTGCGCCGAGTCGAACTGCCACATGGTGCCTGTGCCGTTTGTCATCAACGCCGACAGATCGGCATCCACCGTGTACGACGTGTTGGCCGCGCTGTTGGTGACGAGCAGGTAGACGTTGCCGCTGGCATCCTGGGTCGTGATAGCCATCAGGTAGTTGTTGCTGGCCGTGCTCTGGTACGTGGTGCGGCAACCCACCAGCGCGCGGTTGGCCAGCCGCACGCCGTAGAAGGTGTTGCGCCGTGCGCCGCTACCGTCCACCAGTCCCTCAAAGTTCTGGAAACCGCCGGTGAAGCCGTCCCAGTCGTAGAAGGTGAACAGGTGGCTGCCGTCGAGGTGATCATTGCCGGGCCGTGAGCCGCGGATCATGTTGTTGATCACCGTCTTGACGGCGAGCGAGAAGCCGTCATAGCCGCCCCGGTAGGTGGCCCATTCGCTCAGCCACAGCTCCGCGTTGGTCTTGCCGTAGGAGTTCATCCACCCGTGTACCTGCTGCGTGTAGCTGGTGATGTCCGACGAGTAGTTGTGGATGTCCACGGTGTCAAAGTAGGCGCCGGCATTGATCATCACGTCGCGCGGCCAACTTGAGCCGCCGGTCGTGACGGGCGCATACACGTGGAAGGTACGGCCGGGCAGGTACGTGTCGTACACGTACTTGATCGCGTCGTAGGTGTACTGGACGAACAGATAGTAGTCCTCAATGGTGCCGGCGAAACCCTGGCCGCTGTTGTTCGGCTCGTTGTGGACCTCAAAGTCGTCCACGCGGTAGTCGTTGCGAACGTTCAGCCAGTAGATGGTGGCAAAGACGTGCTCCCACCACTCGTTCCAGTCCTCGGGTGAGTTCGGCGGGTTGAGCGCCTCGGCCCAGTCGGGCTTGTCGTTGTTGTCCACGTTGCGCAGCGTCACCACCGGCTTGATGCCCGCGTCCTTCAGGCTCTGGAAGATCGTGCGCGCGTTGCCCGGCCAGGTCGTGCCTGGCTCGCCCGACCACCAGTAGTCGCTGCCGTCGGGCGGATTGGTCATCGCGTTGTCCCACCACGCCCAGTTGATCGCGTTGGGGCTGGCCTTGATCTCGGCGATGGTCGGGGAACCGTATACGCCGTCGTCGTCCTGCTGTTCCCAGCGCGACATGCCGCCATAGACGCGGTACGTGTTGTAGCCGATGTCCTGCAGGTCGGCGACGTCGAAGCGGACGTTGCCTTCGGTCGCGCCGAGGTAGCAGGTACTGATGCCCCACGGTGTCCCGGAGACGGTGATGGTGGCCGTGGCGGCGTGGACGGGCGCGATCAGCCCGCCCCACACGACGATGGACAGGATGAGCAAGGTGCTCAGGACGAACGTGCTGAATTTGCGATCGGTCTTCATTGCAATCCTCCTCGTAGTGGTAGAGACCTGACAGGTCTCGAAAGACCTGTCAGGTCTGGGATTACGGTGCAGTGATGGTGTCACACGTCTCGACGTTGGCGCTGGCGTCGTACGTCCAGCCGCTCTTCGTCACGTCCGTTACGCAGAAGGTCCACGTACCGCCGTTCTTCTTGTTGGACGAGGCCAGCGTGACGTTGCCGCTACTGTCGGTGACGCCGCTGACGCTGTCGCTCGTGGCCCCGCTGAAGGCGCCGTATACCATCGCGCCAGAGACAGGCGCGTTGCTGGCGTCCACGATCGTCACCGTCGCCTTGGCCTTGTAGTTGGCGCCCGCCTTCTGCGAGGACATGGCGATGTTGTTCACGTGCATCGCGCTGGAGGGGCCGCCGCCGTTGCTGACCTTGACGACGTGGCTGACGGTGCTGGACTTGCCGGTGGAATCCCGCACCCGCACCTGGATGGTGTGGTCGCCGTCGGGGACGCTGGCCGAGTTCCAGGCGGCGGTGTAGCGGCTGCCGGATTGCAGCGCCATGGCGGTGAATGCGCCCGCGTTGATCGGGTCAATGCGGTACTCGACGGCAGTGATACTCCCGTCGTCGAAAGCGTCGGCCGCGATGATGACGTTCCCCGAGACGGTGGCAGACTTGGCCGGTGAGGCGATGAAGACGCCCGGCACGGCGTTCTGCGGTGCGGTGGCGTTGCTCAATACGAAGCGCACGGAGTCGAGCGCCAGGTTGGCGGCGGAAAGCGTCACCGTCGGTCCGGCGACTGTCGTCGTGCCGGTAAAGTCGTCCGGCTCGTAGGCATCCACCTTCACGTTCGTCCAGGGCGTCGTGATCTTGAAGCCGATCGTCTGGGGGGCCGGGACGATCCCGCCCTGGAAATTGGTCACGATCACCTCGATGCGGTCGCCCATGTGTACGGCGTCCACTTCGTACTGCCAGTCGCCGTTGCCGACCATCTCGACCGGCACCTGGTTCCCATCCAGGCCGAAGACCCAGCCCCAGTGCTGCCAATAGGCGCCGGCGCTCGTAAAGTCCCAGTTGGTGTAGGGCGGCCCGGGCGGCTCGACGTTGAGCAGCGCGGAGTTGAACGTCTCGACGTAGCCGTCGTTGTTGGCATACGGGTCGGGCTCGGAGTTGTACCACTCGTTCGGGTCTGGCCACGGACAGTCCTTGTCCGGGTCACCCCGCAGCAGCCACTGCGTGATAAAATCCACCGGCGAGGTCGGGTCCTTCAACAGGTAGCCGATCGCCGAGGCCATCGCGGCCGGGTTGTACTCGGGCACCTGGCTCTGGTTAATGAACCAGTTGGCGGGGCCGGTTTCGCTGATGATGTACTGGAGCGAGGGGTCAATGGCCTGGATCGCATCGGCGCCGGGCTTGATGCCCCACTTGTAATCGTGGGTGTGGAAAGCGTCCATCTTGGGGTAGAGCGCGGCGTACCAGTCCTGCCACAGCGTCGTCTGGGCGGGTTCGTTCGAGGAGGAGGGCGCCACGAAGCAGGCCGCGCCGTCGCCGTTGGCATCCACCGTGTCGTATTGCTTGAGTGTGTCGTAGGCCAGCCGCTCGAGGCGGTAGTATTCCTCCGGGGTACCCTTCCAGAAGCCATCCATGTTCACCTCGTTCATGATGGCGTAATCGTCCACCACGTCTCCCAGGCGGACGGCGACTTCGTGGATGAACTCGGTCCAGTAGGCGTCGTCCGTGGGTGGGTAGTCGCTGTAGTCGGGATCGTTCGGCATGGTCGAGGCCCAGCGTGGCGTGTACTGGAGCTTGATCAGCACGCGCTCCACGCCGTGCGCCCTGAGTTGCTGGAAGGTGTAGCGGTAATAGCGCCAGGCTCCCTCGTCCCAGGTGCCAGGGCCGAGATGGACGTCCTCCCAGGTGAGATCGGGGTAGGAGGCAGTCCAATGCATCTCCTCGACGATCTCCATGTCGGAGTCGAGCACGTTGCGGTCGAGGAGGTAGTTGATCCAGATCTGGCCGCCCGCAAAGGCCTGCGCCTCCTGCTTCATGCGGTCCACCAGCGCGTCGTCGGTCCAGTACTCGGTCGAGCCGATGTAGCGCTTGGGCTGGGCCAGGTTCAGGCTATCCTGTTCGAGCGAGACGTAGTCCATGTCGAAATACGGTACGACGCCGTCGGGCTGCGAGTTGGGGCCGGCGTTGGGCGCGCTGGAGACGCGCAGTTCGAGCGTGTTCGCGCCAACGACCAGCGCTGCCGGCGGCAAGGCCCAGCGCAGCGTCTGGACGCCCTGATTCTTCCCGCCGTTGCCCCACTTGGAGAACTCCCACGAGCCGGCCCAGCGCGGGGTGAGCGGGTGGCCATTGATAGTGGCCTGTAGCCCGGAGGTCGTGTTCTGGCCGGTATCGGCGGCGACGACGTTCAGAAAGTAGTCGCCGGAGACGGAGGGTAGGGCAAACTGGATCGTCTCGACGGTGCCGCCCCCGGAGAGCCTGGCCGGGAAGGCGGAGGTCGGCGAGGCGCCGACCGTAAACGTGCCGACGCTTCCCGCGAATTCGGCCTTCGAGTCGTCAAGCGTGCCGATGGACCACACGGTCGTGCCGGCTGCCTTGACGACGCCTGTCGCCGGGCGGGCGCTCCTGCTGGCGAGGAGTGGGACGAGAATCAGCGAGAGGCCGACTAGCCCGTCCACCAGGACGCGCAACAGAACGTTTCGTTTCTTGCTGTGTGCTATCACGTCATTTCCCCCTTTGCCGATTGGCATAAAGAGATTTTGGGACGCAGATCAACGCGGATGATGCCGGTGAGTACACCGGATGCGGATGAGGAAAATGATCCGCAGAATCTACGTTCATCGGCATCCAATAGACTCAATTGCGACAGAAGAGTGCGTTACGATTTCGCCTATGGTTCATCACCTCCATTCTCCATCCTTCATTCTCCATTCTCCTATCCTTCCAACGCCCGCACCCTGACCACCTGCGCCATCCCCTCCCGCTGTATGCAGTTGGAGAGTGCGAACGACTGCACCATCTCGTCAATTTCGGCCTCATTCATTCCACGGAACTGTTCGGCGAACGCCGGCAGCAGCGCGCGGGAGAGCGCCCCATCGCAGATGGCCCAGCGCAGCGTGTCGTTCAGATTCGCCCAGTCCCCCGGTAAACCCCCCTGCTGTGGCCGGTCTCCGACCGCGCCACCTGTGGTGTTCCCCCCGACGACCGTCCTGACGTAGTCGCCGATCTGCCCGATGAGTCCCTCGATTGTAGACTCGTGCCGTTCGATCCACGAGTCGCAGCGCAAGGTCGTCTTGGCCTGGCGGACAGAGCGGGTACGGCGCATCCATTCGGACTCAGGGTCGGCGTATACCAGTCCCATCTTGCCGATGTCCTTGTACGTCCAGATGGTCCAGTGGTCGCCGTACTGCTCCGCGATGTCAATCAGGTCCGCCAAGGTCCGCAGGCGGGAGGCCTCCAGCGCCGGGTCGGTGAAGAGACAGCCGAACTCGCCGAACCAGTGGGGCACGTGATGCTCGCGCATGAACGCGGTGCGCTCCAGATAGCCCTGCTCGAGCCGGGCGTGGTCGTACACTTCGCCGTCGAACGTGCCGGGGTACTTGCCGCTCTCCAGGCCGGGCACGACGTAGTTGTGGCTGCTGTAGACGGTATTGCCGTCGAACGGCGGTTCGAGCTCGTGGAACTGCTGGGAGTCGCGGTTGCCTTCGAGGAACAGGATGTGGTGTGGGTCTATGGCGCGGATGGCGGCCGTGACGCGGCGGTAGAACCGGTTGAGCCATTTGGCGTCGGCGGTGTTAGGCTCGTTCATGACGTTGTACCCGGCGACGAACGCTTCATTGCGATAGCGGCGCGCCAGTTCCTCCCACAGCGCGACGGCGCGCTCCTCGAAGACCTTCTGGCCCCAGAAGAGCGCCGTCGTGGTGGGGTTGTCGCTGTGCCAGCCGCCGTTCTGCCAGCCCTGGACAGCGTGCAGGTCGAGGATCACGTACAACCCTTGTGCGCGCGCCCAGCCGATCACCCGGTCGAGGAGCGCGAAGCCTTCGGGTTTGTACTCGAAGGGACGGTCGTCGGATTCGAAATGGCGGTAGTTGAAGGGCACACGGACGACGGTGCAGCCCAGGCTTTTGAGGAAGCGCAGGTCGTCTTCGGCGATAAAGTAGTGCAGGAAGCGCTCGAAGAAGAAGCGGGCTTTGGCTTCGCCCAGCACGTTCGCGACGGCGGCGCGCAGCCCGGATTCGTGGCCGGGGTAGCCAGTGATAAAGTTCTCCATGTTCATCCAGCCGCCCAGGCAGAAGCCGCGCAGGTGGACGGTCTCACCGCGCCCGTTGACGATCTCAGCGCCTTTGACGTGCAAGAAGTCGGGGTCTGTGGACATGTGTTTCTCCTTTGTACACGGATTGGACGGATTGTCACGGATTTCTTTTTCTGATCCGTGTCCATCCGTCACATCCGTGTGTATCCGTGTACCAAGATTCCTGTCCAGCAGGTCCAGGAGACCTGTTGGATACAGCGGCGCCGTTCCGGTGCGGAAGTCGTCCATGGGTTTCCACGTGGCGACAAACTCGCTGCTGTCGTCCTCCTGGCAGCGGAGTGGTTGTGTTTCGTACAGGCGCAGGTCAACGAAGTTCGCCTGGTAAACCAGCACGATCTCGTGGCCGGGCTGGCCGGCGTAGGTGAAGATGTTCTCGATGGTGCCGAGGTAGGCCAGGTCCTGGATTTCCGCGCTCAACTCCTCCCGTATTTCGCGGATGATACACTCGCGGCTATACTCGCCGAAGCGGAGCGCGCCACCCAGCGGGCGGTAGAATTGCGTGCCAGTCGCAGGGTCGTCGTACTCGGCGACGAAGACCCTGTCGTTGTCCCTGAACACGCATATCACGATGGGCCTGATCTCTCCCGGTTTCATCGTGCGGTCTCGATTTCGCACTTTGGACTGCTTGCTTGCGTGTATATGAGAGGGCTAAAAGGTGAGAATATATTCACGAGCTATCAACGCAATCCAACCAATCACAAAGATGGTTGTGATTATCGTCATAGTTGCACGTAGCCCGATGAAAGGAACATTACCTACTTGGCTGCTCAGCTTCTGAAATCTCGATTTTTCGTCATCACTCATATGTCGGAGAGCAAGTCTTTGCTTCCTTGGAGACACTCGAACGAAAAATGTGTAACGGCGGTGCCAAAGTCCCAATTCGTCTTCAATCTCTCTCATACGGTAAAAAGCGACATGCTCATAAACGTACCATCTATAAGACAGCAAATACCACGTTATGAGAAGTGTTATTGAACCTACTGCGGTGGCCACAATGACGAAGAACCGTTCGGGTGTGTGGCTTGAAGATAACCCGAAGAGAGCGAAACCTGCTAGTGTTATGGGAAAGATGATCGAGGCCGTTTGCCAGATGAGAGTATCCAATCGGGTAACTTGCTCTCCGCAACTTCGGTATTCTTCAAGAAGGGCATCTTGATGCTTAGATGACATGGTTTCCCTCCTCAGTCAAGACAGCACCAGCGGTGAGGGACCTCGAACATGACGTGCCCGTGCCACCTACGATCAGCGCCGGAAGGCCGGCGGCTACGGCGCGAAGGCAGACTTCCGAAGTCTTCCAGACTTCGGAAGTCTGGCCCCTGGACGGTTCTCATCCACTGACAGGAGTGCTCCCTCCTCCTCCGGCCGGCCCCAATCCCCGGCCAGGGCTTGCTCACTCAGCAGTGCTGTGTCGCAGGCACCGATAACGGGTTTGTCCAGGATGGTCACGAGCACGCGCCATCCCGCTGATAACTGTACGGGCTCGAACATCAGAATTCCTCCCCTCTCACTTCGATTTGATCATTTCTCTGTTTAGGTGATATAATCAGGTATAGCCAGCTTGGCGGTATCTCTATGAAGCGATGGACTGGCTTATCGAGCGAGAAATCACATTAGCCGACGGCACGCCTGCCCTCCTGAGTCATGACACCGAAGGGGATATGCTGGAGATCTTTTTCGCCGAGGGGGCGGCCTCCGGCACCATTGAACTGGCCGACGGGGTGCTACTCCGGCTGGACGTAGAGCACGCCCGTCCGTTAAGCCTGGCCTTCCTCTGTGCGACCTCCCTGATGCGCACGCAGGTTTATGGCCCCCCTCTGCTGGAACTGGACGGTGTGGACAATCTGCCTGACGCTCTGCGCCAGATCGTGCTTCATATCATCACCTCCTCGCCCGTCAATTCAATCCTGAAAGTGTATTCCTACCTTCCCAGCCCCCAGGCCAAACCCTTGCCGGTGGCGTCGCTGGATCAGGCCATCGTCGTCCCGGCCTGATGTCACGCGCTGGGCGCCAGTTCCCGGCGGCTGCTTCGTCCAGGTGGTCGGTGCTGTATCCCCACATCCAGGGCTTTATCAACCTCTACTGCCCCAACTTCGATGTACCGTCCGGTCTGCAAATCCTCGTCAGACTTGCGCAGGCGTTCCTGGACCTCCTGGCTGTTGAAATAGGCGTACCGTTCGATAAACTCGAGGATCTTTTCGTATTTCTCGTAACTGATCAGCACCTCGCGCTTGACGCCCTGGCTATCGTAGACCACTTTGACGTCGGCATCGTCCAGCAAAGTCAGATTCATCGCGCCCCTCTACTCTGTAAACCAATGTGATTTCATATTATCGCTGCTGCTGGGGAAAGTCAAGCCCCCGCATTTCACACCTCTCCTAACACCAGCACGTCCCGTGGTGCGATGGTCACTGCACCTGTGACGGGGGCTGAGCCGTCGAGCAGGTTCACATACTTGCCGTCCAGCGCTACCTCTTGCGCACGGTCGGTGTGGTTGAGCACGAACAGCAGCCGCTGCGGCCCCTGCCAGCGCTCGGCCGCCTCGACCCCCTCCGGCGCGGTGAGGAGCGGCGGCACGTTGGCCAGGCCGAGCAGCCAGCCGGCCAGTGTTTCGTACAGGCAGTCGTCCCCAATGGTACCTACATATATCACGTGACCCCGGCCCAAGTGATTCAGCGCAATGGCCGGTTTGCCCGCGTAATAGTCCTGCGTGTAATGCGCCACGACGTTCGCGCCGTTCAGCCTGAGCACGTCGCACCACACGCTCGCCCATGCCGGGGAGGCCGGCGAGAGCTCCGCTAGTGTGAACTGGAGCTCGTTGTGCACGTCAGGGGGCAGCGAGTCGTACTCCTCGACCTCCACGCCGCACAACTCGGCCAGCAGGCCAGGGAGCGGCACGTCCACCACCATGTTGGATTCGTCTTTCACACCGGTGCGGGTGGTGAGGACGAGCACGCCCCCGGCCTGGACAAACCGCTTCAGGTTCTCGGCGACGGCCTCAGAGACGACGTGCAGCGCCGGGGCCACGACCAACTTGTAGACCGAGAGGTCGGCGGTGGGGGCCACGACGTCTACCGGGACGTGGTGGCGGTGCAAGGCACGGTAGATATGCTGGAAGTGGGTCGAGTAACTGAACGACGGATTGTTGGCCTGGACCTGGAAGGCGAAGCGTGAGTCGTAGCAGAGGATCATGGCGACGGACGGCCTGACGCTCGAACCGTCAATCTGCGCGCCGATCTTTTTGATTTCGGCGCCCATGCGCTTGATTTCCTCGTACCGGCGGCCGGGGCGCCCGTGGTGTTCGAGCAGGCCGTGCCAGTATTCCTCCGTCCCAAAGCGCGCCGTCCGCCAGCGGAAGAAGACGATCGCGTCTGCGCCGTGCGCGATGGACTGGTAGGCCCACAGCCTGAGCTCGCCCGGCCGCGGCGCCACGCTCACCGTTTCCCAGCCGCTGGGGCCGGCTTGCTGTTCCATGACCCAGTAGTTCTGGCGCTTGAGGCCGCGCATGGTGTCGCACGAGAGCGCGGCGCGGCTCGGGTCCACTTCTGCCTGCATGTCCCAGGCCCCGCGCGGGTAGTTGTCCCAGGCCACCAGGTCGAGCGTGCGGGCCAGGTCGAAGTAGTTGATCTGATCGTAGCCGAAGCCCATAAAATTGTGGGTGATAAAGTGGCCGGGGCATCTCTCCCGCAAGATGTCCACCTGCATCTGCTGGTACGCCAGGTACGAGTCCGACGAGAAGCGGAAGAAATCGAGCGCTAAACCTGGGTTGGGCGAGCTGCCGGTCGTGAGCGGTGGGGGAATCTCGCGCCAGTCGGTATAGACGTGGCTCCAGAACACAGTGCCCCACTTTTGGTTGAGCGCGTCGAGCGAGCCGTAGCGCTTCCGCAGCCAGTCCTGGAAGGCCTGCGCACATAGGGCGCAGTAGCAGCGGCTGCCAAACTCGTTGTCAATCTGCCAGCCGACGACGGCCGGATGGCCGGCATAGTGTTTGGCCATCTCTGTCACGATGCGCCGGGTGTGGTCGTGATAGCGCGGGTTGTTCGGGCAATATTCGCGGCGGTTGCCGAACGTCGCGCGGCGGCCATCTTTGTGTACGAGGAACAGGTCGGGATCCTTGGCCATCAGCCACGGCGGCGGCGAGGCGGTGGGGGTGCCCAACACGACGCGGAGGCCGTGCGCGGCGAGGGTGGCGATCGCGCGGTCGAGCCAGTCGAAGTCATAGTGCACCTCGCGGGGTTCCATCCGGGACCAGGCAAACTCGGCCAGGCGCACGACGTTCAAGCCCGCCTCGGCCATCAACCGGGCGTCCTCCGGCCAGCGTTCTGTGGGCCAGTGTTCGGGATAGTAGTCAACGCCGAAGTAGAACATAAAGCCTCCTTGGAGCGAATCTACGAATGAACGAATCTACGAATGGCGAATGGCGAATGGCGATTTGCTGATTTGCTATTTGCTATTTGCTATTTGCCAGTGTGGGCAGGTAGTCTTTGAGTAAGGGCCATAGCCGTGTGTATGTTTCGAAACGGCGTTCGTAGAGTTTCTGTTGTACCGGGTTGGGGTCGAAGGTGCGTTCCAGGCTGACCATGGCCTCGACGCCGGCCTCGTAGGAGGGGAACACGCCGCTCCCGACGCCGGCGATGATTGCCGCGCCCAGTGCGCCGGCCTCGGTTACTATTGGGCGGACGAACGGCCGCCCCAGGATGTCGGCGCAAACCTGGATCCAGGCGTCCGACTTGCTGCCGCCGCCTACGGCCCGGAAGTCGGCAATCTCGATGCCGGTCGGCGCAAGCGCTGCGACGCACTCTTTCAGGTAGAACGTGGTTCCCTCGATGATACCTTTCAGGACGTCGCCCCTCGTCGTCTCGAGCCGCAAGCCGGCGACAACCCCACACGAGTCCGAGATGAAGGCCGGGGGGCCGGTGGTCGTAAAGTGGGGCAGGACGATGATGCTGCTTGGCGCTTCTGGGATCTCCGCGATGAGGTCCGCGTAGATGTCCCGGCCGGTCGCCTGAGCCTGGCGGCGTTCGACGGCGGCGAACGTGTCCCTGAACCACTTGACCAATGACCCACCCTGGTTGTAGATGAAACTGACGTAGCGGCCGGGCGCGGCGTGGTGTTCCGTATTGAGCCCGCGCTCGATCATTACGGCCGGGTCGCGCCGCTGGCTGAACACGGGCGTGATGCAGATAAAGGTGCCCATGCCGTACACGGCGCGGCCCTCTGCGATCACGCCGCAGCCGACGGCATTGGCGCACTGGTCGTGCGCGCCGTTGACGATCGCGACGTTCGAGGGCAGGTCGAGCTCGCCCGCCACGCGCCGGGACACGCTGCCGATCACGGCGCCCGAAGGCGCAGTATCGGGGAGTTTGGCGCGCTCCAGCCCTGCCAGTTCCAACAGTTCCTCCGACCATAATTTCCGGTCCACGTCGAACAGCAGCGTGCGGTTCGCCAGCGAGTAGTCTACGACGGGGTCTGCGCCGAGCATCACTGAGACGAAGCTGGACCACAGGAGGAACTTGTCAGCCTGCTCGTAGAGGTCAGGCTGGTGCTGCCTGATCCACTTGAGTTTTGTCAGCCCGTAGTGGTTGCCGAGTGTGTTCCCGTTGATGCGGTACAGGCGCTCGTCCGGCAGGATGCTGTCCAACTTTTCAAGGTATTCCTCCCCGCGCACGTCAAAGTTCAGGATGGAGGGCCCCAGCACCTGCCGGTCGGCGGTCACCGGGACGGTGGCCTCGCCCAGCGACGAGACGGCCAACGCGCTGACCGGATCGGAGGCGGAACCGGCCACGGCCTGCCCGACCATGCGCTTGATCTTCTCCCACACTTCGACTGCGTCCAGCTCTGCCCAGCCTGGTTGTGGCCGCTGGTTGTCGTATTCGGCATAGGCGGAACCGAGCAGACGCCCACCCGTGGAGAACACGGCCGCCTTGCAACCCGTGGTGCCGACGTCTATACCCAGTAGACTCATTGCACAGTCTCCTGATTTATTGGACACGGATAAACACGGATTTTCACGGATTTTTTGTAATCTTATCCGCGTTCATCCGCGTTCATCCGCGTCCAAATAATCTTTCGGGTGCCGGACAGGCCGAAGTAGTCGCGGATGAGCCAGCCGGTGCGCTCGTAGACCGCGTCCTGGGCGGCGGTTACGCTGCCCGACTCTCTCAAGGCCGACTCGTAGGCTTGCCGGATCTCGGTGCCGACGTTCACCTTGGCGATGCCCTTCTGGATCGCGGCGAGCAGGTATTCCTGCCTGACGCCGGAGCCGCCGTGCAGGACGAGCGGGATGCCGGTGGCCTGGCGGAGCGAGTCCAGGTGGTCGAGATCAAGTCTGGCCGCGACCTTCTTCTGGTCCTTCACCGCGCCGGAGACTGCCCCGTGGATGTTGCCGATGGCGACCGAGAGCCAGTCACAGCCGGTCTCTCGCACAAAACGCGCCGCTTCTTCGACGCCAGTGAAGCCCAGGCCAGAGCGGAAGAGCTCTTCGTAAGGCGGGAGCGGCCCGGCCTCGTGTCCCAGCACGGCGCCCAGCTCGGCCTCGCACGGGACGCCCGCCGCGTGGGCCAGCTCGACCACCTGCCGCGTGGCCGCGATGTTCGCCTCCAGGTCCAGGCGCGAGCCATCTACCATAACCGACTGGTAGCCCAGGTCGAGCGCCTGGCGGATGATCGAGAGGTAATCCACACGGCAGTTGTCCTCGTCAATCACCGGCACGTGATCCAGGTGCAGCCGGACGTAGTCGGGCTGCTGCCACTTGACAAATTCTTCCAGGCAGGCGGCGGGGCCAAGGCTTTCGAACTTGGTCCACTCCAGGCGCGCCGTTTCGATCAGCGCGAAGCAATCCTGATCTACGACGGCCCGGATCACTGGCTCGACCATCGGCAGGTACGGTACGTTGAAGGCCGGGACGACGAGGCCGACCTGACTGGCGTTGCGGACGGCGTCAAAGTGCAAATTGCAAATTGCAAATTGCAAATCGTTATTCTTCATTCGGCATTCGCCATCGGCAAATCGGCAGATCAGCAAATCAGCAAATCGGCAAATCGGCAAATCGCCATTCGCTATTCGCCATTCGCTATTCCTCTTGCGGCACGGCCACCTCAAAGCCGAGGTAGTGCTGGAGGGCTTCGCGGAGCGGAGCCTGGATCAGGCCGGGCGTCACGCTCACGTGGTGGCGGAAGCCTCCGCGCCCAACGTGGAGCAGTACGTCCTGCAGGCGCTCGATGTGGGCCACGCCTGCGCAGCCGAAGAACTCGGGCGGAATCGCGTCCGGTGTGAACTTGCCCTGCCCCAGGTAGAGACGCAAGCGGCCCGCATCCGTGAGCAAGCTGCCGAACGTGAAATCAGACGGGGCGATGCGCCCGACGTTGCAGCCGTACCCACACCCCTTGCCGACGGTGTTGGCCAGGATGGCATGGTCAGCGATCTGCCCCGGCCCTGCCATCAGTGACCTGGGCACGGGGCCGCAGTGGAACAGGATGCACTTGTCGTCCTCGTCGCCATAGTTGTTGTTCCAGTCCAGGCAGGCCGCCGGCTCGCCGGACGCCAGGTGCAGCGCGTGCATGGCGACGGCGTTGCCGACGTCCACCTCGCAGGCCGCCGGGATACCCCGGTCGTTCAGCGCCCCCAGCAGGACACATGGGGAGATGCCCAGTTGTTGCTGCATCTCGATCCAGCAGCGGACCGCGACGGCATCCATCCCATACTCTTCGATGATGGTGTCCAGCACGACGCCGAGCCTGACCACGTTGTCGAAGGCTTTTTCCGGCACGCCCGCCCAGGACGTGTATTCCTTCAGCATCCTGGCCTTCGTCGTGTACGTTTCACCGTCGGGCTTGACTGCTTTCATGCGGGCAAACACGTCCGAGAGGTCCAGCGTTTCGACGGTGACGTGGTGCCGCTGCAGCGCGATCTCGTCTATGCGGACGGTCTTGAACGGCGTGGTGCGCGCGCCGATGGCACCGACGACCAGGCCCTTCATTCCGTTGACGATGCGGCACACCTGGTCGAAGTAGTCCACGTTGGCCTTGAAGCGGTCGCTGGAGGGGCGGACAACGTGGGGCTTGAGCGCGGTGAACTTGAGCCCGTACTGGCAGAACACGTCCATGATCGAGATCTTGCCGCAGAAGGCATCCCGCCTCACCTCGGGGGCCATGCGGTCGAGGTCGTCAGGGTAGGCCTGGACGAGGATGGGGACGCCCGCGTCTTTGAGCGCGGCTATCGCACCCGTTTCGTCGCCAAAGTTGGGCAGGCAGAGGATGACGCCGCCATATACCCCCCGGTTTTCGCGCAGGAAATTGGCGTACACTTCGCCCTCCCTGGGAGTCTCCACAGCGCCGTAGCGCGTGGCTTCCTCTTCGAGCGTCAGGACGTTGTGTCCCCATTCCCTCAGCAGGCGGGGGAGTTCTTCCCTGGCTTCGGCAATCAGCGAGGCGGGGAAGAAGCCCCGGTTCCCGAAGAACAACGCAAACGTCGTTTTGCTGCTAGACATACTCACCTCCAATGTAATTAGAGGCCCTTCACTTCGTTCAGGGTGACAGGGCAAAAGCAAGCTGTGGCGCCGTGACAAAGCCATCCCAGCGTCGCTCGATCAGCCCATTTGCCATAATCAAGAGCGTCGTCGGCGCCTGGGACACGTCGTATGCCCGCGCCACCGCTCCGGCAGGGTCAACCAAGACGGGAATGGTCTCCAGTTGCCAATTATAGGTGAGATTGACCAGGCTGTCCAGATGCGGGGACGCCCCGGTTTGCAAGTGGCTGGTGTCTACGATCAGGACCTGCACGCGCTGGGAGCCGTACTGCTGGGCGATGCTCCTGAGAAAGACGAGCTGGCTGCGCGACGGATCGCGCGTGGGTGCGGTGGGGTCTGCAAGTGTATCGAGAAACGAGAGCAAGACCACGCGCCCCTCAAAATCCGCCAGGCTGTATGTGCCGCCTCGTACTGCCTCCAGACTAAAGGCAGGAGCAGGCGCCTCGGGGCGTGGGTCTGTCAGCCGCCCGGACGAGGGAACGCCCGACCACTCGTGCGCACCAACGTCATAGGCTCTGCCGTAGGGGATGGGGTTACCGGAGAAGTCACGCCCGCCCATGCCACCCACGTCCCTGCCGGCGTCAATGGCAGGTGAACTGTCCTGCAACGTGAAGGTGGAGTCGGCCAGCTCCGGGTCGGCATACAGCCCGTGGGCGTCCTGGCCGCTGCCGTTCTGGTAATCTTCAAAAGAAGTGTAGACCCCGGTAGCGTGG
>Ga0172364_10000803_pt1 | contig 23253 bp, 20 predicted proteins | sample LakKivSesite10cm_FD_114545 | JGI IMG/M metagenome (GOLD analysis project Ga0172364, IMG submission 114545) | Sediment microbial communities from Lake Kivu, Rwanda - Sediment site 10cm | ecosystem: Environmental > Aquatic > Freshwater > Lake > Sediment | place: Rwanda: Western Province, Lake... | reverse complement strand
CTGATAATGACAACAGGCGCATGCGGAATCGCCTCAGAGATAATCTTTCTTTACCTATTCCAGAATATCCATGGAAGTCTGTATCAAAAGATTGGACTGTTCATCGCCTCATTCATGGCAGGACTGACAGCAGGGGCACATATCGCTACACATCTTTTGAAAAGGGTAAATACGAATGGTGGTAGCATCCGGCGTACTCTCCTCTTTACCGAAGGGGCATACTGGGCATTCTTTCTCGGGATGGGGATTCTTACAGCAAGATGGTTTCCAACTGAGATTCTATTTTATATCATCGTATTTGTGGCGGGGTTTCTGACCGGTGCGGAATTCCCACTTACCGGAAAGGCATACCTTCTTGGCGGGGGAACAACGGGTGAAGCGGCGGGGAGGGTAAACATGGCAGATGATGTGGGGGCGGCGATAGGAGCCTTTCTGACAGGCATAGTCCTTGTGCCCGCCCTTGGCATCCCCATTACACTTTACCTCCTTGCCTTCTTCAAGCTCACCTCGCTTACACTCGTAAAAACATCAAAATGGTAAACAAAAGAGAAGCGTTCCATGATGATACACTTTTTTTAAGGAGAGACGTTCTATGTGTCAGAATAGGAAATGTGCCCAAATTACATCACTTTCTGAGAGAAACTCAAGCCGTTAGTATAAGGGCATACGTCCATATAAGTTATTGTATTTCAATAATATATAATAATTATCCATTTCATGAAATAAATTCAGTTGCATAAAGGCGAAATCTGGAACAGTGTTTGCATCATTAATAACGAAGGTGAGATCATAAGTATTTTACGTAACAGAAAGGAGGGAATGGGTTATGAAGTTCCGACCCCTTGGTGACAGAGTGCTTGTAAAGCGTCTGGAAGAAGAGGAGCAGAAATCTCCGGGAGGGATTATCATTCCTGACACTGCGAAGGAGAAGCCGCAACGCGGGATTATAACGGCTGTGGGAGGCGGCGCCCGCAATGAAGATGGCAAAATCATCCCCATGGAAGTCAAGGAGGGGAATGAGGTCCTCTTCGGAAAATATTCCGGCAATGATGTAAAGATTAACAATGAGGAGTATCTCATTCTAAAGGAGAGCGAGATTCTGGGGATTATTGAAAAATAACATGCCCTGTCGGGCATTTGCCATTAATATGGCATCATTAAAATACTCCAAGTCAAAGGAGGCTTAAGGTATGACAGCGAAACAATTGAAATACAGTGAAGACGCAAGAGGGGCGATTCTCCGGGGTGTGGAAAAACTTGCTAACGCTGTTAAAACCACACTTGGTCCCCGCGGACGCAACGTCGTCCTTGATAAGAAATTCGGCGCCCCGACCATCACAAAGGACGGCGTCACCGTTGCAAAAGAGATTGAACTCGAGGATACATTCGAAAATATGGGCGCACAGATGGTCAGAGAAGTGGCAAGTAAGACCAGCGATGTTGCAGGCGATGGCACCACAACCGCCACCGTTCTTGCAGAGGCAATCTACCGGGAGGGTATCAAGAATGTTGCCGCCGGCTCAAATCCGACGAATCTCAAGCGCGGAATTGATATCGGGGTTGAAAAGGTGGTGGAAAATCTCAAAAAGCTCAGCATACAGACAAGACAACATCAGAAGATCGCTCAGGTGGCAACGATTTCAGCAAATGGCGACACAACCATAGGGACACTGATTGCCGATGCCATGGAAAAGGTCGGCAAGGATGGGGTCATCACCGTGGAGGAGGCAAAAAGCATCGAAACCAAACTGGAACTTGTCGATGGCATGCAGTTTGACAAGGGATATATATCCCCATATTTCGTCACTGATATGGAAAAGATGACCTGCGAACTGGAAAACTGCCTGATACTCATCCATGACAAAAAGATTACAATCATGAAGGACTTGCTCCCTCTGCTTGAAAAGGTGGTTCAGCAGGGCAGAGCACTCCTTATCATTGCAGAGGACATTGAGGGCGAGGCGCTTGCAACGCTTGTTGTCAATAGACTGCGCCAGACCCTTCAGGTCTGCGCCGTGAAGGCGCCCGGATTCGGCGACCGCCGCAAGGCAATGCTTGAGGATATCGCCATCCTGACAGGAGGAAAGGTTATCAGCGAGGAGGCAGGCTTCAAACTGGAAAACACCCGCATTGATATGCTTGGCAAAATAAAGAAGGTCCGCGTGGAGAAGGAAGACACAACCATCATCCAGGAAGAAGGCGCCAACAAGGATGCTATCAAGGGACGCATTGCCCAGATTAAGAAACAGATTGAGGACACAACCAGTGATTACGACCGTGAAAAGCTGCAGGAGCGCCTTGCGAAGCTTGCCGGCGGTGTGGCTGTCATCAAGGTCGGCGCCGCAACCGAGGTTGAGATGAAAGAGAAAAAGGCGCGCGTTGAAGATGCCCTTCATGCCACCCGAGCCGCTGTGGAGGAAGGAATCCTGCCCGGGGGCGGCGTCGCACTGATTCGTTCAATGCCCGTTCTCGAGAAAGATAAATATGAGGGTGACATCAAGATTGGCGTGGATATTGTCAAGAAGGCGCTGGAATATCCATTAAGGTTCATCGCCCAGAATGCAGGCGTTGAGGGCAGTATCGTGGTTGAAAAGGTCAAGGGTGAAAAAGGAAATCTTGGATTCAACGCTGAGACCTTACAGTATGAGGACCTCTTGGAATCCGGCGTCATTGACCCAACAAAGGTGGTGCGATGTGCCCTGCAGAATGCCGCATCCATCGCCGGTCTTCTCCTGACAACGGAATGCGTGGTAACAGAAGTGCCTGAGAAGGAGAAGACACCTCCCGCCATGCCTCCGGGCGGCGGGATGTATTGATGAAATGGCGAATCATGAGTACTAAAGGGCGGATTAAGCGAACTTCCTTCGTTGCGTTTTAATTGGGCGGCGGGATGAACTATCTTGCCGCCCATTTCCCCTCATCCGCAGATTGCGCAGATTTCACAGAATAAAACATGTGTCATGTGCGGAATCTGTTGATTGAAAAAAAGGAGGCTATAATCCCATGAGTAAGGTTATTGGAATAGACCTTGGAACAACCTTTTCCTGTGTTGCAGTCATGGAAGGTGGGCAACCGGTTGTCATCCCCAATCAGGAGGGAAACAGGATAACGCCATCAGTTGTGGGATTCACCAAGGATGGTGAGATTCTGGTGGGTCAGCTTGCAAGGCGGCAGGCAATCACTAACCCGGAAAATACTATATTCTCCATCAAGCGCTTCATGGGTCGTCGATATGAAGAGGTCATCCCGGAGGCAAAAAGGGTTCCTTATAAGGTCATCAAGGATAGTAAGGGAAATGCCGTGGTTGAGGTGATGGGAAAGACATATACCCCACCAGAAATCTCTGCACATATCCTTATGAAGATGAAAAAGACGGCGGAGGACTACCTTGGCGAAAAGGTCATCAGGGCAGTTATTACCGTTCCGGCTTACTTCAATGATAGTCAGCGCCAGGCAACCAAGGATGCCGGACAGATCGCCGGTCTCGAGGTTCTGCGTATTGTGAATGAGCCGACCGCCTCTTCCCTCGCCTATGGACTTGACAAGAAAAAGGATGAAAAAATTGCAGTTTATGACTTTGGAGGCGGCACGTTCGATATCTCTATTCTCGACCTCGGTGAAGGGGTCTTTGAGGTTAAGAGCACCAATGGCGACACCCACCTTGGAGGCGATGACATCGACCAGGCAGTCATTGACTGGCTTGCGGAGGAGTTTATCAAGCAGTATGGCATTGACCTCCGAAAGGATAAGATGGCGCTCCAGCGTCTGAAGGAAGCCGCTGAAAAGGCAAAGTGCGAACTTTCCTCATCAATGCAAACTAATATCAATCTCCCATTCATCACAGCCGATGCATCCGGTCCAAAACATTTCGACATCACAATGACGCGCTCCCAGCTCGAGCGTCTGATGATGCCTTTTGTGGATAGAACTATCGAACCATGCAGGAATGCCCTCAAGGATGCCAAATACGAGCCATCTAATATTGATGAAGTCATCCTGGTGGGCGGTTCCAGCCGCATCCCAATCGTCCAGCAAAAGGTGCGCGAGGTTTTTGGCAAAGAACCGCACAAGGGCGTTAACCCGGATGAGGTCGTGGCAGTCGGAGCGGCAATCCAGGCAAGTGTCCTGACCGGTGACGTGCGGGATGTCCTCCTTCTTGACGTCACACCGCTATCGCTTGGCATTGAGACACTGGGTGCAGTTTTCACAAAGCTTATCGAGCGCAATACGACCATCCCAACCAGAAAAAGCGAAATCTTCTCAACCGCCGCTGATAACCAGACAGCTGTGTCCATTCATGTCCTCCAGGGAGAACGTCCAATGGCGGGTGACAACCGCACACTCGGGCGCTTTGACCTGATAGGCATTCCACCCGCACCGCGCGGCGTCCCGCAGATTGAAGTCACGTTTGACATCGACGCAAATGGCATTGTGCACGTCTCTGCAAAAGACCTCGGCACGGGCAAGGAGCAGAAAATCCGCATTGAATCATCCAGCGGTCTCAGCAAGGAGGATATTGAGAAAATGGTAAAGGTGGCGGAGGAGCACGCCGAGGAGGACCAGAAGAAACGGGAGGAAATCACACTCCGCAATCAGGCGGATTCAACCATCTACACCATGGAAAAGATGCTGAATGAGATAGGCGATAAAGTTCCTCAGGGTGAAAAGAAGGAAATCGAGGAGTGCATCGAAAATCTTAAGAAAACACTTGCAAGTGGAACTACCGAATCAATAAAAACCGCTTTGGATAGTTTGAACAAGGCATCCCACAGACTTTCTGAAATTCTTTACAGGGCGGCAGGCGCTCAGCAGGCAGCCAGCGGCGCAACTTATGAAAAGACCGGTGGTCCCCAAAAACCCGAAACCGCACAGGAAGGCGAAGTGGTTGATGCCGAATACGAGGTCCACAACGAAAACAAATAAGGGGTAGTGCATGAAACTTGAACTCACTGGAGAGGAGCTGGTCAAAAAGTATATGGAAAGCAGTGACAAATATTTCATTGTGAACATCGTTTCCAAGAGGGCACGTGCATTGATAGATGGCGAGAAACCTCTCGTCGACCCCGCAGGTGCAATCCGCCCCAGCGAAATTGCCTTAAAGGAACTGACAAACGGAAAACTAAAAGTTACCCCGAAAACAACAAGGAACAAGATGGTGGACATCGTCCGCGAAGTCTCGGAACACGGTTGAAAAGACACATCTTGCAGGTTATTAAATGGGCTATATTTTTAAGTGGGATATCAATAAAGCCGAAACGAACCTGAAAAAACATGGCGTAGGATTCAATGAGGCATCTACTGTATTTGGAGACCCGCTCGCTCTTTTAATGCCGGACCCGGACCATTCGATTAGCGAGATGAGATATGTTCTACTCGGAATGTCAAACCGGCAAAGGCTTCTTGTCGTAGCTTTTGCCGAACGACCTCCGAAAACCCGTCTGATTTCAGCAAGACGGGATACAAAACAGGTGCGAAGAAGATATGAAGAAAATGAGGAGTCAGAAACAAACTGACGCGGATCGCGATACAATGCGGAAGGAATATGATTTCAGCAAGGCGGTTCGTGGCATCACCTCAGCCAGATACGCTCGGGGCGCCAATGTGGTTGTCATTGACCCTGATGTTTTGGACGTCTTTCCAGACGCTCAGTCTGTCAATGAAGCCCTGCGAGCCCTTGCACCGGTCCTGCATCAACGGCATCATTAATGGAGTCAAGATACGCACCAGTTGAAAAAATTTTGATAAATAAAACTTGACATCCCCCATGCACTGGGGGATTTTTTTTGAGTTCTTTAAAATGAAGAGGGATTAATATAATTATTCCGAACAGGAGGTGAAGAGCTACAAATTCCATATCACTGTCCGCTGAATGTTGTTCCGCACTTTATATTGTTCCAGTAGTCTGTTGATGGAGAGGTGAAAAAATGGCTGTTGTTAAAGCTGTCAAACCGGTGAGTGGTGGAAAGCTCTTTTACAAGATTAATGAGGTGAGCCAAATCACGGGGATAAAGCCCTATGTTTTGAGATACTGGGAAACGGAATTTGAATGGCTCAAACCTCAGAAGGATGCGAATGACCAGCGCCGTTATCGGAAAGAGGATATTGACCTCATCCAGAAGATCAAAAATCTCCTTTATAATGAAAAATTCACAATTGCCGGTGCGCGAAAGCAATTAAAAGAGATGAACCGGACTACCGGCAATGATTGCGGCAGGGGTGAGAGGATAAAGGCAATTTCTCTGGAGCTGGGTTCCATCCGTGCCGAGCTGATTGAACTTCTGAAATGTTATGCGCAATAAGAGTCGGGGCGTAGCGCAGTTGGTAGCGTACCTGAATGGGGTTCAGGTGGTCGCTGGTTCAAGTCCAGTCGCCCCGACCACTTTTTTTATTGATATCTTTTTCCGTCCTTTATTTTTCCCCTGAAAGTGTTATCAGGAGCTTTGCCACGCGCAGGTTGTGAGTGGCGTATGTATTGTAAGGATTAATCTTGAGGGCTTTTTCATATTCCCCAATCGCCAGTTCCACAAATCCCTTCTGAAAATATAACAGCCCCAGATTGTAGTGCAGTTTATCATCATAGGGGTTTTTACTAATGAGTTCAATGTAGTCATCAATCTTGAGGCCATGGGTCTTTTTGAGGACGAGTTTGGAGTCACCGGCTGTGTCCACTGCCATGGCGGGTTTGACCTTGTGCTGGGTGAGAGATTTGTAAGCGTGTTGAATCCGTTCAAACTCCCGTTGCGCCACGATACGTATTTTCTCGCCAAGATTGTGCACCCGATCGGGATGATATTCCATCACCTTTTTGCGATAGGCATGTTCTATCTCTTCGAGTGTAGCATCCTTCGTGATTTCGAGGATTTTAAAACAGTCCCTTTCAGAAAAGAGGTCATCATGTGAGTCATCAACCTTCATTTTTGGCTTGCGCGCTTTTGCGCTTGCGGCTGGAGTTTCGCCCCGGATGATGGCGCGGTCATAATATTTAAGCGATTGAATCTGCTTCGGTGTGAGCTCCACATTTGAAAGGTCGGTCTCCTCCACATTTGCCCCTTTAAGGATAGCGTCAGCCATATTGGTGAATTTCAGGTTCGCCCCGCGCATATCGGCACCGGTGAGATTGGCTCCTGCAAAGCTTGACCCCACCAGCCATGCACCGTTCAGTTTGGCATGCGTGAGGTCTGCGAGGTCAAAATTGGTATCAACGGCATTGGCACCCCGGAGGTCTGCAACTTTCAGGTTTGCGTTGGAAAGAAAGGCATTGGAAAGATTGACTCTTTGCATGTTGGCATAGCTCAAATTAGCGCGAGATAGGTCAGCGCCTGTAAGGTCAGAATTAAATAAATTTGCCGCAACAAGTGTAAGGTCGGTGAAATTAAACTCCTTTAAATCCTTGCCACTGAAATCAGTCTTCGTCAGGTCTGTGTTGGGATGTTCCGCCTTGTATTGATTCCACAAAGAAGTCCTGTTCAATTCTGAAATAATCCCTGACAGATATTTTTCCGCCTTCTGGTCATTCATGTTGAATTCCTTAAAAATCAAGATGTCTATGAAAGCACCCTTTATATCTGAAGAATGCTTATAGACGGCTTTCAAATCAAGGGCATTTTTTGTAAAACTTCATTTATGAAACTCAACACCTCGCCATTTCCCGATTACGCTCAAAAGCAAATTGACAAAACAAGGGCAGTTCTTTTTTTATACTAAGGATAAATACTTTATAACGGACATGCCAGAAAGGGTAAAAATTAATCCACCTGAGGAGATGAGAATTTGAGGATTTTGTATCTTCTCAATGCCTATGAAGAAGATGGACCCGGGATACTGATGGAGCGCATTGCCTCGCTTCTTTCATCTTATGGGGATTTGGAGGTTGTCAGCACTGCGCTCTCCCGCGGCGGGGCGCTGGAAGGGCGTTTCAAAGAGCACGGCATTCCCACGCACCTTATTGCCATGAAGGGCATATTTGACTTGCCGGGTTACCGTGCCCTCATCAGGCACATCCGTAGTCTGCGGTGTGATATTGTTCACACAAACGTCCTGCGGGCAGACATCATCGGGCGCATGTCAGCCCATGCCGCCGGCGTCCCTGTCATATTCTCCACCGAGCATGGGATTCATGCCTGGGAAAAGTGGGGAAGATTCGTGCGTCCAATCGTGAAGAAATTTTATCTGCGCACCGTCAAATACACAAAAATGATAGTCGCTGTGAGTGATTTTGTTAAGGATAGTCTTATTGCGGAGGGAGTGCCTCAGGAGAAGGTCGTTCGCATACATAATGGAGTGGACACTGAGGTCTTCGTACCGCTTGCAAGGAATGAAAAAGAACAATATTATAAATATCTGACAGAACGTCCGGTGAAAAACGTCATTGGTCTTGTTGGAAACCTGATTGAGATGAAGGGGTTAATATATTTTATCAAAGCCATTCCGTCAATTCTTCAGCAGTTCCCGGAAACACTCATTGTGGTCATTGGTGAGGGACCGTTACGGCATGAGATGGAATCGAAGGTGGCAAAGGAAAACCTGTCCGAGAGGGTCAGATTCCTGGGGAAAATTTCCCTACTCTTACCCAGACTTGTGGGAGCGATGGACATCCTTGTCAGCCAAGTTTGATAGAGTCGTTCGGACTCACGGTTGCCGAGGCAATGTCATGCGGTGTGCCCGTTATTGCGAGTCGTGTGGGAGGACTTTCTGAATTAATCGAGGATGGTGTGTGTGGCTATCTTGTCCCCCCACGAGATTCAGACGCCCTTGCCGCAAAAGTGATAGACCTTCTTTCCAACCCGGAAAAGTGCCAGATGTTCGGGAAAGCCGGACGCAGGCGGGCAGTGGAACGCTTTAATATCATTTCAACAGCGGGACAGTATTATGAACTGTATAGGATTTATGCGCCGCATCATTGAGCAAAAATCTTACACGGAGGTGAAAAATTTATGTCACATCTCCTGAAATCGGAATTACTGAAACGGCATCCAGGAAATCCAATACTAACTTATAAGGATGTCCCGTTTCATGCAAATGCCGTGTATAATTGCGGTGCCCTAAAATTCGGTAACGAATACATATTGATACCCCGCGTTGAGGATGGAAGACGCAATAATAAACTGCACATCGCCAGAGGCAAGGACGGCGTTCACTTCACCATTGACCCCGAACCAATTCCCATCCCCTTCGCTCACGAATCCGAGGTCTGGGAATATCATCGTTATGACCCAAGGGTTACTTATCTTGAAGGCGCCTACTATATCACATATTGCGCACAGGATTTTGGAGAGGTTGTCCGCATCGGTTGCGTCAGGACAAAGGATTTCAGGACGTTTGAGCGGCTCCCATTTTTCACACCGCCATGGAACCGAAATTGCGCCCTCTTCCCGGAAAAAATTAATGGCTTTTACGTGCGCATGGAAAGACCCATGAACGGCAATCAGGCAATCAATATGGTCGCCTTTTCCCCCGACCTCATTCACTGGGGAAATCACAAGTCCGTCGAACTTGTGCCACAGACATGGATGCGGGAAAAATGGGGCATCGGACCGTCACCGATTAAAACCCCCGAAGGGTGGCTCGTTATCATTCACGGCGTCTGGCTTGCATGCAACTATGTTTACCGACTGGGCGTCATCCTGCTTGACCTTGAGAAACCTTACAAGGTCGTTGGTCAGTGTCCGGAATTTATCCTCACTCCTCGGGAACCTTATGAGCGGTGTGGTGAAACAATGAACTGCGTCTTTTCCAATGGTGCCATTCCAGAACCGGATGGAACAATCAAGGTCTATTATGGCGCCGCTGATACCTGCATCTGCCTTGCCACAGGAGTCATGCAGGAACTGATTGACGCTTGCCTGAATGGGATTCGTCCATGAATCTGAAAACTAAACTGTATCACGCATAGGAGAATAATTATTTTCTTTTCCATCATCATTAATAAAATAAATAATAAGAGCCGGCGGAAGTTGGTGGCAGTTCTTCTACAATATTAAGGGCGATATTGCTTGTGCATAAGTTACCATCGCTATCCTTTGCTTGAAGTGTAATAGTGTGAATACCTATAGACAAGAAGTCAGCATCAACAGTTTTTCCTGTTCCCAATGCGCCATTTATGTCTGAAGACCATGATAAATTCTCTTCTGCCAGAGAACCATCCTCAGGGTCTATTGCACCACCAAGAAAGGTTACACTCATTCCATTTTTAAATACAGAGTTATCTGGTGGATTGAGGATCTCACAAGTGGGTCCCTTTTTAGCAATCGCAAAGGTTCCATTGGATTCGTCCATTCCAGAGTTTACGCCATCCGTAGCAATGACCCGTAGTAGACACTGTTCACCCCCCGGCAGGTTATCAACGTTCATGTCATAAGAAGTAGCAGATAGTTTATTAGCAATCATAAACCAGTTCGCACCGTTATCACGGCTCATCTGAATCGTGTATGTCATGGTGTCATTATCATCATCACTCGCCGTCCATAAGCAGGAGACATTCCCGGAGAGGCTTTCGCCTCCATTGGGATAAACAACTGTTACCTGTGGAGCGTTTAAGCTGATATATACACGATGTAATTCTGTTGTCCCATAGAGAAAGACAATCTGTCCTGTTCCGGTGGCAAAGGGAATCATCTCACGAAACAATCCATTCTCAGGAATAACACCTTCTTCACATACTAAAAATTGAGGTTCAAACTTTCGCTCAAATAGCTGGTTTCCCGTAACAGTTTGAAGGGCAATGGAGTATTGGCCTGTGCCGGTTTCCGTAGTTCCACCATCAGTAAGAAAGAGCCGTTGCATAGGGTCAAGGTGGTCAAGGACTGGTGCACCTGTGCCGCCAGCGCGGAAGATAGCACCTGAGACAATCAGATATTCATTACTTCCCTTACTTTTAGTCTGGATACGGGCAATTCGTGGGTCTTTCTTTTCTTGTTTGTCAAAACTGGCTTTGGCGCATCCGGTGCCCCTGAATATATTAAAAAGCCGTCCATAAGTATAAGCATTCGGCCAAAAATAAGAACCGGAGCCATAATTCATAATTTCAATAGACGTTTTGGGAAATGCCTTGTGGTCATATACATCTACTGGATAATTAGGCTCACATGTAGGGGAATTGCTGGGGTCCTCCCAAGAATGTAAAAAACCAAAGTTATGTCCAAGTTCATGACCGAGAATGCAACCGCTGTATGGCGGGTTATTTTTATACACCTTGCCAATACATTCATAGCCTGGACGATATCCGAGCCCACGCCAATTACCTGTGTATACATTTTGGTGAATTAAACCATAGTATTTACAGTTTTCGGTGGGGTCGTCGTTATAGACATTAAACCACCATAAATCGTTTAACAGGGAAGACTGGCCATCTTTTGTGCTAAGGTCTCCGTTGAATTCAAGGACTTGTCCATAGTTTACCCAGAGGATAACGTCTGTTGTTGGAAATATCCGATAAAGCCATTCAGCACTACCCCAGAACGCCCACTCTCCAGGGGTCAGGTTCTGGGATCCATGGTTATACCAAATACGGACCATACGAATGCTAATCGCCTTAGTTTGCTCAAAGGTCACGACGAACCCGTTGCTATAATTATTTGTTTCGTCGGTCTCATAAATTTTATCGTATGGGTCGACCTGTGCATAGATGTAAATTTGTCCTGGCATTCTCCAGTAGGCAGGGAGCATAAAGTAAAGGCTATGGTTGATGTTTGCACGGTCTGGAGAAATTGGCAGTGTAATTGGAGCGTTATAGGGATAAAGAGGAGAATTTGGAAGATCATATCCCTTATAACTACCGTAAAGTCGTGCCACAACTCCGGGAATGGGGGCTTTGGCGCCATTTGCTTTAATATGAACTCTAACCATCGTCTGTTTATTAGCTGCCAGTGGAAGAGAATTAGCACTGTTCTGAATTTGCTGGGTAACTTCTACTGAAGTAATCACCAAGTCACCCACGGGTGTTTGTGTTGGTGTAGGAGTTGGTGATGGCGTAGGAGTTGGTATAGCCACATATCCTACAAAATCCAACCAACCGCAATCCGAGCCACTGGAAATAGTAGCATTTTTCTTATATCTCCATTCCAGTGTATGTTTACCCCATCCAACTTTATAGGACCGACACTGCCAATCAATATTCCACGAGATTGCCGCCTGGTAATGATAATCAATCGTGAACTCCATGTAATCATTATATGGCAATGATTTCTCAGAGGAGACCTTCCACATGAAGCTTATATACCCCGGTCCTGTGACATTTGTTCGGAGCCATGAATACTCGTTATGGGATATAGGACCACTTTGAGCCGCATCGTGTCCAGACCACCAAGTTGATGATTGCCCGAACCAACCCACATTTCCGCTTCCGCCAGTCTCCCAAGTAAGATTGTAGTTATCCAGCGCTTCAACCAAACTAATCGGAGTAGGTGTTGGAGTTGGTGTTGGGGTTGGTGTTAGTGTCTGCGTAGGTATTGGGGTTGGCGTGCTAACGAGAATTGAATAAAGTCCTGTGCCATTATTCTCATTAATCAGGGCTATTCCGTGGTCTCCGGTGCGGTCTGTCGTAAATGTAATACTTTCACTGCCACCACTTTCAGCACTATTAACATCCCAGTCCGAATCTGAACCGCTACCATATTGCCTATCAGCCTTGAATATAAAAACAGCCAGGTCCACATCACCAGAACGAATATCTGCTTTAAGTGTATATTGTTGTCCGGCACTAAGGGGGACTTCATACATATCCAGGACTTCACCGGTACTTATTGAGCCCGAACAACTACTACCAACAGATAAATCCGGAATGTCCCATTCCGCCTCTATGGTATAATCGCTTGATGAACCATAATAAACCTGGGCATAATGAGTGGCAGCTCCCCATTGATGCCCATTACTCACAACAAAGTCCCGAGTCAGACCTCCAAAAGTGGAGGAAGCATAAGGAGAACTGAAATCTAAATTGTCATCTACTTTAATGTCATGGTCTGTCGTCCCTGGATATATTCCTACACCACACCAACCATTATTATAAATTTGAAACGAGAAATTCTGGGGAATTTCGCTGAAGGTTATATGGGTATCGTTATTCAAAGGAATTGGTGTGGGTGTGGATGTCTGAGTGGGTGTCGGCACCTGCGCCATCATTACCTGCATGTCCATCAGCACTACCAAAAGAAGGAGTGTGATTACCCTTAGCAGAGCGGTCTGTGGCACTGCACAAATCTTTGCTCTTGGATCTGAAGTGTTATTAAATTTTTTCAACATGTCTACTCATCTCCTCAATTTCAAGATACTTTATTAATAACACAAGAATCAAAAGGTTGAAATCTTATTATTGAGCAACCGTGAAAAAACGAGGTCGTTAATCCGAATTGTGCATGGTCGGTTTGTCAGGTTTCAAACTTCTGGTGAACTAAACTGAGCAAACTGACTTAAGCAGTAGTTATATAGAAAATATCTCCTCTGATTTCGCATATAATGTCAAGAAAATTAGCAATATTGTAATGCAAGCTCACAAGACTTTGATGTAAACTAACATTTGTTATTTGTGATTTGTGATTGAAATTATTTCTTTTTTTGCGCCGATTCTTTAATGAGTTCCAGTCCAATAATGGTGCGCTGAATCTGGTTTGTGCCTTCATAAATCTGTGTGATTTTGGCATCACGCATATATTTCTCTACGGGAAAGTCCCGCATAAAACCATTCCCGCCGCACATCTGAACGCAATCCACCGTCACCTTCATGGCAACGTCGGAGGCGTAACACTTTGCCATTGCGGAAACCTTGGACGCATCAGGGGCGTTGGTATCCACGGCTCGTGCGGCATGATAGACAAGCAGACGCGCCGCCTCTATCTGTATGGCACAATCCGCCATCATGTGCTGGACTGCCTGAAAGCTTGCGACAGGCTGTCCGAACTGGACACGCGTGCGGGTGAACTCGATTGCCTCATCCAGCGCCCCCTGGGCAATGCCCACTGCCTGGGCACCGATGCCGGGACGCGACTTGTCAAAGGTATCCATGGCAATGCGGAATCCGCGATTCTTCTTGCCGAGGAGATTCTCCTTCGGCACTCTGCAATTCTCAAACCTGAGTTCCCGCGTATCAGAGCAACGGATGCCAAGCTTTTTTTCCTTTGAGCCGACTATAAATCCGGGGAAGTCCTTTTCCACAATAAAGGCAGAGATGCCACGCGCCCCCCTGCCGGGGTCTGTGGATGTGAAAACGGTAAGAATGTTCGCCGCTCCGCCATTGGTTATCCATTGCTTTGTGCCGTTCAGGATGAAATAATTACCATCTTCACGAGCCGTGGTTTCAATGGCGGCGGCATCACTACCCACATTGGGTTCCGTGAGAGCAAAGGCGGCTAAATATTCACCGGCGGCAACCTTGGGAAGATATTTCTTTTTCTGCTCCTCCGTGCCGTGAAGGATGATGGGGTAAGAACCGAGGGCGTTTGCCGCAAAACAGACCGCCACACCGCCGCAGACCTTGCTTAACTCCTCTGTGGCGATGCTCAGTTCCAAACATCCGCCGCCCAACCCGCCATATTCCTCGGCAAGATAAATACCCATCATACCCGACTGGGCGAGGATTTTCATGATATCATATGGATATTCTTCTTCTTCATCCAGCCGTGCGCGTTCTGGCTTGACCTTTTCTATGGCTATCTTGCGCGCCAGGTCTCTGATATCGATTTGAACATCGGTAAATCCGTAATCCATACTCAGTTCCCTCACTTCCGTAAAAAAATATTGCTTCTAATTCATTCAGTGCACCTTAAAAGTCAACCTGAAAAATATTTTTCACTTGCCCACTCCTGCGGCATCATCTTTATTCTCAACTAAATCCTGTGAGGAGAATTTTCAGCAATGTCACGTCGCATCAAGGCGATTGTTGAATATGACGGGACGGATTTCTGCGGTTGGCAGAGGCAAGCCGGTGCGCCGACCATCCAGGAATCTCTTGAAACGGTACTGGCAAAACTTCTCCAGAAACAGACACGCGTCACAGCTGCCGGAAGGACTGATGCTGGTGTGCACGCACTCGGTCAGGTCATCTCCTTCCTGACGGATTCAAAAATCCCCATCCGCGGCATCCTCCGTGGAGGCAACTCCCTCCTGCCGGAAACCATACGCCTCGTGGACGTGCAGGAGGCGCCTCTCTCATTCAATCCAAGACGCGACGCCATCCTCCGCTGGTATCGATACGCAATCATGAATCGCACAGCCGCGCCTGCTATCGAACGCCTGCACATGGCTCACATCCCATATCGGCTTGATGACTATTTGCTTTCCGAGTTGTGCAAGGTATTTGTTGGGACGCACGATTTTGCAGGATTCAGGAGCGTGGATTGCAGTGCAAAAAGGACGCGGCTTACCTTGGAGACCTTTCAATGTCAGCGACAGGAGGATATCATCACCTTTGATTTGCGCTGCAGGTCTTTCCTGCAAAACATGGCGAGGATTCTCATTGGCGGGGTCATTGAGGCAACGCGTGGCAAAATCCTACCATCCCTCCTCGGTGAAATGCTCAAACATGGACACAGAGACGCACGCGTCCCAACTGCGCCCGCCTGCGGTCTCACACTGATGAGGGTTTATTATCCGGGCGACGACTTTTAAGGCGATGTAACTTTTATCTCGGGATAAATAGATATTCCAGTTCCGGCATGTCGCTCGTTACCTGACGGATGGCGTCTTTAACCGACCCGCGCAGGATATCATAAATGCTAAATGGTTTTCTCTTTTTGAAAATCGGCGGCTTCCCTACGATTTTTCCCAGGACACCTGCGAGTCGGATGGCATCATCAAGATTACCAAGATTGTCCACAAGACCATATTCATAAGCCTGACGACCGCTGAAGACACGCCCATCAGCAATGCTGTATAAGAATTGCTTGACCACGTCCGTGGTTTCCGAATCCTCCGCCTCGGGATGATGGGCAAAATACGCCTTCCTCATCTGGTGCCTGCGTGCGGAATAAATATCATCTATAAACTGCATATACACATCATTTAAGACATTCGTAAGGAGTTCACGTTCTGCCTCAGTCATGGGACGATTTGGTGAACCAATATCTTTGTATTCACCCTTCTTGACCACCTCAAAACGCAGTCCCAACTTTTTTGCAAGTCCCTCCCAGTTTGCATAATTAATTATGACGCCGATACTGCCGGTGAGCGAGGCGGGATTGGCATATATCTCATCCGTCGCACAGGCAATATAATATCCACCGGAGGCGGCAACGTTGCCCATGGAGGCAACGACAGGTCTGCCGGACGTCCTGACCTTTTTAATTTCCTCCCAGAGCTCCTGACTTGCCACAGTGCTCCCACCCGGGGTGTTCAGGCGAACCACAATCGCCCTGACCGAGGGATTATTTGCATAGTAGTGAAGTTCCTGCACCAAATCCTGCGCATCCACGATAATTCCCTCAACCTCAAGAAGCGCCACCTTTCCCCGCAATGTTGAGAAAAATCCAATAAAACCCACGAACAAAACAAAAAAAATGAAAATCGCCCCAAGGAATATTAATATAACAAAACAGGAGATGCCATGTCTCTTTTTTTGCGGTGGCGGGAGCGGTTGTATCGGCTGACCGGACGGCTGAGGCGGGGGATTTGACGGTGGCTCTTGATATACGGGCTGATTTGGGTTTATTTCCATAGTATAAAAAATCCTCCAATTCATCATAAGCTTTTGATTTATGTTCGTTTCACTTAAGAAGGGCTGTCAAGTAAATCATCCACAACTTCGACATTCCCTGTGTGCTCTGAGGGAAATTATCTAAGGGAGGAGGGCGTAGAAATGGCAACCTTATCGGGCAAGTTTATTTTTCAATTCCTTCAGTAATTCGCCGACGTTGACTCCGCCCTTGACATTGCTTTTGAGATATGCCTGCATGGCTTTCTTATCCTCATCCCTTATCACTTCTTTGCGGCTGAGACTGATGCGACGACCACCGCTGGCAATATTGATAATCTTGCACTTAATCCTCTGTCCCTCCTTCAAAACGGAGGATGGGTTATCCACCCGCTCAGGGCTGATTTCGGAGACATGGAGAAGCCCCTCAATCCCATCAGCAATTTCCACAAAGGCGCCAAATGAGGCGATGCGGGTGACAACTCCCTCTACATTATTCCCAACCTTGTGGCTTTCAAGAAACAGGTCTATCGGACTTTTCTGGAGCTGTCTCAAACCAAGTGAGATTCGTCTCCCTTCCCTGTTGGTGTTAAGGACAAGTGTCTCGACTTCCTGCCCCGCCTTAAGATACAGTGAAGGTCTGCCCGGCTTTTTATCCCAAGTCATGTTGGAAATATGAATCAACCCCTCCACATTCTCATCAAGTCTTACAAATGCACCAAAATCCGTGAGACTGGTAACGATACCTTTCACCCTGCTCCCCAGTGTGAATTTTCCCTCAATCTTGACCCACGGGTCCTCAGTTATCTGCTTCAGACCGAGTGACAGCTTATGATTCTCCTTATCAAAATCAAGAACCACCGCCTTGACAATATCGCCCTCCTTCATAAATTCATCAGGCTTCTGCGTTCCCTTTTCCCAGCTCAGATTGGATACGTGAATCATGCCCGTCAGCCCCTCTTCCAGCTGGACAAACGCTCCAAAACTGGCAATGGAGGCGACCCTTCCGGTCACAATGGAATTCTTCGGATACTTTTCACCCACCTTTTCCCACGGGTCAAGGCGTGCCTGCTTGCGGCTCAGGGTTACCTTCTGCGCCTCTTTGTCCACCACGATAACCTTGACCTTCAACTCATGGTCTTCCTTGAGATACATCGCCGGATGTGCGCCGCGCTCATGCGAAACCTCATCGCGGGGGATAAAACCGTCCATTGGTCCCAGCTCCACAAATGCGCCGAAATCATGAATGCTCTTAACACGGACGGTTCGGATATCACCGACCTTTAAACCATCAAGCAGGGCTTTTTTTCTCTTTTCTAAGTTTTCCACCATCAGCTTTCGGCGGGAGAGAATTGCCCTCTGGCGCTCTAAATTGAAATCAATAACATAAGCCTCGACCTCCCGTCCAACCCAGGAATTCATATTTTCAATGCGGGAACGGTCTATCTGCGAGGCAGGCATAAAGCAGGCAATTCCCACATCCACAATCAAACCACCCTTGACCACATCAGTCACGCGACCGCGGATGGGTGACTTTTTCTCAACTGCCTCACTGAGGCGCTCAATGGCAATCCGCCTGACCGCCTTGCGATGGGATAGAACAACCTGGTCAGACTGTTCATCACGACCCTCAATCATGACTTCAATGACATCACCGGGGGTCACGGTGACCTCGCCATTTCTTGTCATGAACTCAGAGATGTCAACCATGCCCTCCATCTTGTCGCCGATATTGACAAGGACACAATCGGCACGGACATCCAAAACGGGGACTTCCATAATGTCCCCGACTTCGACCTCTTCCGCGCGGGGCATATATTCGTCAATCATCTTGAGGAACTCATCATCAATCTCCGGCTCACTCGGTTCCTTCTCTAACAAAGGGATTTCCTCATCGGATGAAGGTTGTTTTTCCACCACGGCAGACGGGGCGAGCGGCTCCTCCGATGGAGTCTGTTTCTCAGGAATCTGAATCTTATTTGCCTGAAAAATCTTTCCCGTGTTAATCGGGCTTAACTCATTTTCGAGCTCAGAGCCAAAATTATCCGCCTCATTTTCCTGGTTTTTCTTGTCTTCGGGCATATTTATATTCGCCTCTTTTACAATATGAAGTGAGTTTTTTCTTTCCTGATTTTTAACTTTTCATTTTAAGGACTGAATTCTATCCAGAAAAAGTTTAGATGCAGATACGTAATAACTTTTTTTATCCATTGCAACACCTTTTTGCGCCATTTTGAAAGGTTTGCCCACCTTTACGGTAATCTTCACCGGCAAGGGTATTAATCTTCTTCTGGGCAACGCCCTGAAACTCCCATCGATAAAAATGGGAACAATGGATAGATTTCCCACACTGGAGGCAATCATGGCGGCTCCATGTCTGCCCTCACCCATCTCACCATCGTGTGACCTCGTTCCTTCAGGAAACACAAGGATTGCCTCGCCCAGGGATAAAAGGTCTCTGCACCTCTCAATAGCCCTGCGGTCCGCCCCTCCCCTCTTCACTGGAATTGCCCCGATTCTGCCTATTATCCATGAGAAAAAAGGGATACGGAAGAGCTCCTCCTTGGCAAGATAATAAATGCGCCGTGGAACATTGATGCCGACAAGTGGCGGGTCAAGATAACTCGAATGATTGGCAATCAGCAGAACACCACCCTCGCGGGGGACATTCTCAATACCCACTTTCTTTACACGGAAATAAAGACGGCAAAAAACGTTTATCAACAAGCGAATCGCATCATAGATAATGGGAGAAATTTTCCCTTTTTTTTCAGTTCGCCCCATATTTGGATAAAAGGTCATTTTGAATCTATGCTGAGACAAGTGCTATGTTGTTATCTGAAATCCCCGGCTATGGATTACCCATTAATACCCGTTTTCACAAAAGTCAGGAGTAATCTGACGACCTCCTCCTCAGTCAGGCGTGTGGTATCAATAATGATGGCATCCGGTGCAATGCGCAAGGGTGCGTATGAACGGGAGCGGTCACGCTCATCCCGCTGGCGAATAGCGTCCCGTGTCTCGTTAAAATCAATGAACTTGCCGGTGGACTGAAGTTGCCGAACACGGCGGTGTGTCCGCTCATCCAGACTTGCGTCAAGGTAGAACTTCCAGAACGCATCGGGAAAAACCACCGTTCCAATATCGCGCCCTTCCATGATGGAGGAACCTTGCATACCCAGCTGGCGCTGAAGCGCAACCATCTCCTCCCTGACGCCGGCGGTTTCTGAGACGGGGGATGTGTTCCTGCTGACCTCAGGGTCTCGGATTGCCTCAGTCACATCCTCGCCATCAAGATAAATAATGATGTTATTGCCATCATACATAAGGTTGATATTACAGGCGTGTGCAAGCGCTGTCAGCGCCTCTGCGTCATCAAGGTCAATATTACGCCGCATTGCAGCAAGCGTCACAGCGCGATACATCGCCCCCGTGTCTATGTGGCGCCATCCAAGCCTTTTCGCAAGGTTGCCTGCAACGGAGCTTTTGCCCACGCCGACAGGTCCATCAATTGTAATTACATTATAAAACATGAAGATTATCCATGTAAAATCCCTCGCTCTTCCCCCAAAAAAGGTGGTTTTGAATAAAGGAACAAACCTGCAAGAATCAAGCTATTTTATTGAAAAAACTTGCATTGTGAAATATGAATTTCGATATGTTATATAATCAATTAAATAATTCTTTAGAATTGAAAATCATAAATCAATGCAAGAGGATAACGTGTCGCACATTTGAGGTCACAATATGAAAACCCTTACCCATGAAGAGCGCGAATACCTCAACTGGCTCACGTGGATTGAATGTCGCGCTATCATTCCCCTCAAATGGATTATCCTTATCATCAGTCTGATGGTCTGGTCATGGAGTGCCCAGTTCACCCTCCCCTCCACCGATGTCTTCATGACATTTTTTCTGTATGCCATGTTTAACCTTGCGCAGAGTTACTTCTTTTACGCGCATCGGGTCACTCTCCAGCAGGTCAGACCATTCTGCTACGTCTCGTACTTCATTGACATTGCCTTTGTAACCCTTCTGATATACTTAGACACCACCCGTTATTACGGGCGCAATGTGCAGTCAGATTTTTACATACTTTACTTTCTCATGATTCTACGTGGATTTGCGCTGTTCCGTCACTCCCGTCAGGCGCTTTTTATGAGCATTCTGATTTCGGGGCTTTTCATTTTGTCCATCTGGTTCAGAGAGACCTCGTTTGACTTTATCCGCCAGCGCACATTTGCCCTCAAGTTCGCCCTCATCTGGATGGTCAGTCTGATGTCCTGGTTCATTGTGGAGATGATTAACAGCCAGAAATCCGAGATCCTGAACATCCGGGAAAGACTTTTGCGCTCCGAACAATTCGCCACCCTCGGGCAAATGGCGGCTGGCGTGGCTCACGAGATTAATAATCCCATCGGGATAATTTCGGCTTACTCTGAATACCTTATCAAGAATTCACGAGGGGATGACCCTCACCGCGAAGATTATGAAACCCTCCATAAGGAGGCACAGCGGTGCTCTAAAATCATATCTCAGCTCCTGAACTTTGCCAATCCCTATGCACGGGAGATTGTCAGGTATGACCTGGTAAAACTGAATGATGAGGTTCTCTCTTTTATCTTTCACAACAAAATGGATGATTCTGTGGAGATTGTGAAGGAGATAGAAAATGACCTGCCTGAGATTTTGTGCGACCCTGTGCAGATTAAACAGGCGCTCCTGAATATCTATCTCAATGCGCGCCAGGCAATGGAGGACAGCAGTGAAAAGAAAATTCACATCCGCCTGCGCCGCTTACCCGACAATCCGGGAATAATTCAGATTCTCCTGCGTGATACGGGTTGCGGAATCAAAAAGGAGGACCTCCCAAAGGTGTTTGAACCATTCTTTACAACAAGGAAAGGCGGTTCGGGTCTTGGGCTTTCAATCACACGACGCATCATCGAAGGTCATAGCGGCAACATCACCATTCGTAATTCAACTCCACATGGAGCGGAAGTGGAGATAAGGATACCAGTTCAATCCACCACAACTTCCGCAATCCGATAAGTATGGAAACAAGGATTGGAAGATGAAACTTTCCCGGAGATATCCGATATATTTATCACTCCTCCCCTTTATATCAGGCGTGCACCTTGCCTGGGCGGAAGCAACGGCTGACACTGTCAGTAAGTCCAAAAACTGGGCGGGCATCACGGGCTTTTTTCTCGCCTATCTGACCGGACTCGGCATCAGTTTCAGCCCCTGCCTCTGGCCCATGTATCCAATCACCTCAAGCGTCATATTTTCCAGCACAACTGTGAAGACAAAAAAATTGGGAGTACTACTCTCCCTGACTTATGTCCTCGGGATGGCAGGGGCGTACACAATTCTTGGGGCGCTGACCGGCAAACTGGGCGAGGTTGCCGCCATTTACCTGAAGAGCGCGTGGATTGTTGCGGCTCTGACCGTGGTTCTCATCATATTTGGACTCTCCATGCTGGGACTTTTTGAAATTCGCCTCCCCACGTCCCTGACCTCAAAAATGATGAAGAGTCCAAGAAGGGGATTTGCAGGGGTCTTTTTAATGGGAGTGATAGCGGCGCTTATTGTTTCACCATGCGTATCGCCGGTTGTGGGCGCACTCATCGGATTTGTTATCAAGTCGGGAAGCTGGATGGTCGGTGCGGAACTCTTTTTCGCCTTTGCGCTGGGGATGGGAACAATCCTTGTTGTGATAGGTACCCTCTCAGGCGCCTTGAAAACACTTCCTAAACCGGGGATGTGGATGGTGCGGGTGAAACAAGCCTTCGGGGTGGCAATGATTATAACTGCATTCTGGATATCATTGCCCATGCTGATTTCTGCCATAACAACGAGTCGCGAAACGGAGTTTCCGAGCCAGTCTGAGGCAAAAAATGGGATTCTGTGGGTACACAATCTTGAGGAAGGGCTTGCCCTTGCAAAAACCTCGCACAAACCTGTAATGATAGACTTCACCGCCGAGTGGTGCACATACTGCCATCAGATGGAGAGAGAGACATTCCCGGACACGCAGGTTGTGGCGGAGTCCGCGCGTTTTGTGTCAATAAAGTTTGATGCCACAAACCCAACGCTGGATATAAGGCGTGTCCTCAAAGAATATAATATAACGGGCTTTCCGTCACTTATTTTTATAACCGCAAATGGCGAAAGGAAAACCTATGCAGGGTTCATCAAGCCAGACGAACTCATTGCCATAATGCGCGAGGTCAAATAGTCAAACAATCGCTTTAATCACACTAATTATTGTTCTACCGCTTTCCTCGCCCAATATGAATTCTGGCCATCAATGCTGATAATGTCATCAATGAGTTTTTTTGCCTTATCGTTCATGCCTTTCTGGCGATATGCTTTGGCGAGAGCGCCATATAGCCGTGTGTCATCAATAAATATACAACACTTTAAGCCCTTTTCCCCATGGACGATTGCATCATCGACCTTGCCTTCTTTGAGGTCAATCAGCACCTGTGTTGCAATGGCGTATGTCAGTCCCGGAAACACGTTCAATGACATGTTAATCCACTTGTGCGCCTCCTGACAATCCCCCTTCATGAGATAATAACACCCAAGAACAGCGAAGGTGTTTTCATCATCAAGACCAAACAATT
>Ga0172364_10000802_pt1 | contig 23259 bp, 20 predicted proteins | sample LakKivSesite10cm_FD_114545 | JGI IMG/M metagenome (GOLD analysis project Ga0172364, IMG submission 114545) | Sediment microbial communities from Lake Kivu, Rwanda - Sediment site 10cm | ecosystem: Environmental > Aquatic > Freshwater > Lake > Sediment | place: Rwanda: Western Province, Lake... | reverse complement strand
GATTTTAAATACTAATCGTTACTGGGGAAACCTTATTGGCATAGAGTTTGCCGAACCATTTATCTGTCGGGAAGAGATCGGCATTAAAGATATTGAAGCACTTTTGTAAAGGAAAAAATTGTGCCTTAAAATTCCACTTTAATAAAAAAGACATTCAGAGGTGAGTAGCATCTTTAATCTCTACCTTACCATCTTTAATCCATAAATAAACTGGGGTTTTGGAGCTACCTTTTATTATAAGGGCATCAAAACCAGCTTTCTTCAGTTCAGGTCCCACCAACCTCCAGCCTCAGCTTCTCCTTCAGCTCCAGACGAACTAATTTATTTATTTAAGAATACTCCATAATAAGTTAATTAGAAAACTAATTTAACTGAGGCAAAACTATATTCCCAGCTGGAAGAATATAGGCCTGGAAATTTTTCCCATACTTATTTATAATATAACCTATTGCCTGAGATAAATTATCCATAGGAATAAAAAATAGTTTACGGACTTTTTCCTGTGGTAGAGAAGAAATTAAAATTACTTCTACTTCTTTTACTACTCTAACAATGCCATAGGCCTTGTGGCCACCTAAAACAAATTTCTTCTTCAAACGTCTGATTACATCATCGGGAGTTATTGCTTCTTCTATCCATTTTTCAAAAATGTCTTCTCCGTAACCTTCAGCACACTCAGCTAGTAAAATAATTGTCCCCCCTAGCTTTACGGCCTGATAAGCATTATCTAAAGCCTTCTGGGCTTGATAGACATTAATATCTTTAGGGTAACCTCCAGCACTGGCAATTACAACCTCTGCCTTTTGTTTGATGGGGCAAAGATATATTTTTTTACATATATCCACTCCCTTTTGCCATGAGAATAATAATTCTCCTGCTACAATTTCCACAATATTATTATTTCCATCAGTAACCACATTTATGTTAAAATCCACTCCAAATTTTTCTGCTCCCTCTTGCATCTCTTCATGGACAGGATTATCCTTAAGATTACCACCTCGAGCATTAGGATGAACCATCTTGGAATGATTAGCCTCGATTGTCTTTCTTCCACATATGCCAGGAAGGATAGATTTTCTTCCCCCAGAAAAACCAGCCATATAATGAGGAACTATTACTCCAGTAGTAATGACAAAATCAATCTCTGAAACAATCGGATTAACCCAGAGCTCATTACCGCTTTTCAATTTACCTAAATCTTTTAAGTGAGGATCATCACCATTATGGTTGATAAATTTATAAGTAGATGATATATCTTCTCCAAATATATTCTTTATTTCTTCTTGGGAGTTACCGCGATGTATACCTGTTGCAATTATAAAAATTATATTTTCTTTTTTTATTCCTATTTGATTTAATTCTGCTAAAAGAGGAGGTAAAATTACTTCATAAGGGGTAGGTCTGGTTATATCATTGACAACGATTAAAATCTTCTTGGCTTTTTTCTGAATAATTAAATCTTTCAAAGAAGGACAGCCAATCGGATTTTTCAGCAAATTTCTTAATTTATCTTTCGGATTTAACAAAATATCTTGTTTTTTTGAATTTAGTATTTTTAATATATTTTTATCTGGTATAGGTAACTGAACTTCCTCTTTACCATACTTTAATTTCATCTTTACTTTCAACCTCCATTCAAGACGAGATAGGATTCAACATCATATAAACCTCTATTAATCTAATACTCAATTTAGTTATATACTATATAATGAAACCTATAAAAGCCTTAAATAGCATTTATAACAAAAAGCTTTTATATAATTTTTATCTTAACTATTATCACGGAGAAATTTCTTTGCTGATTTCTTAAGAGCTTTGATAACCGGCAATTCTTCACCGCTTAAAAACCTGACCAAAGCTCCCCCACCGGTACTAATATAAGAAATATTATTCGCCAGTTTATACTTATTAACCGCTGTTATGCTATCTCCACCACCGATTACGGAAAAGGCATTACTTTTGGCAATTGCGAACAGTATAGATTTTGTTCCCAATTCAGTCTCTGTCTTTTCAAAAACCCCTACAGGTCCATTAAAGAAAATAGTCTTTGCATCCTTTATGATCTGTTCATATTTAGAGATAGTATTACTACCAATATCCATTAAAATATACTCTACAGGTAGGTTATTCACTTCAACTTCTTTTCTTTCCCCAGATAGGTAAGCTAAATCAACCGGTAATTCAATCCTATCTTCAAATTTATTCAAAATATCTTTGGCTTGATCTATATATTCTTCTAAATTTTTCTTTTTAATTAAACCTTCAGAGGGTTTTCCCAGTGAAATTCCCTTAGCCAATAACATTATATGAGCTACTAAACCACCGGTTAAGATTAAATCTGCTACCTCATTTTCTAATACAGAAGACATCATTAAAAAAGCATCTTGAATCTTGGCTCCACCTAAAATAAATATGCAGGGTTTATCAGGGTTTTTTAGCAATTGGTTTAAAGAAGTAATTTCTTTTTCTAATAATCTACCCATAGCTGAGGGTAATACTTCTTCCATGCCTACTAAAGTGGGCTGAGAACGATGAGCCGCAGCAAAAGCATCACAAATATACAAATCTGCTAAAGGAGCTAACTTACGAACTACCAGAGTCTTTGCTTGCTCTTTAGGGGTTAAATTTAATTTAGTCTCAAAAAGGGTCATCTCTTCGGCCATAAAACGCACATTCTCCAGCATTAAAATTTGACCATTCTTTAAAGCTTTGATTTTATCTTGAGCGGCTGGACCACATACATCATCAATATACTCGACTGGTTTTCCCAATAATTGGGATATTATTCTAGAGTGCGGCTCTGTAGAAGCATAATTATGATACTCTATATCACTACCTTGATGAATTAAAATAACCGTTTTTGCCCCTTTCTCAGTCAGTTCTTTAAGGGTAGATAAACTCTCTTTAATTCTGGTTATATCTATGGGTTCTCTTGTTTTTGGATCAAGAGGAGAATTCATATCAAAACGAGCAAGAATTGTTTTGCCCTTTAAATTAAAATCATCAAGCGTATACATTCCATTTATCATGCCCGGTCACCTTCCTTACTTCATTCCTAAATATTTATTAGTAATTCCAACTGCTTCTAGTCTGTCTTTTTGCATTTCTAAACTGGCCCTAATGCCATCTATGGTTTCCGGAATAACTACTGCTTCTTGCGGTATATTAATAGCAAACATAATATCATTTCCGGAGGGAACTATGGTTTCTTCCCAAACTGCAATTTCATACATATCTCCTCTGGGGTTACCTAAGTCTCTGGCATATTTGAATAAAGAGGCGTTACCCAAAAAACCATCGGCGATTCTTACTACTCTAATTCTGGGGTGTTTGCTAAAATGCGCTAGTATTTCTTCTTTAGTAATTTTTTTCTTAGGTGTGGCCACTATGGTAATAATATGTCCATGGGTTACTGGGGTATGTACTAATATACCAGTCGCTTTAACGTGGGGCATAATAGTCATTAAATCTATTACCTGGTGACTGGGAGCTTTATCTATCTGTAAAGCATTGGTTAATCCTCTATAATAATCTCCAGGATCTGCTACTCTTCTTATAATAGTAATAGCTACTTTTTCTATACCAACTGCCCGATCTAGACAATCTACTGCTCTTATTAATCCGGTAGTATTACAGGAAGTCAACTTGAGGAATTGCTTTCCTAGACCCTTTTCGTAATTGGCGTAGCCATGAAAAAAGACATCAGCAACTTCATTTTTTTCCCCTCCCTGAAATATTGCTTTAAGACCATATTTTTTATAAGTTTCTTTATTCTCTTGACCAATTCCAGCACTGGTAGCATCTAAAACAATATCTACCTTTTTAAGAAGTTCATCCAGTGTTCCGGTAACCGGAATCCCAGCTTTTTCAAGAAGAGAAATATTGTCAGGTATTGGACAATACAGATCATAAGGCATTCCTTTTTCTTTTAAGGCTCTTAAAGCTAAAGTAGGGGCTACATCGGCAATTCCTACTAACTCCATATCTTTTTGTCTAGCCACTCCATCAGCTAAACGCTGACCAATAGTTCCATAACCTACCACTGCAACTTTTGGTTTTGTCATTTTAAATCCTCCTTTAAATATAGTTATTTATTAATATTTTTTAATAAAAATAAACCCACTTTTATACTTTTAGCTCATTGCTTGCGTAAAAAGCTAAGTAATCTCAACCACCAGCGATGAATGAAAAAATCTTAACCTCATCCCCTTCATGTAATCCGAACCCTTTGTCTTTGAGCGAATCATTAACCAAAAATACTATTCCATTGTCATCTGGTATATTGAGATAATGAGATAATCCTTGAAGTGTGGTACCTTTATGTAAAATAATCGTATCATTCTCCAATACTTTTCCCTTAGCATACTTCTCCAAAATCGTATAGAGTTTAACTTTTATTTTCATGGTAATGATGCTATTTCAAGCTCAAGTAGCTTTTCTTTGGTTGGTATACCAAATTCATCCCATCCACGTAAACGATAATAATCTTTTAACATTTCGTTTAAACGCGGTAGGTTATCCCCTGAACCTCCTCCTCGAGGATGCATTAATAATCTTGCTGGTAAGGTGTCATCTTTTCTGCTGATCCCTTCTCTCACATTGTATAGTCTTTTTAAATTAAAGATCCTCTCTCCTGCCTTTAAGAACTCTTCTTTGGTCATATCCCAGCCAGTAACCAAATTTAAACTCTTTAGCAACGGTTCTACAGACATACCGGCAAAAAGTGTAAATTTACAGATATGCAAAGAATCAAACAAACTCATTAAATTTTGCATATCCGCCACCATTTTAGCTTTACCCTCAGTTTCAAACCGGTCAAGGGTTTTTGGATAACCTAAGTCTGGTAAGGCAAAAGCAAATTCAAGATTATGGGTAAAACCTGCAACATGACAGGCCCCTCTGGGAGAAGTGGCATAACCTAAAGCTAAACTTACTTTGGCCCGGGGATCATGAGCCGGTACGTCTAACCCTTTCACATGTATAGCAAATTCAGAACTGTTACCTCCAATTTCTTCAGATGCTTTGATTATGCCCTCACCGAGTAATTTACCAATATACTCTCTGTAGGCAATCTTTTTTAACATCTTTACGATCGCATCCCCATTGCCCCAGGTCATTTCTAAACCACCGGTATCTTTTTTACTAACCAAGCCTCTTTCGTAAGCTTCGATACAAAAGCTCATCAGAGAACCTGCAGAAATCGAGTCCATTCCATATCTATTACACAAGTCTTGCGCTTTAAATATAACATTAAGATCGTCAACTAAACAATTAGAACCAAACATTCCGATCGCTTCATATTCCGGACCTGCACCCTTTTGGCCTTTATAGGGTCCATCCTTAATCTCAACTTCTCTGCCACAGCCAATGACACATCTACCACAATAATATCTTCCTGTGAGAATATTTTTCGTCATAGCCGGTCCGGAAATTTTCTTGGCTTGTTCTTCCCAATTTCCTTGATACCAATTTTTAACTGGCAAATCTCCTATTTCTTCATAAAGCTCTACGTCTCTTGAAGTTCCATGTTCTCTTAATCTTTCCGAAACTTTTACCATATGAGGAGTTATCTCTTTAATAAATTGATTCAATTCTTCTTTATGGGCAATTTCCACTTCTTTGTTTCCTAAAACAGTGATGGCTTTAAGATTTTTAGAACCCATAACCGCACCAACTCCAGCTCTTCCGGCGGCACGACCGAATTCCCCCTCATTCATAATAGCAGCAATCTTAACCAATCTTTCTCCGGCAATACCAATACAAACAGAACGAGCCTTAGTGCCAATTTCTTCTTTTAATAGCTCATCAACTTCAAAAGTATCTTTGCCCCACAAATTAGAAGCATCCTTTATCCTAATTTCTTCATCTTTTATAACTATATGGACTGGTTTTTCAGATATTCCCTTTATCACAATTCCATCAAATCCACACCTTTTTAACGCTTCTCCCCATTCACCGCCACAATCAGATTCTGCATAAATACCAGTTAAGGGCGATTTAGTGATTACTTCAAAACGATCTGAAGAAAAAACTTTGGTACCCGTTACCGGGCCAGTCATAAAAATAAGTACATTTTCCGGTCCCAGTGGATCTGTTTGGTGATTAGTATATTCATAAAGTAATTTTGCCCCCAATCCACTTCCACCAATAAATTTTCTGACATCTTTTTCTTCAAGTTTTAAATAACTAATTTGTTCATTATCCAAATTAATTTCTGCTATCTTCATAAAATAACCGTATACCAATTTATTAACTCCTTTTTAAAGGTCTGCTTAAACTTAATAAAAGCTCATCAAATCTTATTATTACCTTTTTTTTATTACTGCAATCAATTAAATTTTTCTATTCATATAAAACTAATTATTAATAGTAGGCTTCTTTATTATTCCCTATAAAATGAATTTTTCTGGAAATTCCAAATATTTTCTAATATCTTTTAAGAACTTAGCAGCTACAATTCCATCAATCAAACGATGATCAACGGAGAGGGTAACCTTCATTATAGAACGGATAGCGATCTCTTCTTTACCATTTGTTTCTATAACTATAGGAATTCTTTTTATCTCACCAATAGAAAGAATAGCTGCCTCCGGAGGATTAATAATAGCAGTAAACTGTTCGATTCCATACATCCCCAGGTTAGAAACGGTAAAAGTACCTCCTTGATAATCTTCAGGAGCAAGCTTCCTCTCTCGGGCTAACTGGATTAATCGATGGGCTTCCTGGGACAACTCTCGAAGGTTTTTGCTATCTGCATTCCTTAATACCGGTACCATTAAGCCTTCTTCTAGAGCTACCGCCAGACCCAGGTTAACCCTATGATAATAAACAATGTTTCCATCAAGCAATGAACAATTCAACTTTGGGTGTTCTTCCAGTACTTTAGCTGTAACTAATAGGATCAAATCATTAATGGTTATCTTTTCAGAAATTAATCCCTTCAACTTCGTAATAAGTAGCTGTTGCGCCAGGGTCATATCTACCGAGCAGGTAAAGTAAAGATGGGGAGCGGTAAATTTACTTTGAGATAAGCGATCTCCGATAATCTTGCGCATCCCTGTATAGGGAATACTGGTTAACCCTTTCATTTTAACAGTGGTATCTTGCTGTTTTTTATAATAGTTAAGCACATCTTTTTCGTTAATAGTGTCTACTTTTAAATCTTGTTTCATCTGAGTAAGGTCCACGCCAAGTTCTTTAGCTTTACGTTGAGCACGAGGAGAAACCTTCTTATCAAGGGTCGAATGGGTTTTGGCCAAGACAACCTTTTCGTTAGTCTCCTCCTCTTTTGGAAAAGTAATAGGTTGATCTTTTTTCTCTAATCTTCTAGCAGCTTCTTCTATTAGTGGCTGGATATCCTCCTTTTCCTCAGCAATAATTCCAATGGGTAAAGCTACTGCAATAATCTCTCCTTCCCCTACTAAAATCTTTCTTAAAATACCAGAACAGGGCGCTTCTACCGGCATAACAGTTTTGTCAGTCTCAATTTCTAAAATCTCCTCCCGTTCTTTTACCGTATCCCCCTCTTTCTTCAACCATTGAACCACTGTTCCTTGATCCATATTAAAGCCTAATTTAGGCATAATAATGTATTTTGCCATCTTTTATTCCTTTCTAACCCTCAAATATTTTTTTAATCTTTTTATACAGCTTCTGCTGATCTGGAATAAGCGGAAATTCTAAAGCCGGACTAAAGGGCAAAGGAAAATTGGGCAAACAAAGTCGTTCAGGTGGATTATCTAGATCATAGAAAATATCTGGCATTAGATCCATCACGATCTCTGCTGCTATATTACAACGCTCATAACCCTCATCGGTAATTAAAAGCCTTCCCGTTTTCTTAACTGAGGCAATCAATGTATCTCTATCTAAAGGTATTAATGTCCTGGGGTCGATCACCTCTATCTCTATCCCTTCTTTAGCTAGTTCATCTGCTGCTTTTACTGCCTTCAAGGCTAAGTTAGAGGTAGCTATCACAGTGATATCGCTACCCTCCCTTAACACATTTGCCTTACCTAAAGGAATAGTATATTCCCCTTCCGGAATTTCATATAGCTGGTTATATTCCATCTTATGTTCGATAAAAACAACCGGATTGTCTTCCCGGATAGCGGTCTTAAGTAGACCCTTTGCCTCGGCAGCTGAGGAAGGTATCACCACTTTTAATCCCGGAATGTGGCACATTATCGCATGCAGACTCTGAGAATGCTGGGCAGCAGAAGAACGTCCAGCTCCAATGGTAGTTCTAACCGTTAAGGGAACTTTAGCTTGTCCTCCAGACATATATCGAATCTTAGCTATCTGATTTAAAAGCTGATCAGCAGCGAGTAGTAAAAAATCACTAAACATAATTTCGACAATGGGTCTTAACCCGGTAAGAGCCATCCCCAGACTCATCCCTAAGAAACTATTCTCAGAGATGGGAGTATCTTTCACCCTGAGATCTCCATACTTTTCCTGTAATCCCACCGCAGTTTTAAAATTTCCTCCTAGGACCCCTACGTCCTCTCCTAATATAAGAACATTTTTATCCCGAGCCATCTCCTCATCAATTGCTTCACAGATAGCCTGGGCATAAGTAATCTTTTTAGTCATCTTTCTTTTACTCCTTCTGTTTCATAAAAAAGGTCTTGATAGGCCTCTTCGGGCTCTGGGAACGGGCTATTCTCGGCAAATTGGACCGCCTCTTCTATCAATTTCCTACTTTCTTTTTCTAAATTTTCTATTTCCTTTTCATTAATAATTTCTTCTTTAATTAATCTCTCTTTAAATGTTTTTATCGGATCCCTTTTAACCCAGGTTTCCTTCTCCTCCTCCAAGCGATAGGCAGTTCCAGGGTCTCCAGCATGATGGCCTTTCTGCCGATAGGTTTTACATTCAATCAGGGTGGGCCCCTCTCCTTTACGGGCACGTACAAAAGCAGTATGAGTAACCCGATAAACCTCTAACACATCATTACCATCTATAGCCACCCCCGGAATACCATAGCCGAAAGCCCGGTCGGCAATATTAGGGTTACCGGTTACCTTGCGTATATCAACGGAGATGCCGAAGAGATTATTCTCACAGACATATACTACAGGTAATTTCCAGGCAGCGGCCATATTAATACTTTCATGGAAGGTCCCCTGGTTAGAAGCAGCATCTCCAAAGAAAGAGACCACTACCTGATCAGTCCCTCGATATTTGGCAGAATAGGCTGCACCGGTAGCCATAGGAATGCCGGCACCGACAATGCCATTGGCTCCCAGGATACCTTTGCTGGCATCCATAATATGCATAGAACCGCCTTTACCCTTACAATAACCGGTCTTTCTTCCTAACACTTCAGCCATCATCTTTTTTAGGTCAGCTCCCTGGGCAATTAAGTGTCCATGACCACGATGGGTACTTACCGCATAATCTTTTGGGGTAATGTTTGCGCACACCCCGGTAGCGATCGCTTCTTCACCGATATACAGATGAGCCAATCCATTCATCAGGCCTCTAGAGTAAACGTCGGTAATCGCATTTTCAAAATCCCTGATCTTAGTCATAGTAAAATACATTTTTAAAAGTTTTTCTTTGTTTAGGTTATAACTCTTTATCGGCTTAAATTTGTTTTCCATAATTTCTATTCTTTAATCTCCTCTCTCTTCTTATTGATTTAAATAAAACTTCATACTATCAATGGTCTGTTTGGCAGCAGTATAGGCATCGGGCAACGGCAGAATTTCAGCAGAAAGATAACCGTGGTAGCCGATCTCTTTTAAAACTTGAGTCATTTTCATAAAATCAAAATGACCCATTCCTGGAGCCAAACGATTACTATCTGAATAATGGACGTGAATAATGTAATCTCGCGCTTTTCGTATATTCTCCCACATATCGCTATCTTCGATGTTCATGTGGAAAGAATCGATCATCATCTTTACATTCGACAGCTGAATTTTATCCAGATAGGCTTTACAATCCAAGATAGAATGGAAAAAATCTTCCTGGAAACGATTAATCGGTTCCAAGGCAATATTGACTCCTTTTTCTATTAAATATTCGTTACATTCTTTCAGGCATTCTGTAATAAGCTCTTCAGATTGAGAATAACTGTTATTTACCCATCCTTTAACCAGACCTATAACCACCACTGCATTGAAAAGTGAAGCAAATTCTATATGGCTTTTAATTCTCTGAACCGTTGCTTTACGGATAGATTTTTCCGGAGAAGAAAATGTCAATCCATCCCTAACTGCTACTCCTCCAGTAGCGACTGCCGAAATACCAATCTGATAATTATCTACTAAATCTTTCAATTTAGACAAAGATATTTCTTCCGGATCTGCTAAAGATATTTCTATCCCATCAAATTTTAATTCCTTGGCAACAGAAAATGCTTTTTTAAAATCACCGGGAAATAAAGATAAATCCCTTTCTACTTTTAGATTGCCAAACAATCCCACACTACTACACTGGCCTTGCTTTAAATTAGAAGTCATGAAACTGGTTTTTATATTCTCCCCTTCTCTCTTTTTCCGTTTATCTCTTATTCTTGTGCCTTTAAACAGTTACCTTTTAAAACTTCCTTATTTACCAAAAATGAGGGAATTTCTCCTTTTAATACTTGAGCAACCCCTACAGCAGCAATCCTTTGAAGATCTCTCAAATAATCTTTGGAATAAAAAGCAACACAAGGAAAATGCTCTACTCAGTGTTATAAAAAAAACTATACTCATTTAAACCCGGATGACCGGGATCGTATTGCCGTAATGTATAAAAAAGGTTCAATCAGCCGTGAGATTGACCGTAACTCTTCGCTAGAGTACGACTGTTACCTTGGAAACCGCGCACAGCAGCGGGCAGGCCTGCGAGCAAAAACTCGCACAGTCATCACCGGCTGCGTAATGAAGATGTTCGTGCATATGTTCTTTCACCTCTTGAGATTGGGTGGTCTCCGGAACAAATATCCGGTAGAATAGGCATTGATCATCCGGGATGGTCAATCAGTCATGAATCCATCTACCAGTACATTTATGATTCCGGAACACCTGACTGCAAGCATTTAATCGAATGTTTGCGGCACTCACACAGAATACGAAAGCCAAAGATCATTGGTCGCAGGCATCACAAGACGAAGATTCCAAACCGAATTTCCATTGACCAGTGACCAGAGAGTGTCACAACTCGCGAAGAATTCGGCCATTGGGAAACTGACAGTCTTATTTCCCGTAAGAGTTCTGCAGCATTAAATTCTACTTGTGAGCGAAAGACCAAGTTATTGTTCTTGACAAAAATGCCCAATAAAACTGCAGAAGAAACTTCGGCTACCATTATTAACCGATTAGAATCTCTACCGTTTTACGCACGACAGACATTAGCCATGGATAACGGCACAGAAAACGATAAACAGAAGACATATCGAAATCTCTCGGAACCAAATGCTACTTCGTACATCCATACCATTCATGGGAACGAGGTACCAACGAAAATACTAACGGTTTTATTCGCTGGTACTTGCCAAAAGGAACAGATTTTAGTAAACTATCGTATGAACAAATTATGTACATTGAATCAACTTTAAACCATCGCCCAAGAAAGTGTCTGGGGTTTAAAACCCCACTTGAGGCCACTAGCTCCTTTGTTGTACTTGCTTATTGAATCCAGCTTTTGAAATCTTCAAACTATTTAAACATATCATCAGCATGTTCTTTTATAAGTTTTTAAAAAGGCCATTCTATATCCTCAGATAATTGACATATTAATGTAAGAATTAAAACACTTTATTTAATATATTAATTGGTTCTTCATTGCTCAGTATCTTCACAACATTTCTGGCTGTAATCCTTTTTAATAATTTTATTGAAGACTCTGAATAGTAGGAAGAATGGGGAGTTATTATTATATTATTAAGTTCTAGTAGCCCCAAATCTTTTTCTGGAGGTTCCTGCTCGAGAACATCAAGAGCTGCTCCTGCAATTATTTTATCCTTTACAGCTCTGTATAACGCGACAGTATTTATTATTGGACCTCTAGACGTATTGATAATATAAACTGTTTTTTTCATTAAATAAAACTCTTTAATATCAAATAAATGCCTAGTATCTTCATTTAGGGGACAATGTATTGATATAAAATCACTATTTGTAATTAAATTATAAAAAGTTACTGATTTTAGGTTGTATTTTTTTATTGTTTCATCTTTTAAATAAGGATCAAAAACAATAATATTACCAAATATTGGTTTAATTTTAGGGTATAAGTTTTGTGGAATTTTTCCAAAACCAACGAAACCAAGAGTTTGTTCTTTTAAATTGAAAATAGGTTTTGCAACATCTATTGTATTCCATTCGCCATTTCTTACTGAGAAATCTAAGGGTATTATTTTTCTAGCAAGTGTTAGTATAAGGGCAAGAGTATGGTCTGTTACTTCATCTATGCAGTAATCGGGTACATTGCAAACTGGAATTTTTTTTAAAGTCGCAGCTGAAATATCTATCATATCTATACCTATTCCAAAACGCGATATTACTTTACATTTATACAATATGTCTATAACCCTGGATGTTATGGGAGCATATTGAACAAGTATTGCATCGGCATCAGATACAACTTTAATAAGTTTATCTTCATTTTTTGTTTTTAACTCTATTATTTCACAATCTATAGCTGAAAATTCATCATAGACTTCGCTTATTTCATTATAGTCATAGTCAGTTATATAAATTTTATATTTCATGATTACAATATTTAACACACAATTATAGTTTTAGATATTTAAACATATGTTCAAATGATTAATTAAGTTATCAATAATGGAATTATTTTAGAAAGAATACCTGACGCATTAATGGTAAAGGAGAGTTACTACTAAAATCTACAGAGGACTCGATCATTTTACTAGTGATAGCATTCCAACGCATGCATACAGGATCCTTAGCCAGTCCAGACATTGCCTTTTCAAAATCATCGGTCTCAAAATAATAGAAAAATTCATTACCATTCTGAAAAATAGAGTAATTCTTAAAACCAGCTTTAGAGTGAGCTTCAAGCAAATCTGGCCAAGCATTAATATGTAACTTAACATATTCTTCAACACATTCAGGTTTAATAAGCCATTTCCATGCATAAATGTTTTCAGGCATTTTCATTTTATATACCTCCATTATTTAATAATTTTTTTAGAAAAAGTTTACATATTACTTATATTCTTAACTTGATATATTCCTAATTTTAGGAATCTTTAATTGCAATTGCGCGCACTGGTGAGCCATCCCTACCTTTTATTTTTAAAGGTAAAGTATATAATGTAAACTCTTCATCTCCTAATTCTTCCATATTAACTAGCCCCTCTACTATAATAACTGAATTACCTAATAACATTTCATGAATTATTTTCCAATCAGTAATATTTGGGCAAGGTAAATCCAGACCTAAAAGGCTGATCTTTTTTTTAACGAACCATTCAGCTAACTCTTTTGATATATATGGGAAATCAGTAAAATATTCCTTTTTAGGGTATAATTTATCCCAACCTGTATATAGAAGTGGGCTTAACCCTTTATCAATAAGAGACTCATATTTTAACAAGTCTTCTACTATAATTGCTTCTTTTGTTTTCTTATATGTGATATCAACTTTAAATGCACGCACTATACACCTAGACAGGTTTATTTTATCGATAGTTTCACCATTGTTAAAGAAGTGAAATTGTGCATCCATATGAGTCCCCTGATGAGTAGATAAAGTCAACCGCGAGAGATTATAGCCAAGTGTATCAAGATTACAATGCTCTATAACACTACACTTTGGATCCATGGGCATAGTTGGAGCACAATCATATATCTCAGCAGTCAAATCTACAATTTTTCCTACCATCCAAATCCCCCCTAAGTTTAAATTATTTTTTAAAATTTATAATGATTATAATATATTACCTAATAATATAATCAGGTAATATAGTACTAGCTAAAGAATCTAGCTATTCCCGTAAAACTAATTGAAATACTTGATTAAATTATTGATAAAACCAACTTATCAATCAGTACCTGCAAAGCTAGAAGTGTCTCCTAGACCTTCACTGCCCATAGCAAGATAGCCACCGTCTGCATGCAAATCAGCACCAGTCACAACACTTGCGTCATCACTTAAAAGAAAGGCGACACAAGCAGCAATTTCTTCTGGCTCTTCAAGCCTTCTAATAAGTTGGAATCTACCCCAAACTGGTTCCCACTTTTCTCTACCTTCACCATGTGTAGCTTTTTCAACCTCATCAGTCCATACCCAACTTGGACTTATGGTATTTACTCTTACATTGGGTGCAAGATCCATTGCAGCACAACGTGTAAGCTGTTTGACGGCGCCCTTAGCTGCATTGTATGTCCACCTATTTGGTTGAGCTATGTGGGCTGAAACACTAGACATATTAACTATAGAGCCAGGAGTATCTTTTCCCCTAAATTTTACATAGTTCTGTATCATGGTAGCATATGCTATAGGACCAGCTATCATCGTATGCACCCAGTCTTCCCTAGTTGCATCTAAAGCCTTAGCGGTAAATGGAAATGCATTATTTACAAGATAATCAAGCCTACCAAATTTTTCTATTGCTGTAGTTATTGTCTTTATACAAAATTCTTCATTTTCCATATCCCCAGCAATATATAATACATTTTCTGCACCAAATTTTTCTTGGAATTCTTTCATTGTTTTTTCACCAGTTAAGGGATTTCTGCTGTTATAGAGTACTTTAACTTCTTCTTCAAGCAACCTTTGAACACAAGCACGGCCGATACCTCTTGAGCCTCCAGTAACTACAGCTACTTTATCTTTTAGTCCTCTCATTTCTTTTATACTCTCCCCATTTAAATATCCATTATTTTTAAAAATTAATATTTAAATTATATACTAAATTTCTAAAATTAAATCATTACCTATTAATTTAATATCAACAATTAAAATCATTTACTAAACAAACAATCCTTTGTTATTTCTGCCAAACAAGGAACCTCAATCGTTTATTAGGTGTTATACTATCAAGTAATCTAACCCTGCTGGCAATTTTCCACCAGCAGGGTTCTTTTATTTTAGAAACAATTAAAAAGTGAAATCATCGATATTGCTTGCATCAAAATCAAATGGAGGACGCGTTATTATTTGCGCATAGCCTCGAGGATTCTCAGTAATGGTTCTTTCTCCAAGTCTCCCAGCTTTAAAAGTTTCACCTATATCGGTACCAACTTTCCCTTGAACCAGCAAAACACCATAGTAACCAGCCAAGTAACCCTCATCCACTGGATTCCAAAGCTGGAATTTTTTGACAGTACCATCCTTAATAAATTGACGCATTTCACTAGGTAAACCAAGACCAATAACCTCAATCTTATCTGCCAAACCTTTAATCTGAACAACCTTAGAAGCAGCCTTTACTGCTACGGTAGTTGGTGCAATAACACCTCTGAGGGTAGGATATTTGCTTATCAGTGCTTCCATCTCTGTTGTACTTTTTTCTGGCACATCATCGCCGTAGACTACCTCTAAGAGGTTCATCTTTGCATATTTAGGGTCTTCCTTAAGTGCTTTTTTCATACCCTCAATCCAATAGTTCTGGTCTGGAGCATCTGTTGTGGCTGAAAGTATTGCAATGTCCCCTTCATAGTTAATTACGGAGCCAAGACACTCAACTTGATATTTGCCAACAAGATCAAAGTCAGTTGGTAATATTGCTATATCTCTGTGTTCTTCATTTTCGGGAATATCCTGATTAAATATGACAACACGGGTTCCGGCGTCACGAGCATCGTCAAAATATGTGTTTAGTGCATCAGGACTGTTTGCTCCGATCATTATTACATCAACTTTATTTAATACAGCAGCTTCAATGTATTCAATCTGAGAAGTTGCGGTACCTAAAAATGGACCTTGGAAATCGAACTTAAATCCAAGTTCAGCTTGAGCCTCTTCAAAACCATGTCGGCATGCATCCCAGTATGGATTCCCTGTTTGTTTAACGATAAGAACCATTGAGATGTCTTTAGCCTCTTTAGGTGCTTGTCCAAATCCTGTTAGAAAAAATACTACTATGATTGATATAATTATCAATCCTAAAAAAAATTTTTTCATTTTATTTCCCTCCTATAATAACACTTTTAAATTTTCATTACTGAACAATTTCTAGCAAAATCCACTTTTTGATTTGTTTAAATGCTTAGAACTATAGACTCACGTTACAAAACAAATCTCAACAACTCTATTTTTTCTTGTCAATATATCCACCTCTTTCTTATTCTTTCGGCTTTATCATATTGTATACCACCCCCCTTCAATATCCCCTTCCATCTTTATACTATTTATAAATTATAAAATGCTTTTTTATAGTTCAATCAGTTTTCTTTTGTCTGTATAAAATTATTCTTATTTAATTAGGATTAATATTTTTTGTTCTTTGATTCTATAACTTTTTTCAAGCTTTTCTGAATCTCTATATTTAGATATTTCTCTTTTAATATAGAAATGACATTTGGGATAGCTAGAGCTAATAGTAAAAGTGTTCCCATTACAAACAACTGTTGTTCTATAGGAATTTGTGCTACACTAAGGCCACTTCTTACAAAAATAACTATTAACCAACCCCACAAGGTTCCAATTACATTTCCCTTGCCACCTAGAATACTTGTTCCACCAAGCACTACAATTGTTATTATATCCAGTTCACCTCCAAGAGCCATATCATGACGAACTACAAGTAATCTAGACATCCATAATAATCCTGCTGCTCCAGCAACAAGCCCCGATAAACTAAAAAGTAAAAATTTTAAACATTTAACATTTATACCACTGAATTTAGCAGCTGTTTCATTCGTTCCAATTGCATATATTTTCCTTCCTATTGAAGTAAATTTTAGGATAAAAAATATTATAATAACGACAACCAACAGTCCAATGATTGTTACTGGTATATTTACGTTACCTATTTTAATTAGATATATCCTATCAACTCTGTTAAACCAGTCTGGAAAATGACCAAGAGAATGATCTCCTATAAAAATTTTTGATATCCCTCGGTAAAGGTATAATGTGCCTATAGTAACAATTATTGCTGGTATTTTTAAATAAGCAACCAAGGCACCATTAATCATTCCCAACATTAATCCCCCCATCAAACCTAATACAATCGCTCCTAACATAGGAATCCCTGCATTATGGTATAATAAACCTGTTATAGTAGCACATAAGGTCATTACTCCTGCAACTGATAAATCTATCATTCCCCCAATTATAATAATAGTCATCATACAAGCAACTAAGCCATATTCCACATTTCTGGAAATCGCCTTTATAATATATGAAGCATCGCGATAGTTTGGGGTGGTTATTAATAATATAGTTAATACGATAAACATTAAAATAAAATAATTTATCTCCAACCCAGAGAAAAAATCTCTTAACAAAAACCCGTAATTTGAACCTATGGCTTTATTACTAGAAATATTATTACTACTTTTTAGCATTAGTCACCCACTACTCCTTTCTTTGCAAGGACCCCTCTACTTTTCCTTATCTTAATTCCTGTGTCTATAATCAGCGCAATTATAATGATTAATCCATATATAGTTGTATTATAAAAACTAGAAAAACCAACAGAAGGAATTAAAGTCTGTACTGTACCAAGTAGCAAGCAACCTAATACTACACCTATTATACTACCACGACCCCCACTTATACTGACACCACCAATAACCGTTGATGCTATTACTATTAATTCCATACCATTACCTGTGTCACCTGGACTAAAAAAACCAAAGCGTGCTCCATACATTAAACCTGCTATACCCGAAAACATTCCTGTAAGAGCAAACACTACAAATTTAACCTTCTTTACATTTATGCCACGCAACTTAGCTGCATTTTCGTTACCACCAACTGCATACACTTCACGTCCAAAATGGGAGTATTTCATAAAAAAAACCATAATTATAACAAAAAAAAGTGCAATCCATATTAACCATGGTATGCCAATCCTCGGAATTGGTCCTTTCAAGATTAAAAAGCTCATCTGTTCGGGCATATAAGAAGCACCAATCTCCACACCATCTGTAATTACAAATGCCAATCCCCGCCAGATGTTCATAGTTGCAAGTGTTACTACTAAAAAGTTTATTCTAAAATAACTAATAAAAAGTCCATTAAATGCCCCTGCCATCATCCCAACTACTATTGCAGCTAATACTCCTACCCAAAATGGTGCATCATAAAATTTAAATAAGAATCCTACAAACATTCCCGTAAAACCTACAATTGAGCCAACAGATACATCAATACAACCAGTAGTGATGACCATCATCATACCCATGGCTACTGTTACTATTAATGGTAACCCAAGTATTATACTTTGAAAAAACTCCCTTCGTCGAACCGCCTCAATAAATAATTCAGGTTTATAAATTGCTGATAACCCTAAAATAAAAATTATAATGAATATTGTTACGTACTCTGGTTTAAAAATGAATTTATTGTTAGCACGTAATCGTGCTCTGTTTTTCATGAGCTTTGTACCACCTCTTTCTTATTAATTGATACGGCTTTGATTATTCTCTCCTCAGATAATTCTTTACGTTCAAGTACTGCTGTTATTATACCTTCAGACATGATATATGCACGATCGCAGAGTTGAACAATTTCCTCTAATTCAGTTGAGATCATGAGTACTCCCTTTCCTTTTTTAACTAGAGTATTAATTAGATTGTAAACTTCAGCTTTTGCTCCAACATCAATACCACGAGTAGGTTTATCAAGTATGTATATTTCTGGTTGAGTCATCAACCATTTAGAAAGCACAATTTTTTGTTGATTTCCGCCTGAAATTTCCGCTACAGCTTGGTTTGTATTACTTAATATTATGGACAACCTCTTAATATAAGCCTCAACAAGGGAATCCTCTTGTTTAAAATTGATCCAAGTTAACTTTGATATTTTATCTAAAGAGGGAAGTGTCATGTTATGTTTTACTGATAAGGGTAATAAAAGCCCTGTTTGCAATCTATCCTCTGGAACCATCGCTAATCCTTTTCTAATAGCCTCCATAGGATTGTTTATTTTTTCCTCTTTACCCTTTATAAATATCTTTCCACTTTCTGACGGAGTAATTCCAAATATGGAACAGGCAACCTCAGTTTGGCCAGCACCTACCAAACCAGTTATACCTACAATCTCTCCTCTATTAATTTTAATGGATATATTCTTGAATTGTCCATGAAGAGTTAAATTTTTAACCTCGAGGAGTGTTTCTCCCACAGTTGCTTCTTCTTTTGTTATTTGCTTATTTAATGTTCGACCGATCATCAATTGAACCATTAACTCTTTTGTTGTATTCTTTACCATACGTTCACAAATCTTATTTCCATCACGTAGTATAGTTATTCTACTTGCAATAATTTTAACTTCATCCAAATTGTGGCTTATAAATACAATAGCTTTACCCTGTTCTTTTAGTTTTTCAACTATACCAAAAAGCTTTTTTACTTCACTCGGCGTAAGAACGGATGTTGGCTCATCCATTATAATGATTTTTGCATTGGTTGAAAGTGAACAAATAATCTCAACCATCTGTTGATTAGCAATTGACATGCCTTTTACAGGAGCTTCCTCATCAATATTAAGATCAAGCGAATCGAGCAACTCTCGAGCTATTTTACGTTTTTCTCTCCAATTGACAAACAGATCACCATTATCTCTTGTATGACCTGCAAAAATGTTCTCTGTAACGTCAAGATCAGGAAATATTTGTGGTTCTTGGTGGATCAATGCTATTCCTAATTTTTTGGCAACTAATGGATTGGGTATTTTAATCTTCTGACCTTCTAAAAATATTTCACCATATGTTGGGCTGAGTGCCCCATCAAGAATTTTAACTAAAGTTGATTTGCCTGCACCGTTCTCACCAATCAGAGCATGTACTTCTCCTGGATAAATATTAAAATCTACATTTCGTAAGACGATGACTCCACTAAATGCTTTGGCCAATCCTTTTGTCTTTAGTACTGGTTCCGTTACTTTCATATGTAAATCTCCCTCCTATTTTCCAGGTTAAAACCCCTCTAGTTTAAAGAAAATTTATTCTCCAATTTAGAGGATAAGAATTTTTAATGATATTTAACATTTACCAAACGCTTTGCATTCACAATTTATGTTGCATCGATATAATAAATCATTTTTTAAACTGATTAGATTTTATTTTATATAATTTTATTTACATCACTATTTATTATAATTATGATAAAATTTCCTCTATAAACAGATAAATACTTCTACATCAAAAATGTGTGCCAATTATTTACCTATCGTATTGAATTAACCCATATAAACACCGCCATTTACATCAATATTAGCACCTGTAATGTAACGGGCAGCATCTGAACAAAGAAATAATATCACGTCAGAAACCTCTCCTGGAGTTCCAACTCGTCCTAAGGGTACGGTATCAGGATTGTACCCAAAATCCTTTGTCATCTCAGTGTTTATAAAACCGGGAGAAACTGAATTTACATTAATATTATATGGTGCTGCATATTTTGCCAATGATTTAGTAAGACATATAATACCTGCTTTAGATGCAGCATAATTTACTCCAACCATTATGCCTCCTACTTCACCAGCCAAAGAAGCCATATTTACAATTTTCCCCCCCTTATATTTTTTCATTCCTTTCAGAATAGACTGGCACATAAGGAATGTCCCTTTTAAATTCACAGACATTACTTTATCCCATTCTTGTTCTGTTATATCCTCAATATTTCTAATTTGACATATACCTGCACAATTAACTAAAATATCAATTCCCCCAAAATTATTTTCTGTAATATTAACTATGCTTTCCACATCCTCCTTTTTGGAAACATCTGCTTTTATAAAAATAGCCTTGCCACTTTTCGTCTGTATTTCTAAATTTGTCTCTTCTGCACCCCTTTTGTTTAAGTCTACGATAACTACTTTTGCACCTTTTTCTGCAAAAGATAACGCACAAGATTTGCCAATTCCGCTGGCTGCCCCTGTAACAATAGCTACTTTATCTTTAAATGACAAATATTTTGTCTCCTTTAAAAATACTAATTTTCAATAATATTAATTTTACTACTTCTGTAATTTCTTATTTTTTAAACATCTATATTCTTTTGAAATTATTCGTTATGATTAATCATTATTAATTACGATTATGCGTTTAAAAATTATATGGTAAAATTCTTAATAACTATTACTATATACTACCTTTAATTAATGGCAATCAATAAGTGTATGGTAAAAAATATAATTCTAATATTTCCTTATTTATAGGTATAACGCTCAAAATTATTAAGAATTATATTCTTAGCATTTTCAATATGCTTAGCCATTAACTCAGTAGAAAGTTGTACTTTTTTTTCTTTAACAGCTTCAAATATCTCGTAATGTTCAAAATAAGATTCTTTTGCCCTTTCTATTCTACTCAGATCAACAACTCTATAAAAAGCATATTTATCATTATATTCATTAATCATTTTCCTCAGGGGTTCATTCCCACAATTATCTAGTAGTAATTTATGCAATAAAATATCAGCTTCAATAAAACTTTTAACCTCATCCTTTTCTAAATCCCTTTTGGCTTTTTTAAATACTTCTTCTGCTTCAGAAATATCTCTACTGCTAATTTTTGGGACAGCGAGTTCTGTGACATAGGCTTCTAAGGTCTTTCGAACGTTATAGATTTCCTCTATTTCTTTTCTGGTTATCTCTCTTACATAGAAACCATTTCTTGGAATCATTATTAATAGTTCTTCTTTTACTAAAATAGTAAGAACTTGCCTAACCATACTTCTGCTAACACCTAATTCTTCTGCTAGTTTTTTATCAATAATCCTTTCTCCCATTTTAATTTCATGCCATATGATTTTATCTTTAATAATTTTATATATTTGGCCTTCCAAATTTTGGAAAGTTTCCCCAATTTTTTTATTGTCAAATTTATCCTTATCGGAGTTAGCATATAAATTAATTTTATTATTTTTAATCTCTATCATTTAATTTAACTCCGTAAACCTATCAAATTTATAGATAGATTAAATTATATTATAAGTGAAAAAATTACCTAATTTACTTCTTTGTGCTTTCTTTAAAGCCATATATATTAAGAGCAAAATTCACTATTAGGTAATAATAACTGTTAACTTTTAACATTCTTTAATCTATTATACTACATTTATTTAATAAATCCTTCTTTTTTTTAAAAAATATTTCAAATATTTTTTATATTTTTAAAAATTATCCTTAAGAAAAAGAATTTAAAATTATTTTTTTCTTTTTTTGCTACCTTTTATTTTCAAAATAATCATATCAGTTCAGTTTAAAATGTTTGTTCTTCTTTACCCGCCTTAATGCTTTTAGCATGTTTTGCTTAGATACTACTACCTCCTCCATTAAAACGTTATTCTGTTCTCCGCAGGATTTATCTTAGGTCTGTGCCGGATAAGCAGATTATCGGGAGATAAAGGATCGGATATTTAAAATTTATTTCATTAAACCTATTTCTAAAAATTCAAGTAATCTCTCTCTTCGGTTTAATTCTGGTTGATCAATAACTATTTCTAAAAGCTTTTTTAGCATTCCCCCTAATTCTATTCCTTCCTGGTACCCTAAATTAATCAAGTCTTCTCCGTTTATGGCTAAGTCTTTTAATGAAACCGGTGGCTTTTCTTCTAAAACCTCTCTCACCTGCTGTTCCATTTTTTCTAATTGCTTCAGTTTAGCAATTTTTTTACCTATCTTAATATCAGCCCGTTTTAGCTCTAAAACATTCAAAATATTTTCTTCGCCACATTTAGAAATAAATTGTCTAATATTTTTTGAATTGAGAAAATCAATTGCTCGCCAATCCTCTTGGATCAAAATACTAACCTTTTTAATTATAGAATTCTTAAATTTTAATCTGCGCAGTATTTTAGCTGCAACTTCTTCTCTGCTTGTCTCCGAATTAGAGGGGGACTGGGTTACTTCACCCAGTAAAGCTACTAAACGAAGATCTAAATCGAGGGGAAGATTATTCAAGAGATTTAAAATATGTTCAAATAGATCTTTATTTGGGCAAAGATCTTCTCGGTAAAAACCAACACATCTTTCTAGTTCAGGAAGGATAAACTGTAATAAGCCCAATTGCTGTAACAATTCAAGCCCCTTTTTAGGAAAATTGCTTAATAATATTTTAATCAATTCATCTCTAATTCTTTCCGGGCTAACTCTTTTAATCAGTATACTATTTTT
>Ga0172364_10000801_pt1 | contig 23294 bp, 20 predicted proteins | sample LakKivSesite10cm_FD_114545 | JGI IMG/M metagenome (GOLD analysis project Ga0172364, IMG submission 114545) | Sediment microbial communities from Lake Kivu, Rwanda - Sediment site 10cm | ecosystem: Environmental > Aquatic > Freshwater > Lake > Sediment | place: Rwanda: Western Province, Lake... | reverse complement strand
GTTCAACAATAAATCTGCAATTTCGATTAACAATTCGCAGCCTCGTCTGTTCTGAGTGGCAACGGAATTTTACGTTTGAGTGGCAAATCACAAAGGCTCTGTCTGTTTTGATCAACATTAGGTTTTTTTGTTTGAACAACAAGCGCCTATTCTGAAAGACCTGCCTGATTTGTGTAACATCGGCTTTCAGATTTTGTATAACAATTGCGGTCTAGACCCTGTCTGATTTGGGGCGCAAATTCTGTGGCATTCGTTTTTGAGGAACATTTTTTAAGGTTAAGCGGGGTTAGCTGCATACATTATTTCCGTACATGGAGTTTAGATAAATGAACGTGATAGTCGTCATTGTTGACAGTTTCCGGCAAGACCACGTGAGCTTCTACAACCGCGGGCAGCCCGTTTTCAGCGGAGTCCGCGCGTGCGAGACGCCGAACATCGACGGCTTCGCCAAACAATGCGTCGTCTTCGAGAACGCGTACCCGAGCGGTCTGCCCACGATTCCCGTCCGCACCGAAATCATGACTGGAATGGACACGCTTCCCTTCAAGCCCTGGGAGCCCCTTGGTCCGCACGAAATGACCGTAGCCGACATCCTCAGGCGGGAGGGGTACACGTGCGGCATGGTCTCCGACAACTACCACTACCGCGCTCCAGGCATGAACTTCCACAGGAGCTTCCACGCCTACCGCTGGGTCCGCGGGCAGGAATACGACTCGTACGCTTCGCACACGTCTATGCGGAAAGTGGACGATTACGTGAACGCGAACTACTCTGAGGCTTGGAGAAGCCGGGTTCACCAGTTCCTAGCCAACACCGACGAGTTCGAGAGGGAGGAGGACTGGTTCCCAGCCAGGGTCGTGGACGAGTCCGTGGAGTGGCTTGAGAAGAACAGGAGCCACAAAAAGGTCCTCCTGTGGGTGGACTCGTTCGACCCGCACGAGCCGTGGGACCCGCCCCGAAGGTTCGACACCTACACCGACCCCGACTATAAAGGAAAGAGGCTCATCATGCCGATGGGCGGGAAGGCGTCCAGCTGGGCGACGGAAGCCGAAATCCGCCACGTCCGCGGGCTCTACGCGGGCGAAGTCTCCTTCGTCGACCACTGCCTTGGAAAACTGTTCACCGCGTTGAGGGAGCTCGGGTACTACGACGACTCCGTCATCGTTTTAACAGCTGACCACGGTCACCCGCTTGCGGACCACGGCAAGTTCCTGAAGGGAACCGACAGGCTCTACAGCGAGCTCCTGAAAATGCCGTTCATGGTGCGGATGCCGGGCGGCGAAAGGGCGCGGCGGACGAAGGCTGTTGTGCAGTTCCCCGACGTTCTCCCAACAATCCTAGAGCTAATTGGACTCGGAAACAACGTTTGTTCGATGCACGGAAAGAGCTTCGTCCCCGTACTTAACACAGAAACAGATAAGCACCGCAACGCTGCGATGATGGGTTACTACGAGGGCGTGGACCGCTGCGTGCGAGACAACGCATGGAGCTATATTCAGCGTCCTGAGGGCGAACCCGACGAGCTCTACAACCTTAACGAGGACCCGAAAGAGTCAGTCAACCTCGTCGACAAGTACCCCGAAGAGGCGCAAAGGCTTTCGTCGCTCTTTGGGCGGAGCTACCGCCGACTGCAAACCGGAACGGTGAAGGGCGTTCAGGGGCGGTACGAACTGGCGTCGGGAACAATAGAATAGGAAATTATTAGGGCCTCGTTTAGAAGCATTATAATATACGATTACCACTTAGCTTAGCAAATCGCCCAAAGTGAGAGACCCGAATGGTTGAGCAGAAACGCCTTTCGTTCAGAACGGTTGTGCCGCTCCTCGCTACTGGCATATTCGTCTTCCTTATTTACATTTATTTCTTGGTTCCCTTCGGCGACCTAGTTCAAACTCTACAACAGGTCAACCCATTCTATTTTCTGCTGGCGCTGGGTATGGTCTTCGTTGCCGCAGCCTTCTACGCCCTCACGTGGCAGAAACTGCTCGAGATGCTGTCCGTGAAGGCTTCCCTGCTGAAGGCTTTCCAGTTCGTCTGGGCGGCGAACTTTGTCGATATCCTCGTCCCCGCTGAGTCGCTGAGCGGCGACTTCACGCGGATTTACCTTATGTCGAAGGAGACGGAGGGGAACTTTGGGAAGGTTGTGGCGTCCGTGCTCAGCCACCGCATCCTAGGCACAATCGTGACCGTAACAAGCCTGCTCATCAGCACAGCATACTTCGTAATTGGCTACAACCCTCCCCCGTTGGTCCTAGAGCTGGTAATCCTGATAGCGGCGCTGAACGCGTTCTACATCGGCCTAATGTTTTACCTGAGCGCGAGGAAGGAGACCACCGAGAGAATCGTGAACTGGTTCGTCAGGGTGGTCGTGCGGTTTTCGCGCGGGCACTGGAAACAGGAGCAACTGAAGGAGTCGGCTATGGCGACGATGAACACGTTCTACGAGGGAATTGCAGCGCTGAGCGGGAACCCCAAGGGCTTCATCAAACCCCTGTTCCTCTCGTGCCTGTCCTGGATTTTCGACGTCCTCATATCGGTGATGGTTTTCCTCTCCCTAGGTCACCTCGGAGCCGCGATTTCCGTGAGCGCCATCATCATCGTCTACTCGGTCAGCATCGTCATCCACTACATCCCCCTCGTTTCGGGCGAACTGGGCATCACCGAAATCGTCATGACGACGATGTTCACCCTGCTGGGAAACTCTCAGGACATCGCAGTCTTCGCGGCGGCAACCGTCCTCATCCGGGTCTTAACCCTGTGGGTCAGATTGTTCGTAGGCGGAATAATTGTCCAAATAATGGGAATCAAGAGCCTAGTGTCCTCTCAAGGCAGCATGGCCCAAATTGACCTAAGCGAGGCTGCAGCAGTCAAAACTGAGAAACAAGAATAACGCGGCTTAACTCGTCAACCCTTTAAAATTAGGATTTATCCGCCGTTATCTCGAAGCTTAGGGCGTTGCCTTCTCCGTCAAGAACGATGATGTCGCGTTCCGACCTGAAGGGATAAGCCGTGATGACCATGATTTTTCCGTAGAAGTGGTTCAGGTCCGTCGTCGACGGCCTCAGCGCGCCCGAAGGGTGAGAGTGCACCGTGCCCACGATGGAGAAGTCTATCGGCAGCATGTACATCGGAAAATTGGAGAAGCCCGAGCCGCGGACGGACAAGGGAGGAACCACGATTTCCTCGATGATAATTTTATCCTTCCGCTTCTTTCCCCTCAGAAGCAGAATCCCCTCTTTGGGATAGCAGGCTCTAGCATACTCTAGAATGCTGACTATGACTTGCCTTTCTATGCTGACCTGAACTTCCAAAACAAGCCGCCAACAACAAACAAAAAACCAGCCATAAAGATAAAAACTTTCTCAAACCAAGTTAAAAACTGCATAATAAGGTCATGATGATGGTTTTTGTCTGGTGGACTGGGGGGGATTTGAACCCCCGGCCTCCGCCGTGCGAGGGCGGCATTCAACCAGGCTGAACTACCAGCCCCTGCTGTTTAAAGGAAAAGCCGCTTGGATTTAAGCCTTTTACGGTAAATGTCGGGGAATCCCGAAAGGATAATCTTCTTTGAAGCCTAGCTTCCTCGTGAGAATGGGTTGCGAGCCAGAAACGCGTCTCATTTCGTCCTTGCGGCAATTTTTTTAGCAGCAACCTCGATAGTGGCAGTGAACCGCATGACAGGCGAAAACCAGACCGTGATTAAAACACTAAGCTTCGGCGGAGAGACCCGCTCTTACTGGATTTACGTCCCCTCGGGCTACAACGGCTCAGTGCCTGTTCCGCTGGTGGTGATGCTTCACGGCGCGGGAGGAAACGGGAGGGAAGCCGACGAGATGAGCGGATGGTCAACCGTAGCCGAGGCAGAGGGCTTCATCGCCGTGTTCCCCGACGGCGGCGTCTGGAACATATATGACTGGAACGGCACGGGCAGAGACGACGTCGGTTTCTTGATGGCTGTCATCAACAAAGTGGAAGAGGACTACGTGATTGACGTTAGCCGCATCTACTTGACGGGACACTCGATGGGCGCAGGAATGACAATAACCTTCGCGCTGCAGCATGCAGACATTCTGGCGGCAATCGCGCCAGCTTCCGGTCCGTGGCTGGTCAGCAACCGCTCGTTCAACGTCGACCCGAGCACGGTTCCACAGCTCAATGTCTTTATCCCCGTGTACGTCTGGCGAGGAGGAAACGAGGAGTGGCCGTCCGAGCACGAGAACAGGCTCCAAATCCAGTACTGGGTGGAACTGAACAGGGACAGCACGGTTCCCCAAGTCGTCACCGAAGGCACGTACACAACCGAAATCTACACAGGCGGAGACGCAGAAGTCAGGTACACCGAGATAAAAGAAGGCGGCCACGACTCATATAGGCGGGGGACGACCCAGAAGATATGGTACGAGTTCTTCAAGAACCAAACAAGAACCCCCTAAGCCTCCAGAACCTTCGCGAACTATTAAGGACGAAGCTCGGGAACCCAATCAAACAAATAACGAAAAACATATATTGGTTCATCTAATTCTGAAAGGGGTGTCGGGCGGTAGCTCAGCTTGGTAGAGCTTCCGGCTGTAGGCGTCTACCCTCGGTAGATGCCACTCAGCTACCGAGCGCACAGAAACCGGACCGTCGCAGGAGAGCCGAAGTAAGCCTCCGGCTCGGCGAATTCAAAATAGGACGGCCAGAAACGGGCTCCTATGAAAGTCCCGCCCGCCCGACCAAAAATCATTCCGCTTTTGCTGGCTCAACAGCTTCTCGTGTTTTCACGCCTTGCAGCCTGCCTATAGCTTTCACGAGCGGCGGCACAAGCAGAGCGAAGATGAAGGTGTTTGTGAACGTGTGGATTATGGGCGGGTAAGGCATGTAGATGGTCGGAATGAAGGTCCACATAATTGCTTCCCACACGGAGCTGTAGTACACCGAGTAAGCCAGATAGAAGCCCACGCTCCCGAGCACGTCGTAAGCGAAGGTCAGTACGAACCCTAGAAGAGCCAGCTCCGCCACCTTCCTTCGACCCAGTTTTTCCGCGTTATACCTTTTTCCGAGGAATCCGCCGACCAAGCCATAGAGTGCCCCAAGCCCAATCATAACCGCGAGGAGAATCGGGGGAGTTACGAAGAGGAAGGCGCCTGGGCTGGTAAGTGGGTAGGGAATCAACGTAATAATCGCCACGGCAATGGCACCGTTCAAGGCTCCTACGACCCAGCCGAACATGATTCCGCTGACGAAAACGAGGACAGCTGTGAACTCCACAACGTTGGGCATCGAAAACAGCGACGAAACCTTAACGTACCCGATGACGACGCACAGGGCGGAGAAGACTGAGATCAACGCCACGTCTTTCGCTTTCAATCGCATGATTGGATGGATAATCCAACCAATATTTATGTTTTGTCATCCAAAAAATTGAACAACATGAAATAGAGGGTCGTGAAAGGTTTTTATTTCCGCCCTAACATTTGAATGGTCTAGCGAGAGGGACCGGAAATCGAAGCTCCTGAGCTGACGGTTGAGCGGCTGAACAGCGAACTCGACGCATTGAAGGCTGAGAGGGACAGCCTCAACGGCGAGGCTCGAGATTGGGCTGAGAAGCGCGATAATCTTCACGAGGAAATGCAGAAGCTAAGATTGGATGCCAGGGGCTTCAGAGATAAACGTGACGAGCTGAACGCCGAAATCCAGTTACAAAAAAACGTGAAGGAGGAGCGGAGGGAGAAGAGGGCGGAGGCCATTGAGCAGCTGAAGAGCCAGAGGCAGAAAATTCAGGCTGCGCCAGCATCGAAGACAGGGCGGAGCTCGAGGTCGCTGGAGGCCGAGATTGCCGAGATCGACTGGGAGATTCAGACTGAGCCGCATTCCATGGACGAGGAAAAGAGGCTCGTTGAACAGGTGAGGGCTCTGGAGGTTCAGCTGCAAGCCCACAGGAAGGTAGATAGGGCGAGGGGCAAAATCTCCGGTTTAGGCACTGAGGCGCAGACGCTGAAGGAGGATATCAAGACCGACAGCGACAAGATACGCGAGCTGGCGGAGCAGAGCCAGAGGTTCCACGGGAAAATGGTCGGGTGCCTAGAAAAAATTAAGGCGCTGAAGACAGAGGCCGACGAGAATCACAAAAAATACGTGGAAGCCAGAGAGAAGGCGAAGGGATGCCACGCCAAGTTCGTGGAAAAACTTGAGCAGATCAAGACTCTCCGCGCTGCAGTCCGGAGGAAGGAAGAGGACGAGAAGGCTAAGCAGGAGGCGGACCTCAAGAGGAAGGTCGAGGACGAAGCCCTCAGCAAGCTGAAGCAGGGCAAGAAGCTGAGCTTCGACGAGTTCAAGATTCTAGCTGAGCAAGGAAAAATCTGAGCCTTTATCTACTTTTCAAAGGGCAAATTTCGCCGCGGTCTGGCGTCCGATGGATATATGAGTCTATAACATTTATTGGGAAGGACCCTCATAGTCTATGTTCTAGCCCATGTGGGAAAGGTTCAATGGCGAAACCCGAAGAGCCCAAGTCCGAGCGTCTCCTTATTCTGTGCGTTGACCGAGACAACGACCTAGGCAAAAAGACCCACATCGCGACCCCGATCGTTGGCAAAAAAGACAACGAGGACTCGGCCCTGAAGCTGATCCTCGCGGACCCCGAGGAGGCGGACGCCAACGCAATGTTCGAGGCGATAAGGGTCTACGACAGCCTCCAGCAGGACCGAACCACGAACGACATCTACGAAATCGCTACCATAGCGGGCTCCGAGCTGGGAGGAGTCTCAGCGGACCGGAAGCTCGTCTCAGAGCTAACTGACGTACTAAAGAGGTTCCAGGCTGACGGGCTGATTCTGGTCACCGACGGGTTCTCGGACGAGGACATCATGCCCCTTGTCCAGTCGAGGGTTCCCGTCTCTTCCGTGCGGCGGGTTGTCGTGAAGCACAGCGAGTCGATTGAGGAGACGGCAGCGGTCTTCTTGAGGTACTGGAAGATGATTATGGAGGACCCGCGGTACTCGAGGCTTGTGCTTGGGCTGCCCGGCGTGTTGCTCATCGCGGCGGGTATACTCGTCTATCTAGGCACAATCATCCAGTTCAACATTTACACGTGGACGGCTATAGTGGGGTTCATCATCTTTGGCAGCTACCTCCTCAGCAAGGGGTACGGTCTCGACCACAAAATCTCGATGATGTTCGCCCGCCCGTATCACTACACGATTTCGGGGCTTCTGACGAACTTCTCGTTGATCACGGGGTTCCTGTTAGCTGGCGTGGGCTTCTATCTGGCTTGGACTTACGTCAGCGAAACCTTCGGCTTAAGGTTCGAGTTCCCCGTTGACCTCGGCAGGCTGTTGGACCTTATGCCACAGATAATCGGCTGGATGATCGCGAAGTCCGTGACCCTGGTCGTAATCGGGGTCTGCGTGACTTTCATAGGCAGGTCGGTCGGGTACGTTCTGGACCGCGACTCGAGGTTCTGGCGGACCTCGGCTCTCGTGATCATTGCCGCTTGGTTCTGGACGATTCTCACTGAGCTTTCTTTGGTCGTCTTGAATCCTGCCCGACCCACTGACGCGCTTGTCGCCTCGACCATCGTGGGCATAGCCGTCATCGTCGCCTCGGGGCTTGGCACCCACTTCCTCAGCAGAAGATTCCAGAACGTCCTCAAGGACAAAGCTGAGGAACAGAAAGAGCCCAGCGAAGAACAGGACGAAGGCAAGCCATAACCATTATTTTCTTGGGACCTGTCTGATTTGGCCAACATTAGAATTTTTTTATTTGAACAACAAGGGCCTAAGCTGATTTGACCAGCCAGTTTATCTTCTAGAAGGTTAATGCAGCCAGTAGGGCTTCTTTATCGTTTCGAACGCGCGTATAGCTGCGACGATTCCCTCGGCGCAGGCTGTTGCTAGGAGCCTAACCTCTCCAGTGATGTCGCCTGCCGCGAACACGCCTTTAACGTTTGTCTGAAGGTTTTTATCGACCTTCAGCGAGCCGTCCCTCCGCAGTTCGAAGCCGTTTCTTTCGAGGAACAGCTTGACTGGCTCGAAGCCTATCGACACGAAGAGCTCATCTGTTTCGATGGTTCTCTTCTCCTGCGTCTCAAGGTTGACTGTTTCGATTTTTGTTATTGCTCCGGATTTATCCTTGGAAACGCCGGAAATTTGTATGCTGTAAAAAATTTTTATTCCCAGGTTCTCAGCGGTTTTAACGGTGTTTTCTTTTGCCTTCGCGTACCTGTCCTTCACTAGGATGGTAATTTTTTCTGTGAAATCCCTAAGCTGGACGGCAGTGTCAAAAGCGTGGTCTCCCCCTCCGACGATGACCGTCCGCTTTTTCCTGAACATTTCTGGGTTTTTGACGGCGTAGTGGACGTTGGGGCTGGTTGTTTCCTTCAGGATTTCCAGCTTCCTCGGGAGGTTGAATATTCCCGTGCACATGATGACCCTTCTTGCTTGGTAGGTGTCCTGCGTGGTCTTCACGTTCAGCACGCTGCCCTTGATTTTCTCGATTCTCAGCACCTCTTCGCCGCACTTGACCTCTGCGCCCGCGTTCTTTGCCTGCATGAATAGCATTCTGCTCAATTCCTTCCCTAGGATGCCGACGGGGAAGCCTGGGTGGTCCCTGATGATTTTGTCGGGGTACAAGAGGACGGGTAAGCCGCCCGGGAAATCGTGCTTTTCGATGACGAGGCTCTTCAAGCCTCTGAGTGAAGTATTTGCGGCGGCGGTTAAGCCAGCGGGTCCTGCGCCAATCACAATTACGTCATACATGCTTTGTACCTTCGTCGGCATTGAAGACCTTCCTAGTTGGTTAAATGCGTTTTGTGAGTATTGCGTTATTTTTTCACAAGGTTTTAATGGAAGCTTCATAATATATGCCACAAGTCTGAGGCAATCGTTCCGTTTATTTCGCATTGAGGACTCAAACGGGAGAACCATCGTATTGCTTAAAAGTCTGTTGTCGACTCTGGGCGTCTACCGAATTTACGAGAAGTGGCTCTTCGACCAAATCAAGAGCCAGCCGAAGCCCGAGCACATAGCCATCATATTGGACGGGAACCGGAGGTGGGCGCAGGACCACTCCATGGACCCCAATGTGGGTCACTATTACGGGGCGGACAAGACCGAAAAGGTGTTAAGGTGGTGCCTGGACCTCGGCGTCAAGACGATAACTTTCTACGCCTTCTCCACGGAAAACTTCTCGCGGTCGCCTGAAGAGGTCGAGGAGCTCATGAGCCTTTTCGAGGGGAAGCTCCAAGAGATTCTGGAGGACGAGGACATCCGCAAGTACAAGGTACGCGTGAAGGCCATCGGAAGAATCAACCAGCTGCCCGAGAACCTGCAGGAGATGATTACGAAGGTTGAAGAATCTACCAAGAACTACGACCAACACTTCCTGAACCTAGCCATAGCCTACGGCGGGAGGGCAGAAATCGTGGACGCCGCGAAGGACATTGCCCAGCACATCGTCGACGGCACCCTGTCGCCTGACGAGATAGACGAGGCGGTCTTCGAGAAGCACCTGTACACGTCATATTTACCTAAGCAGGAGCCCGACCTCGTTATCAGGACTTCCGGCGAGGAGAGGCTCAGCGGGTTCCTCCTATACCAGTCGGCGTACAGCGAGCTGTTCTTCCTTGACGTCTACTGGCCTGAGTTTAGGCTCATCGACATCCTTAGAGCCATCAGAACCTTCCAGAAACGTAAACGGCGGTTCGGGCAGTAGCCCCTCATTTGATGGTCCTGTAGAGGCAGCCAGTCGGCACGTGCACTACGGGAACCTCGGGGAACTGCCTCTGAATGTACTTCGCGAGCGTCCTCATTCCGGGCTCCTCCGCCGTGGCGTGGTTGACTATGATGATTGGTATTCCTGAGTCGCGGGACCACTGCCCCGACTCCCAAATTTCTGTTCCGTCGTCGGTTAATATCAATACGTCGGCTCCCAGACTGAGCATCTCGCGGTAGCTCGTGATGGCGCCCGTGCCGACGGCTACCTTCGAAATCTGCCTATCCTTGTCGCCGACCACGTGGACAACGTCCTGCCCCAAGAGCTTTACCCTTTCCAGAATTCTACGAGCCAACTCGTCGACCGTGGTGGCTCCGACGTCGTGGACTTCGTAGAACATCTTCGACGCCGCGGGCTCCCCCTCGAAGCCCAGCCACTTCGCCCACGCCCCGTGAATCCCGACCTCGGGGAAGTCATCCCACACGTCGTGGCACCTGTAAACCGTCATCCCCGCCCTTTCGAGCCACTCGGTCTTCCTCGTCCAAGCGTCGCTCTTCTCAATAGTTCTTCCTCTTTGGCGTTTCAGGTGGTCGTCGACGAACGGGGTGCCGCCCACAATCCTGCCTCCGCCGTCAACCTTCACGGCGAAGAGGGGCTCGTGCGTGACGAACAGGTTGCACTTGGCGGTCAACGCCTTTTCGAGGTTCGCGAACGTCGGCATCCACGAGACCGCTATACCCGAGACTTCGGAGTCCTCGTCGCCGAACAGAAACTGGTCAACCGTGTTCCCCCAGTCCACCCATTTACCGATACTCTGCATGTGATCGTGCAGTTCCCAAGCCCTCATACAGCCTTCGCCTTCCTTGTCGACAGTGTTTATGCGCACTAAGGTAAAAATGGTTTCTACGGGCAAACTTGAATTGACGTATTTTTCCTAGGCTCTCTTTTTCGCGCTGATTATGGATATGACGTCCTTGTCTTGGAGGACGTGATCTTCGCCGCGCCTCATCTTGGACTTGACGTCGACGGCGTGGATGAAGTTGTCCCCGAGGTCCGTATGAATAATATAAGCCAGCTCCTTCGCTGTTGTGCCCTTCGGAACGAGCCTCGCGTCGGGCAGAATCCTGCCATTGTGGTCGGACAGCCTCTCCGCATCCTCGACCGTGTAGACCACAATCATGTTAAGCAGCCCGAAGAACGCGGTGTTGATGGCCTCCTGGACGCCCGTGGCTCTGTACTTCAGGACCTTGTCACGTACGATTTCAAGGGCCTTCCTCTGCCTGTCAGCAATGACTGCTGGGTCCACGACCTCGAAGCCCCTGTCCCCGGGCAAATACTTAATCAGCCCCTTCTCGGCTGCCCTCCTCAGCGCGAGCTCGGCTTCGGCGCAGCACGGGACAACCGTGTAGCCCGTCTCCCTCAACCTCTCGACGTTTTCTTCGGCTGGCGGCATGTCTATCTTGTTGGCGGCGATGAGCATCGGCTTCGAGACGGCCCGCAGGATGTCGACGAACCCGACGAACTCGTCGTTGCTCCACGCCGTAGGCTTTTCAGCGTTCAATCCCGTCCTGTGCAGAGCTGCAAGGATGTGCCTGCGGTTGACGGAGAGCCCGCTGAGCCTCTCCTCCAAGCCGGCGAAAAGGTCCGCCTGTCCGGACTCCACGGTTCTCGCGATTTTGAGCCAGTCGCGCTTCAGTATCTGGACGATCCACATCGTGATCTCCCGTTCGAGGAACCTAACGTCCTCCAAAGGGTCGTGCGCGCCCGGGCCAACAATTTTTCCCTCAAGGTCCGTTGAGCCGGAGGCGTCCACGATGTGGATAAGGGCGTCGGCCCTCCGTATCTCGTCGAGGAACTGGTTCCCGAGCCCTCTCCCCTGCCACGCGTCGGGCACGAGCCCAGCAGTGTCCACGAGCTCAACAGGGATTAACCTAACGCCATCGATGCACACGGAGTTCACGGGATTGTCCTTGACGTTCAATTCCTTGCAGACGCATTGGGTCCTCAGGTACCCCATGCCGCGGTTCGGCTTGATTGTCGTGAACGGGTAGTTCGCTATCTCGACAGTCGCGAGGGTCGCCGCGCTGAAGAAGGTGGACTTGCCCACGTTCGGCTTTCCCACGATTCCAACGAGAAAGGTCACCTCAGTTCACCCGCCACAGGCTCGAGCAGTCCGCTGCCTACATAGTTCGTCTGCGCTAATAAAAGAGCTCGGCAAAAATATTGGGTTCTGCCTCAGCGCTTCTTTTAGGCCTTTATTTGGACGCTCTTTTCGCGTTTCATGATTTCTTTCGCGACGATGACGCCGCTCGCGCTCGCTTGGATTAGGCCTCTTGTGACTCCGGCTCCGTCGCCTATCGTGAAGAGGTTCTGAACCTTGGTCTCGAGGCTCTGGTTCAGCTCCAGCCGTGACGAGTAGAACTTGACCTCGACGCCGTAGAGCAGGGTATGCTTGCTGGAGATTCCAGGCGCGACCTTGTCGAGGGCGTTGAGCATCTCGCGGATGTCCACCAAATAGCGGTACGGCAGCACGAAGCTGAGGTCCCCGGGCACCGCGTTCTTCAGCGTGGGCTTCACGACGCTTCGGGCGATGCGTTCATCCGTCGACCTCCTGCCCTGGTCCAAGTCGCCGAGTCTCTGGATGATGACACATCCACTCAGCAGGTTCGCAAGACGGGCGATGTACTCTCCGTACGCGATGGGCTCCCTGAACGGGTACGTGAAGACGGTGCTGACCAAGATCGCGAAGTTCGTGTTCTCGGTTTTGCGTTCGGCGTAGCTCTGGCCGTTGACGCTGATAACTCCGCCGTACGACTCGGTGATGACCTCGCCGTAGGGGGACACGCAGAACGTCCTGACCTGGTCGTCGAAGGCCTTCGAGTAGTAGATGAACTTAGGCTCGTAGAGGACTTTGGTGAGCTTCTCCATCACGGACGAAAGCGTCTCAACCCTAACTCCAACGTCGACGGGGTTGTTGAGAGTCTTCAGCCCCAACGACTGGGCTTCGCACTTCAGCCACTCTGCTCCGACGCGCCCTGGCGCTGCGACGACGTATTTTCCGACCAGCTTTTCGCCGTCCGCCGTTTCGACGCCCTGAGCCTTGCCGTTCTTGACGAGAAGGCTTTTGACCTCGGTCTTCGTCTTGACCTCGACGCGTCCATTGAGGTCCCTCCGCATCTTCTGCAGAATCTCGGCGCACTTGTCGGTCCCGAGGTGCCGTATCCTCTGGCGGATGAGCTTCAGCCCAGCGAGGGCGCCTTCCCTTTCAATTCTTTCTACCTCGTCTTGGTCGCTGCCGTAGACGGTCGGGGAGTTGCCGTATTTCGTGTAAGTTTTATCAACATAGTCAAGGAGGTTCTCCAGCGCGTCTTTGCCGACGTACTCGTCCAGCCAGCCGCCCACGGAGGTCGAAAGTGTGAGTTTGCCGTCGCTGAACGCGCCTGCGCCGCCCCAGCCTGAGAGGAGCTGGCACGGGTTGCATTTTACGCATCCTAGGCCTCTACTTGCTGGGCACCTGCGCTTGTCTATGTCGGGTCCCTGCTCGAGCATGAGGATTTTGAGCTCTGTGTTTTTTGTTAGTTCGAGTGCTGAGAAGATTCCCGCTGGACCGGCACCCACTATTATTACGTCGTAAGCCAAAACCGATCCTTCCCAGAGTACATACAACATTGTGGATATATGCTTTTCTTTCGCCTCGACGTTCAGCTTGTTTCTTTATTGTCGGTTTGTTACTGGGTTTTTTTTCGTTGTAATGTGATAACCGTAATATACTCGGCGCAGAATATTCGTTTCAAGTGTTTCGCGTTGCAGGAGACCAGCTCAGGCATCATCGTTTTCAGGAACGCCGGCGGGCAGAGGATGTACCTTCTCCTCCACTACCAGTACAGGGGCGACTACTGGGACTTCCCCCGCGGCAACATCAAGGACCCCGAGACCCCGCGGATGGCGGCTGTGAGAGAAACCGAGGAGGAGACGGGGCTTACAGTGAGCCAGCTCAGGATGGTCGAAGGGTTCGAGGAGCGCGTCAAGTGGTTCTACAGGTTCAACGGGGAGCCCGTCCACAAGAGCGTCATCTACTATCTGGCCGAGACCGGGATTGAAGACGTGAGGATTTCCGATGAGCACGTGGGCGCCCAATGGCTGAGCTACGAGGACGCCTTGAATATGCTGAAGTACAGGAACTCGAAGAAGCTCCTCAAAAAAGCCGAGAACTACCTTCGGAAACTTGAGGATTTTAAGGTTTAACTTATTTCCAATCGAGTAACCTTTTCTCGCCTTCGACCTTCTTGATTTCCGTGATGTCCTGAGTAACTTCTAAGCAGCCCACGTACGAACTGTTCTTGTCTCTGACCGCGTAGTACCTTATGAGGATGAACCTGCCTTTGACGGTCAGCCAGAACTCGGCTACGTCGCGGGTGCCCTTCTTGAAGGCTTCTAGGATGCCGTTGACGATGTGCACGCTCTTCTGGGGGTGACACATCTGAACCTTGCGCCCGATTATGGCTTTGGCTCTGACGAAGATTCTTTCCTTGCCCTGGCTGAAGTAACGCACCGTGTCGTCCCTGTCCACGAACGTCACGTCCACGGGCAGCGTGTTAAGGGCGGCTTCCAGCTCCACCAACGAGAACGAGCCAGTCTCCAACTGGATTAAACCCGCTGGTGCCTGAGCAGGAGATGGAGTCTCAGATTTTTTGGCTTCGAAGGTTGCAGGTTCGGGAGTGAAGCAGCAGTAGCCAACTTCATCGAACTGCCTCCTAACGTCGGTCCATTCGTCCGCTGCAGCCACGTTCAGCGCGGTCGGGAACAGGATGTTGTTCTCCTTGTAGAAGTGGTTCGAGAGCATCTCGCCCAAGGCGATGGCTGTGTCCCCGAGCTTGGCTGCGAAGTCGGTGAATTCCATTTCTTTCCTCGACTCGACCGCCGCGAACAGCTCCTTCTCGATTTGCCTTATCCTGTCGTGCTCCGTCCACATGATTGCTGGCGGCTGCGTGACCCCGTGCCTCTCGAGAAGTGGGAAGAGAACGTTCTCCTCCCTCTGGTAGTGCCTTTCCGACTCCTTCAAGTGCTCGACAATGTGGTCGAGGTGCTCCGCTTCGCCTTTCGAAACTTTTCCAGCCTTTTTGACATGCTTTACGACTTCGTTCAGGTGCCCTGTGAATTTCAATAGAATCTTGTGCTCCTCCATTAGAATCCTGACCGGGTGACCCTCAGGAGCCACAATTTTTTCTTTTTCGATTTCGTCCCTGAACAACGCGAGGTGGACTTCGCAAAGCCCATGGATTTCCTCGCGGGGCATCCCCTCGGCGACGAGCTCCTCCTCAACGCGCGCAATTTCAGTGGAGGAGACTCCTCCCAGCATGCTCTTAAGCTTCGCCTTGGCTGCTTCTGGGTCCGCGCTCTTATGGAGGCTCCTGATTAGCTTTTTTAATTCTTCCTTCCTGTTTGCCTGCACAAAACCAGCTCCATTTTCATTCAAATTACCGTTCAGTCAAGTGAGTAATGGGCTGACGGCTTAGATAAATATTGACGTAAAATATGGCGAACTTACAGGTCGACGGTGCCTTCGAACGCCTTTTCCGCCGTGCCCGTCATGAAGATTCTGTTGCCTCGGAGCTCGATTTGGAGGTCGCCGCCCAGAAGGTGAACGGTGCACACGTTGTCGACCTTTCCGAGGACGTTCGCAGCCACCACCGTCGCGCATGCCCCTGTGCCACAAGCCAGGGTTTCGCCGACTCCACGTTCCCAAACGCGCAGCTTTATTTCTTTTCGGTTGAGGACTTGCGCGAACTCGGCGTTTATCTTCGCAGGGAACATTTTGTGGTTCTCGATTTTGGGTCCGACGGTGCCGACTGGGAAGCTATCCGTGTCTTCGACGAAGGTCACGCAGTGCGGGTTTCCGACCGAGACGCACGTTACCTTGTAGTCTTTGCCATCCACGTCGAGGTCCTGGTTGACGTATTCACCGCTTCCTGCGACGGGAATCCACCTCCTTTCGAGAGAAGCCTCGCCCATGTCCACTTTTCCGTAAGTTACCTTGCCTTTTTCTATTCCGAGCCAGACGGTTTTTATCCCCGCCAGGGTTTCAATCTTCAGCTCCTTCTTCCTTTCGACGAGGCCGTTCTCGTAGCAGTACTTGGCGAAGCACCTGACGCCGTTCCCGCACATTTCGGCCTCGCTTCCGTCGGCGTTGAAAATCCGCATCCTTGCGTCCGCGATGTTCGAGTCGTAGATATAGAGGATTCCGTCCGCGCCTACCGAGAAGCGCCTTCTGCACAGCTTCACCGCTGCTTTGCCGAGCTCGTCTTCTGGGATCTGCCCTTCCCTGTTGTCTATGACGACGAAGTCGTTGCCGACCCCGTGCATCTTCCAGAAGCAAATCTCAACCAAGGCACGTCACTCCTAAAACCAGACACCGTCCGTGATTAACTAGTTTTCGGTTTCAGCTTTACCTCAAGAGAACCCTGACGCCGAAAGCTCCTAAATCAATGCGCCCTTTAACCTTGTCGCCTGACACGACATCTCTGAACTCAGCTCCGCTGCAGGGCACGCTGATGGCGTTTTTATTGTGGTTCAGTGCGAACACGACGCGGTTTTTGGGGCTGACTCTTTCAGTTGCCTCGAACCCTTCGACAGAGGGGAGAACGGAACTAACCTTTCTATTGTTTATGAGCCAGTCCACCAAGTCTATGTAGAAGCCCTTGTCCGCGAAGGTTCCCACGTAGACCGCTGTGCCCTTGCCGAAGATGTTAACGGTGACGGCTGGTTTCCCTTTGCAATCGCCTGTTCGGTAATGGGCAGCGACCCTTGCTTCCTGGGGTGCGAGAACCTCAGCCCAGCTCCCGCTTCCGTGAATTGCCTTTTTACCGAGCTCGGCTTCAACTGTTTCGAGCTCAGCCTTCATTCCGTCAGGCAGTCCCGTATATTCCTCAATGGTCGCCCCGAAGACGTCGGATAAGCGTCCGGGCAGCGTCTCTTCGACTATGATGTTGTTCCAGTTCTTCGCGCCCGTCCTCGGCGCCACAATCAGGGTGCCCCCGCCCTTGACGTAGGCTCTGAGTTTCTTCTCAACGTCTTCATTCATCAGCATCAGCGACGGGACGAACAGGACCTTGTATCTTCCCAGCTCCTCGAACGTCGGCTCCACGAAGTCGACCATCACGTTCCTCGCGTAGAGGGCACCGAAGCAGTCCAACGTGGGCTCCCACGAAGTCTTCCCGTAATAGCTTCTGTCCCCGGATGGGAGCTCAAGGTCTAGAGCCCAGATGTTGTCGTAGACAAGGGTCACAGCGACTTCAGACTGGACGGTTGACCGCTCGACGTAGGGCGCTATCTTCTGGATTTCCTCGGAAACCCTTTTGACCTCTTCGTACCTTCTCCGCAGGACTCCGTCGTGATCGAGGATTCCGTGCCAGTACTCCTCGGCTCCGAACCTGCACGTCCGCCACCTGAAGTAGACGACGCCGTCCGCCCCTCGCGCGATCGACTGGTGCGTCCAAAGCCTTATTTGCCCAGGAGACGGGATGGGCGCTTGGTTAGTCGCGACTGCTCCTGACTGGAGCTCCATTATCCAGTAGGGCTTCTTCTTGAGGCTACGCATGATGTCGTGGCACATCGCTAGGGGAACTAGGTCCAGTTGGTCCCTCCACTTGGGGTAGTAGTCGAAGCAGACGAGGTCCAGAGGCTCAGCGAGCTTGAAGTAGTCGAGGCTCCTGTACATGCCCATGAAGTTGTGCGTCACGAACTGCTTGGGGGCAAGCCTCCTGATCACATCGACCTGCAGCTGCTGGTACTTGACCCAGGAGTCGCTCGTGAACCGCCGCCATTCAAGGTTGAGGCTCGGGCTCTGCATGTTCAGTGGCGGTCGAGGTGGAAAAATCTCGTCCCATCCGCCGTACTGCTGCCCCCAGAAGATGAGCCCGCACTCCTCGTTCAGCCTCTCCAGAGAGCCGTACTTGGCTTTCAGCCAGCCTCTGAAGGCTTCCGTGCAGTTCGCGCAGTAGCAGGGGTCGCCCATGAACTCGTTGTCCACCTGCCAGCCTACGACGTTCGGGTTGTCTTTGTAGTGTTGAGCCATGGCTTCCGCAATTCGCACAGAGAGCACGTTGTACGCGGGGTTGTTGGGGCAGTAGTTCTTCCGAGTCCCTTCGGGCGCCATCCTGCCGTAGCCGTCGACCCTCAGGACGTCGGGATGGGCTTTAACAATCCACGGGGGAGGAGCAGCAGTCGGGGTTCCCAGAACTGCTTTAATGCCTTTCGCAGAAAGGGTTTTTATGGCCTTGTCCAGCCACTCGAAATGGTACTCGCCCTTCGTTGGCTCCATCTTGCTCCACGCGAACTCGGCGAGGCGGACGACGTTGACTCCAGCCTCTTTCATCATGGCAACGTCCTTGGGCCACCTCTTCTCGGGCCAGTGCTCGGGGTAATAGTCTACGCCGAACGGGAAAGACATCGAGCCACTCACCAACCTTACTCTAGCAATCCATAAACTGATAACTAGAATATCTCTTTTCGTGCAGACAGGATTCTCGTTTATCTAAAGAGTCATCTGCTTTCCCTTAATGAGCGGCTCGAAGTGCCATTGGTCCTTGTTGACGACCATGTCCACCAGGATTACCTTCGAGAGGCTCTGCGGCAACGAAAGGAAAACCCTTACAACGTGCTTGCAGACGCGCTTCTCGGCGCACTGCTTCGCCCAGTCCTCGCAGTTGTGCCTGATGACCCTTTTGACGGGGTCGACGTGGACCTCGTACTCCTTCACCCTCGCCGACACCATCTCCTCAGTCGCCTTCTGGAACGAGACCTCGGGCTGCCTAATCGTCTCCGCCCTGTCAATCCTGCCCGCGTCCGCGAACTCCCGAAGCAGCTGCGACAACCCCATTTTAGAAACATCATTCGGCGAAACCGAAGTCAACTCAGCCAAGGGCTCAGCCTGCTTCCCAGCGATGTAGTTCTGGATGCTGTTTTTAACTTTGACCTGCAGTCGCGTTGCCTTGCCGAGCTTCTCGAGGATTTGGACGCAGTTTTCGGGCGCGTAGCCGTGGAAGTGGTTGTTGAAGTAGCCGTACACCCTCTTCGTCTTCTCGGCGGCCTCTTTGACCTTGGGGGTCCACTCGTCCAGCTCCTTCTCGCTGTAGCGGTAGTCGAACCACGGCTGGCTGTGCCGACCGTGCCACCTAAAGTACGCGAAGTCCGCCGTCAGGACCGCGTTAGGCGGTAGAAGAGGCTCATCAACAATGGTATATGCGACGTTGTACTTTCTGAGGAGAGCCCAAGTCTCGTCTCTGACCCAAGAAACGTTCCTGAACTCAGCTGCGAACTTGTTGCTTTCGGGCAGCAAAGCTAGGAATTTACTGAGCGTCTCAATCTCGCTGAAGTTGAACTCGGGGGGCAGCTGAATCAGAAGCGGACCGAGCTTGCCAGCGTCGTTCATGGGCTTCATCAGCTCCAGAAACCGTTCGAGGTCAGCCTGCACGCCTTTTTCAACGTCTAATTTCTTCGTGTGGGTAATCATCTTCGGCAGCTTCGCGGCGAAGACAAAGCCCGCGGGGGAGCCCCGTGTCAGCCCGTATATCATGCCTGGATTAGGATAAGTGTAGAAGGTCGAGTTGATTTCTGCTGTCCTGAAGACCCTCGAGTACTCGCTGAACATCCTCTTGCGCTCAACATAGAACGGTCCGACCCACTCCTCGTAGCTCCAGCCCGAAGTTCCGAGGACGATGTTGTCTTGGCTGCCTTGGTCGGCTTCTTCCTCTTCTGAACCCAAAACATTCACCTAAAATGACTGTCTGATTCAGACGATACCAAGTCTATCTATTGGGTAATGGGATATAATTCTACCCCAACAACGCCAATGCCAAGAAGTAAAAAGAGTGACACTTTCTAACTGGGGAACCCTCTGAGGTTGTCGAGGACGATTCTTAACGGTTTCTCTCCTTCTTTGATTTTCAGGGAAAGCCCAAAGTTTTTTGGTCTATTAATAGCTGGGATGGGCACAAGGAGACGCCTGTTGGCCCAGAAACGCAAGAGAAAGGTTTTCTGTGTAAGGGGCTTGTGGTCAGCCTCAACCAACACGTCGATTTCAGCCTCGCATTCGCTGCGGTTGACGGCGTCAAGGGCGATATGGGTGAACGGTTGGCTTCTGCCGAGCTTTATGATTCTGCTCAAGACCGCCTCTCCGTTTCTTGCTGGAATTTCCCAGAGCGCTGAGCCTTTGCCTTCTGTTACGCCTTCTGGGGAGGGTACCTTTTCAAGGTTGCCGTTTATCCATATTCCTTGGCTCTCGTAGGGCGTGAGGGTTCCCCGGCTGACGCTCCAATAGTCTAGGTCCTTGCCTTCGAAGCTGTCAAGCAGTACGCCTGGCGTGTACGGCCATAAAGCGTCTTCGGTGATGGTTGTCAGTGAGCTTTCCGCGCCAAAATCCTCTTTATACATCTTTAACAAAATGCTCATGTCCGCTGGAATAATGTAGACCGAGCTTCGAAAGCGCGGATTTTCTCCCCCCGTACCCGTTTCGGCGGCTATGTCGCTGTGTAGGCACGGTCCCCACCGGATGCCGACGTGATAGGCGTTCCTGCTGGCCAGCGCCATCATGAACGAATTGTCATTTGCCACCCACCCCACAAGCGGGGAAGCCGCCAAGCTCTTCGAAGTGGACCAGCTGAGGGGAGTCTGCGCAAACTTCGTCGTCCTGAAGAGCTGAATCCAGGGACCTCCGTCGTCGCTTCCTTTATGGTACTCGGACCGTCCGCGTTCAGCGTCCGAAATCCAGCTGAACCCCTTGTCCTCGAAGAAGGCGAAGGACTTCCGCGCCATCTCAAAGGGAAGATGGTTCTCAGCGGAGAACAGGCGGCTCTGGAAGCAAGTGTTGAAGGCGGTTATTTTTACGTCCGACGGGAATTCCGTCATCTCGCCCTCGACCCTTACCCGATAGGGTTCAGATGAGAACTTCAGCTTCATCTTGTAGGGTAGTTCGTCCCGATTGTCGAGATAGCCGTGCAGTACAAGCTCCAGATAATTCTTGGTCCCCTTTTCCTCAATCTTCTTTACTGTGCAATAGGGACAAGCGCCTCGACCTTCCCGGGGACTTACGCTGACTTGTTCCATGTTGAAGACGAGCTCTGGCTTCGAGGCAAACATCCTAGACGTCATTTTGACGGAGCACGTCTGGCTTTCCTCATTCCCCATGAGTAGTAGCTCGATTTGGCGGTCTCTTTTACGAGGCATGACCATCATTCACTCTACCTTTTTCTTGTCTAGTTCATTTTTTGAATTTTCGAGATCGTATTTGCCTTTTCATTGCGGGGTGACACTTTGAGGTTTCAGTGTTCCAGTTTGTCGATTATTTTCGTGACTCGGTTGACTTTTGTTTCGTCGGCTGGTGGGGGCAGCTCGTCCGATATGCCCAGAATCAGGTTATTCGGGAATGTGGCGATGATTTTCTTGACGAAGGCGTCGAACTTCCTGAGGCTGACCACGTCTGGAATAAAGTAGATGTAGGGGATGCCGTCCAGAAGAACCATCTCGTCGCCCAAAGACTTCTCAATGTCCTCCAAGGTCATGTCCCCCGTTGGCTTAACCGTTAGGGCTTCGACCCCGTCCAGGCCGGTCTCCCGCAGCATGGGAAGCAAGGGCTTTGCCCAGCCGTCAACGTGGACGTGGACGAACTTGCCCTTCTTGTGCAGGTACTCGCTCCTCTTCTGGTAGATTGGCAGGCAGTACTTCCTGAATAGCGTCGGCGAGGTGATTCTCACGTCTATGTTCTCCCCAAGATTGAGTATCTTGACAGGCGACGAGCCCAGGGACTCATAGAACCTGTCGTTGTGCCGTTCGACGGCCTCCATGAACCCCTCGACCGCGGACCGTTGCCTGAACAGGAGGCTGACGGTTCTCTCCACCCCCGCGTAGTTAATCATCAGGCTTTGAAGCGCTGACCTGGGGAAAAAGTAGGACAGGATTCCGTGCCCCCCAAGCTCTCGGTTCATCCTGTCGTAGACTTCCTGCACGAACTTGACGTGGATGTTTTCCAGCACGTAGCTGAGGGGCTTGAGGTCGTCGACGCCCTTGATCAGGTATTCGACGTGCCTTGAGGAGAAGCCCAGCTCGTCCTTCAGGCTGACCTGCCTAAGCGCGCCGTAGGGCGTCTTGATATCGAGTGCAGTGGACTTTTCGTCTTGCTGGGTTGTGTACTCGATGTCCCCCGTGGTTTCGATGGCGACGAAGCTGTCCGCGTAGGACCCCGAATAGCAGCGCCAGCTGGCGCCCCACTCCCTGCAGACGTCCAGCATGCTCATGCCCGCGAACTTGGGGGGCATGGTTCCCCGAGCCTTGTTGACAACGTACCAGAACTCGTGCCTGACGTTCCAGGGGACCCTTTCCTTCGGTTTCCGTTCGAAGACGGCGAGTATGTCCTCGGAGGGGTCCATGGGCAACAATTATGATTCTTATGTATTAATCATAAACGGTGTTATACGCCAATTCTTCAGAGTTGTTTTTGGCTTTTTTAAGTTAAAATATGTGTGACGCCTTTACATTGTGTTCAGGCAGAGGGAAATGCTGTGGCGACTGCTGATGTCTTCACCGAGAATCCTCCTCCGGTTCCGATGCTGCTGTTCCCTTCCAAGATACGCAAGTACGTCCGTCTTCGGGGTCCGCAGGCTCACGAAAGCATCAGTAATCTCATCGACGAGGTCCCAGGCTCCAGAATAATCTCATCGAGCGAAGGAGAAACGTTGACGACAAAGGTGAGATTGGACGGGTTATTCGGGGCTTCCGCGACCGTCAACGTCGTCTCGGAGGGGGAAGTGAGTGCCTTGGACATTGCCTTCAGCTACTGGAGGGCGATGGCTATCTCGTTCGTAATCGGCACCGTCATGATCTCGTTGTTACTGCTGGTCTTCATGAACACCCTCGTGGTCGTGGGCTTCGCCCTCGTAATCCCCCTGATTATTCACGCCAGCAACACGGCGGTCGAGTTTCTGGACGTGCTGAACAAGACCATGCCCTTCATCCAGAAGGAGGTTGCCCAGAAAGCCCTAGAGGCGAACCGCGAAAGGTGGAAAGCCACGCCCAAGGACACCGAGAAGCTCCACAGGAGGCTCAGCGAGAAACACGTCAAAACGTGGGGCAACACGAAAGTCTTGGAATACAAAATCGCCGAATACAAGGTTCAGGGCTTAACCCGCGACGAGGCAATCAGAAAAGCCGCCGAGGAAGAAGGCGTGGAATAAACAATAGAGAACAAAGTTAAGACGCATTTTGGTTACGGGTAGACTCTGTTGATGAGCCTCGGGAATGCTATGGCGTCCCTGATGTGTTCGAGCTTGCATATCCACGCGATGACGCGTTCGACGCCCAGCCCGAAGCCCGAGTGGGGCACCGACCCGTATCGCCTGAGGTCCACGTACCACGCATAGTCCTTCGGGTTCAAGTTCTCCTCCTCCATCCGCTTCAGGAGCTCGTCGAGGTCGTGAATTCTCTGACCGCCGCCCGTGATTTCGCCGTACCCCTCAGGAGCTAAAAGGTCAGCTGATAAAGTAACTTCGGGGTTCTGTGGGTCGGGCTTGTGGTAGAAGGCTTTGATGCCCTTTGGGAAGTGGGTGACG
>Ga0172364_10000796_pt1 | contig 23365 bp, 19 predicted proteins | sample LakKivSesite10cm_FD_114545 | JGI IMG/M metagenome (GOLD analysis project Ga0172364, IMG submission 114545) | Sediment microbial communities from Lake Kivu, Rwanda - Sediment site 10cm | ecosystem: Environmental > Aquatic > Freshwater > Lake > Sediment | place: Rwanda: Western Province, Lake... | reverse complement strand
CGGGACAGGCATAGAAATGGCCTTTCTGTTTGAGTATGGTTAATAATATAGTTGCTTATACTACAAGCAGTTAGGCCGTTTGTCTATTGAAAAAGTCCAAAATCCGGTGAAATATCCAGGCTAAGCACTGCCAGCCGCGTGTGATGGCTGCGGAACCGGTTATTCGGATAGGCTCTAAATAAGCACACTAGATTCTGTTTGTCCGGCAAAATTCAATAGAGGGGGCGTCCAATGAATCGCAGGCAATTCCTGTATGCTTCAGCGATGTTCGTAACTGGTTGTGGCGATATTGTCCGTATAGAGCCAAATCACCCTGAGAGTAACCTTTCGATCGTAGACACGCATCAGCACTTGTGGAATTTGCATCAGTTTCGGCTAGCTTGGCTCCAGCCTGGTGGAGAACTGACCAGGGATTTCGCGATGGCCGACTATGAAGAGGCAACCGAAGAGCTCGGGGTAACAAAGGCGATTTATATGGAAGTAGATGTTGTGCCCGAGCAGAAGCTGTCCGAGGCAAAGCATATTATCAGGGTATGTGAGGACAAAAGCAGTCTCACCTGCGCAGCCGTGATCGGTGGATTGATTCTGGAAGACAGATTCAAAGATTACATCCTGCAATTCAAAGGTAATCCTGATATCAAGGGTGTGCGACACGGCCTAAACAGTCCAAGGCAGTTAGAAGATAATAGGCTGATTGAAAACCTGCGGCTGCTGGGCAGTCTAAATATGAGTTTCGATCTTTTTGTACCGCCCGGACTAATCGGCAAGGCAGCTAAGCTGGTTGAGCGATGTGGCGACACGCGGTTTATACTCGATCACTGTGGTAACGCCGATCCATTGGCATTCGATCATAATTTAGATTGGGCCCGAGAACCTCAGCATGAGGCCGACCAGTGGAAAGGTGATGTTGAAACATTGGCCAAACAGACGAATGTGATCTGTAAGATTAGCGGAATCATTGCCCGTGTACCGAAGGGAAGGGCCACGACTGAAGTGTTATCACCGATTGTGACGCATTGTCTTGACACGTTCGGGCCTGACCGAGTGGTTTTCGGCAGCGATTGGCCGGTCTGCACTATTGGAGCGCCACTGCATGTATGGGTCAATCTACTTCATGAGATCGTACGAAAGCGATCATTTGAAGAAAAACGCAAGCTCTTCTGGGGGAACGCACATCGCTTCTACAGCCTCTCGTGAGTGATTACGGCGGATTATACAAGCTGGATTCACTTTGGCGCTAAGAGCCAGACTGGCTACGTCATTCTTGCGGGCCTTTCCCAGCTTTATCAGTTCTATGCCCTTGCCTATTCCCAAATTGCGGGAATATTGCTTATCCGTCGGATTGTTCCAGTGCTCGTGGACCCCCAGACTTTCCAAACGAGTTACATTTCCCTTGTGGTCGGGGTCAAAGAATGTGCCTGAAGGCGGGTTATCCGCCAACGCTGCCTCGACCAGGTAATCGTCTGTGCCGGATCGGTGGGACGCATCGTCCCACTCGGCCCACAGAAAATCGAAGCCAACCGAATCGATCGCCACCGGATCCTGGGAGGCAAATAGGCTTGAGCTCCAGTCTCCCTCAAACGGCGGGCTGTTCCATTTTCTCGGCGCTCTTTCCTTCGCATGTTTGCCGGCATAAAGACCGTCAATCAAATAGAGCAGCGTCTTGCCCCCAAGGTGCTTGTGCCCCATGAGGTCCACCAGAGGCCGATAATGCCCCATACCCGGAGTAGAAAACGGAAGGTCTTTATGCAAGTCGTAGTAATTCGGTGAGCCAGCCGGCTTCCTGATCAGCGAGCCGTAGTGATTCTTTGCGCAGAGCGTGACGCCAGCCTGGTCGTTGTGGCTCTTGAGATTTGCCAGGTTGATGAGGTATTTGGCCTCAACACAGGACGCAGGCACATAGTCTGTTGTCGATCCGGCCGCATTCGGTGTGCTCCAGTAAAGGGGAACAGATGATGGCTTTGCAGCAGTTCGGCCAAACTGGCCCAGGTATTCCAGGTACTGGATATTTGGGAAATGCTGGTGGCACATGTTGTAGAACTTGTTGGGGAAGTAGCACAGAGTGTCGCCGACCGTGATGTCGGCTTCGTTGACGCCGGCCTTATCCACAAGCTGTCGCAGCAAGGCAATGATCATCTGCGGCGAGGTGTTCATATAATCAGGGTTCCTCAGATCGTAGTCTTTGATGTTTGTGACTCCGCCGCTGTTCCAAATCCTGATGCACCCGACGAAATTCACCTTGATGACAATCTTCTCGCCTGGTTTGTATCCGATGTTCGCCTTGCCGTGCATCGCATTGAAATATCTGAACAGGGCGTCCCATGCGGCCATATCGTTGGGCTCACCGCTGAGCGCCTTTAATCCTCTGCTCATCATCTTATCTACTATCTCTTGATGTGTATGGTTGCTTTCCCACCAGTGGCCATCTCCAGGGCCGTCCCAGTCTGTTGCATCCGGGTCGTGCACCCACACAACTCGCCCGGGATGAATCCCCCCTTGGCATCTCCTATCGGAGAATTTGCGACTGGCTCACCGGCAAGGAGCGTTTGTTCTGCTGTAATGCTCTGAGTGAACCACACCAATCCGACGCTGACGGCGACAAGCACCACACATAGTGTGTAGCGCGACTGCACCAGATACCGTCTTGCTCTGCGAATGAATGTGAGCGAGCCGATGGCGCCTGCGAACCAAACGATAAAGCCGGACGCCAGCGGAAAAGCCGCCCGCTGACACGGATACGCTGCCCGTGACGGTTTCGGGATCACCCGAAGCAGGAACCATATCAGTGCCAGCAGTCCACTTGCTGGTAATATCCACGCAAACCAGCGACATCTGCTCTGGTTCTTCAGCAGACTACTCTTTTTCGGGAATTTCAACCGCATGTGATCTTTTCTTGGTAGTAGCATTTGTTGACCTTCCTTATATTCCGACTACCTCAGGCCGGATTTCCCATAGTTTTCAGGACGACATCATACCTTGATATTTTAGCAACTTCCCCACATCAAATGCCAGGACAATTGTATCCGAGTACACAGAACCTTGAGCAGACAGGCTGTCATCGGTCATAGCCCTGTAGAAGCTCATTGAACGCAGGCAGCCCAGAAGATAAGATAGGCTTGATTGGGCAAGCTGGCTTCAATCTGAGTATGCCTGCATGGCTAAATTGAAGGAGATACATGTCATGGCCGTGAATTTATCTCGAAGGAGAATGATACAGGCGGTGGGAGCCGTCGCTCTGGCCCCTTCAGTGGCGACGCAATGTGCCCTCAGGCAGTGGCCGATTGTCGAGGGTCCGGATACGCCGAAGCTTTGCCTTGGATTGGGGGATGGCGGGCGAGTCCCTGGGGTCCAGGAAGATGCTGCCATTCGTCGCATCCAGCAAATTGGCGTGGACTACGTGTTAGGTGGAGGACCACGCATTCCCTGGGAGGAGGCCGACCTCCGCACCCGCATCGAGCGCCTCAAGGCGGCGGGCCTGACCCTATACAACCTGATGATCGGTGGATTCCCGAACACCATCTATGGCAGGCCTGGCCGCGACGAAGAGATCGAGAAGGTGATTAAGTCTATACGCGCAGCGGGCAAAGCCGGCCTGCCGGTGATCGAGTACAACTTCTATGCCCACCGTGCTATGGAGGGCTACTATGAGCAGATCGGAAGAGCTGGCGCGGGGTACACCGCATTTGATTACGACCGCATGAAAGATCTGCCTCCGCTTCCACAGGAAGGTGCTCACAGCCTGGAAGAGATGTGGGGGAACATTACGTATTTCCTTAAGGCGGTGGTGCCCGTGGCCGAGGAATCAGGGGGTCCGGCTGGCCCTGCATCCCAACGATCCTCCGGCGCCACTAAGTCGCGGGTCCGGACAGATCATGGGAACAGTGGCAGGTTGGAAGCGCCTCATCGAGATCGTCCCGAGCCCGGCGAACGGGATCACATTCGACTGCGGAGTGACGAGGGAAATGGGTGAGGACCCGGTCGAGGTCTGCCGCTACTTTGCCGGCAAGAAACGGATTAACAACATGCACTTCCGCAATGTGCGTGTGCAAAAGCCCTACGAGAAATATGCAGAGGTGTTCCCGGACGAGGGCGAGGTTGACATGTTCGGGGTCATGAAGGAGTTGGTACGGCAGAAGTACACCGGGACGATCTATCCCGAGCATCCGCGCGCGTTAGACTATGACCGGCAGCAGCCCGGCTTCCGAGAGGGTTACGCTGGCGGCGGTGGGTATGCTGGCATCGTGTACAACGTCGCGTATGCAAGAGCCATGTTGCAGGCAGCCTTAGCATCGTGAGGAGCGTTTGCAGCAGTATCCCCAGCATTCTGTTTGTACGCCGCCAAATAGCATCACCGTGCAGCGTGGACAGTGTGCCCAAGCTCTCGCGACGCGGGATAACTGCAGCGCTCTAATGTAACAAGGTGGAGTGGTAGCCTATTCGACACATGCTAGCCAGTTCTTCGTGAGCACACTGAGATCCAGCACATCATTCATGGCGTCTGGGGATGAAGGTCATCTTTAGGTTTGTTTCTGGTGGATTGTTGTTAATATCACCCTTGTCCTTTTCAGCGTCACTCCGACGTGGCACGACCATTGACAAACCAGCGACACTTTTACAAATGGTTGAAGTGCGCAGGTTTGCGAGTTTCACGGGAATTGCGATTAAATCAGTAAAGACAAGTGCTTATGACAACTGGCCGAGAATTAGGATAACGCCAAAAAGGGCAGTTTTCAGGCGTCATCCGGGACTGTCGATTTAGTCGCTGCGTCTGGAGGTTCTTGGCGGGAGCCTTGTCGGTTTTTCAGGATCAACTGTCCCTGCGTCAAATGCTCTTTATGTGGCTGGATTTCACTTGTCCGTATTGTTGACGCAACAATGATGTGAGGTTGAAAATGCTACAAGGCAAAAAGGATCCCAACGAACCCTTATACTGGCATTGTGCAAAACCTGACACGCATGCGTACTAACTCACGCGCCAGCTTAGACAGATTATATGATGTGCATATCCAAAGCCATTCGGTTCTGACTTTCTCTAAACCACGCAGCAGAAAACTTCGTATCTTCATATATCCCTTGATAACCGCAAAGGGTGTCTCGCAAAGCCACTTGCGATTGGCGTAGATCTCCTGGCCCTTCGCAGAACCCATGCGTTCTATCGCCCTTTGCCTGGCAGATTCGAATTGGTCACGATATACACTCCGCAGCCTGGCTTTGCCTATCAGACATGACCTGGCCAAAGGACAGTCAGAACAACACAAACTGCGATATTGGCGAATACGAACCTGACCCCACTTCTTGGCCTCCAGAAAATCACGTAGATAAGGCAATCTCCGTCCCATAGGACAGTAGTAACAGTCTGATGAAGCATCATACACAAATGCCGACTTGGCTAACTTCTTGCCGGACTGGCTCGTACGAGCAAGCTTGTGCCACTGCGATACAGGCACAGCTTTGGTCAGATCATCACGCTCGGCAGGGTTCTCTTCTTTGATTACCTGGCCTGAGACCGGAATATAGGCTTCTATGCCCCAATCCTCAAGCTCCTGTAGATTCCGTCCCGTGCCATGAATGGTGTCTGCCAGCAATTGGCCAGGCTTCTGCTCAAAACGCTCTTCTATCCGTTCCACCGTAGATACCGTCATGTGGGATTCATCACCATCGCCGGTAACATCGGCATCGAGAATAAATCCATTCTGGCTGTCCACCGCCACTGTCGTGGTATAGTTGGGAGCATAGCCGCCTTCTTTACTTGGAAGAATCAATGAATCTGTGTCCGTTACAGGAATACGGGTTGGCCTCTCACGAACTTTGACGTGCCGACTGCGTCTGGCCACAATCTTCTCTTGCAATGCCAAGGCCTTCTCAAGGGCCTGCTTACGCCTTCTGCAGACTACAAAGCTCTAAGGGCAAACTACTCGGTGAACTCGAACCAAACAGATCCTGGTCCTGTTCATCTGCTGCCTGAGCCTCTGAAAACATCTGTTCTATCTGTGCATCCAGTTCAGCAAGACGTTTTTCGATCTGTTCGGCAGAATAAACCCTATCCCTACTGTTATTGGATCGAATCTGCGTGCCATCCAATCCAACCTGGTCAAGACGGATAAGGCCCATAGACATGCAGATGCGACCGATCTGACGAAATACGTCTTTTAGCTCCTTGCTGAACTTCGTGCGAAACTTACAGATCGTGGAGTGATCTATCCCTCGCCCACAAATCAGCCATAGATAATCGATGGAATTCGCACACAAGCGTTCCAGCATCCGACTGCGGCGAATGCCCATACTCAGACCATATAGTATGACCCCAGCCAGAATCTTCGGATGGATGGGTGGTTGTCCAACACAGCCAACATACTGGGCTTCCCACTGCGACCAGTCTAAAGCTGATAAGATCTCATCGAACAACCGGGCAGGGTGACCTTCTGGAATCCAGTAATCCAGCGTAGGAGCGAATAATACGATTTGGTCGCGATCCATCGGGGCTTTGGACCAATATCCCATGCGGCTACCTCCATACAACCCAGACAATCAATTGATCAGTCGGATTATACTGCTCAAGGCGACAACAACCTATGCAAAAAATGTTCCAACTAAATCGACAGTCCCATCCGTGCGTGCGCACTGGCCATTGATTGGCTGGCAGGACCGGTCCGAAAGATTCTATCGGTTCGTATAGAACGACCGTTGGGAAATCATCATAGGCATTTGTTTTGCTCAAGGCCGATTGACCCGTTGATTGGGGGATAGGCCTGTGGTGAATAGGTCGTTGCACTCTATCACCTTCACCCCGATGCAGAACGACCGTTGAGAAGCCGTCGTGCTGGTTGCTTTGTCGTCTTCTATGTTAAAGGAGTTCGGCCCTGAGTGCCACAAGTGCTGCTCAGAGTGGGAAGCCGCTTCACTTAGCTTTATGACAAAGAAACAATCAAAAGCCGAGGTCTTCGCCACAATGAATGACAAGACCAATCTGCTCGACCGTACCTTTTCGCCCGTTATACCATAGTAGCCAGCGGTTGTTCTCAGGCTCGTAGATGGCAAAAGGCTTGTAGGCGGCATCTTCATCCCAGGAGCCTTCGGTAGGAAAGACAATTGGATTCTCAGGGTGACGATGCCAGTCGGTTACTCCGTCTTTTGAGCGGGCTAAGCCTATTTGGGCATGATGCTCGTCACCAAAACCAATGTAGAACATTAGGTACCACTGACCGTGACGTATTACCTGGCAACCCGTTACTTTATACTGCTCCCATTGATTGTTAGGATTAGCGACAAAAACAGGGTTAGCGGTCCATTTAGTCCAATGAAGCCCATTAGGACTTGTCGCGTATCCGATGGCATTAGGCTCATATTGCTCACCCGCTGAATACCACATGCGGTAGAGCTTTTCTTTCTCGTCCCACAGCACGTGAGGGCACATTACGGCCACATTTTCCCATGAATTCTCAGACGACAGCACCGGCTTGTCAGAAACGCGCTTCCAGTTGCGGCCGTCCGAACTGGTTGCAAAGCCAATCCATGAGCGATTTCGAGTTTGACCCGTGTACCACAAGTGATATATGTTGTTGTGCTTAACTACTACTGGCCGATTAACTCGGTCCTCCCAAGTCGAATTTGGATCTGGTTCTAACACAATTTCCGGCTTGCTCCAGTGTATCCCATCAGCGCTTTCGACCAAGGCGATAGATTCTTTTGGACGCCAAGAAAACCACATGCGATACTTGTTCTCCTCCTTGAGAACACTCATATCAAAGCAGGTACCAAGATCACCACCCAGAACAGGATTTTTATCGTACTTGTCCCAGCCAGCAGCCGCTCCCTGTTTTGACCTGCACGTTGAAATAGCCGGCGGATGGGCAGCGTCAGATGATCTAAGCTTTCCGGTGATCTTCTGGAGGAAATCGGCTTGAGCTATCTCTTGGCCATTAGCAAATACACGCAGGCCTTTGCCCTTGCCATATCTCATCCCGGTCTTATCCCAAACTATGGTTACTATTTGGCCGTGATAAAGGATGTTTTCAAGGCAGAACCAGTCCCATGTGTTAGAGGGAACAAGAGGGTTGACTTCAACAATGTCATCTGATCTCGGACGCAAGCCAACGAGTCCTGTGATGATAAGATCACAATAGGTTGAATGGTTGTAATCCTTACCTCGCTCTCTGCCTCCTTTGCCTGGGTCCCAAGTGCCATCTTTACAGGTTTTCAAGCGGGTACGAGCAATCCAATCACCAGTGTATGGATTGAGATTCTCATCGATCCAAGGAACGACCTTGCCATCTTCCAACTGGAGGCGATGGCTTGTGGTGTAGATTTGCAGGATTCGGAAATAGTCTGCTTTAGTTACAACGTCTTGGAAATAGTGATTAAGAATGTTAGCGAGGGCTGTGAGGGTGACCGAGGTCGCAAATGGCCAGCTCGGCCCATTCCATTGGCACTCGTGACCCTTATATGATACAGTGAAGTTAGGGTGTTGCTGCTCTGCCGTCGTAGGCCCGAAAGGGGCATAGAAACCATTGGGATCCATTAATCGTTCCCATGCCTGTTCATAGTCCTGATCCGGCAGATTGAAGTACCACGGTGTATAGCCGTGCAGTTCACAAACACCGACAAGCGTATCCTTGCCTCGAGGCAGCGTTTTAAAGAACTTGGCCTTATCGTCCCAGAGCTTAGTCTCAACAAGGTTTTTGATTTTGTGGGCTTTCGCCTCGTATTCTTCCACGATATCCCTGCGGCCGGCGAGCAATGCAATCTTAACGATAGCCACTGCATCACCGTACATGTAGGAGTTAATTGTCGGGCGTTTCCCGCTTCCGCCGATAGAGAGTTCCATACCATCACGGTCGTCGATTTGCCAGAAAAGACCGTCAGATTCAAGCCTGCTCCTTTCCCATTCTTGGTAATTGTTGATAAGGTCAGGCAAGAGGTCGATAATAAAGCCCTTGTCCAGCGTTACCAGATACCTGGCAAAAAGGGCATCAGCAGACCAAAAGCTGTAGCTTCGTACACTGCCACCCTTACGAAACCAGAAGACCGCATAGTCATCCAGGTACTTTGGGTCGTGAAGCCAGCGGCCTTCATAGAAATGATGGCCAGCAGCACAATTGATCGTGTTATGCTTGCCGGACCACCCTACTTTGGGAAGAAACTCTGTCACGACAAAGCCATCCGGCGTATGTTTGATGTGCTTGCGATATGTCCACCAGCGAAAGTAATAAGTCCGCTCGAGGTCCTTATCCGGACACTCAAAAAGTGGTATGTTTGCTTTGAGGAATTCCCAGGCTTTTTCATTGGGAATGTGCTGAATGTATAGCTCCTCGTCGTTCTCAATAAAGGTGTTCACATAGTGTTTGAAGGAATCTGAATTGAGGACCGATCCTTCCACTTCAACAGTTACCCCGAACAGTGCCAATGCCAAAACCCGGATGATAAAATCTGGCCTTAACTCCCTCTTCTTCGTTACAAACATAAGCTCCACTTTCCTTCTGCCGCCGGCATATTGTGCATGCCGATTTGGCAACTGGGCCTTTTAGTAATTTTCCTATGCGTCAGCTTCAGTCGGATATCGGATATATCCGAGCGTCTCCATTATAAACGAACTGTATTTTCGCCCCCGCCGATTCACCTACTGGTGGGGCAACCGATGGGGGAGGGATTACTGTTTCGAGAGTTGGCTGTCCAGCTTCTGTTTCATTAGCCGACCCATCTTGAACTTTACTACTCGTTTGGCAGGAACCCGAACTCGCTCCAAAGTTTTTGGGTTCTGGGCTGTTCTGGCTGCCCGTGCTTTCGTTTCAAAGACGCCAAAATCGCGTAACTCTAAGCGGTTGCCTTTGGCAAGCTCAGCTACGGTTTCTTCCAGAAAACGCTGAATTATGGCTTTCGTTGTCGCATGCGCAGTCTGTGTAGCTTCGGCAATTCGATCCACAATTTCTTTCTTTGTGATTGTTGACATTAGACGCCTCCAGAAAAATTAAGCCACAAATTCCGGCAGAGCACTCATAATATGATAAACCACACATTCTATCAAAGACTTTGTATTTTTCAGGGGATTGCTTTCACCTGTCTCCCTGCCCAAGCCTCGTTGATGAAGGTCTATCTCTTGCCATTACCTCAAGCTAAGCAGGGCGTTCAGAACTGCATGGATTCCCGTTTCCATGCCGGCCAACGAGTTTGATTTGTAAGAAGAGCCCGCTGAAGGCTGGTCAGACAAAAAATATTGGGACGGTTGGATTACTAAAGCAGATTTGGTATACTAACAAGCTAAGTCTCTGTGGCATGGATGAGTAGGCCGGATGGGAAATATGAGGTTAAGGAAAGCATTATGTGTAAAAAGCCGTTTTATTTATGCTCTATTGTGTTCTTAGGGCTGGTTAGCAACATACTTGGGCTGACCGAGACAAATCCTGTTATGGCAGACAAGAGCAAATCGATAACCCTTGATACGGATCCTAATCTTGTCGGCTGGTGGAAACTTGATGAAGTCTCAGGTACAACCGCAGCGGATTCTTCCAGGCATCGCCGTAAAGGTACACTCAAAGGTGGCTTGTCTTTTGACAAGGATTCGGTTTCAGGTCGGATAGACAAAGCTTTGAAGCTTGACGGCAATGATGATTACATCGAGATAACAAAATACAAAGGTGTTACAGGCACACGACCGCGAACTGTGACGGCCTGGATCAAAACGACGAGTTCAAGGGGGGAAATAATATCCTGGGGCACAAACGAGTACAGCAAGATGTGGATATTCGGCTTCATCAGAGAGCGCATCGGCATCACGCCTAAAGGTGGGTATCTTTACATCAACGATGCGATACACGATGATAAGTGGCATCACATAGCGGCAGTGGTCAAAGAGGCTGAACTGCCTAATCTCCATGATGATGTCAAGCTTTATAAGGATGGTACCATCGCGGAAATCCATGACATCGGCCTTTTAGACCTTTGGCCAATTGAGACCGGTAGCAATTTAGATGTCAGGATAGGCAGGCAATTCAAGGGGCTTATTGACGACGTTCGCATCTATGATCGTGCTTTGTCTGAAGACGAGATAATGATTTTGTTTAAGTTGGAAAGCAGTCGCCCATTATCTAAGCAATAAATGATTACGGAAGGAGATGAACGATGGATAGTAAACCAGTGACACGGCGTCGGTTTATGTGCGATAGTGCGATAATAGCGGCAGGTGTGATAGGGGGTCTCCATGCCGCACGTGGTCAAAGCGATAAGACCATCGTCGCTGAGGCGCTCGATACATCCAGGATTCTTAATTACAATCCCAATATGGAATACCGCCGGCTAGGTAAAACCAATCTGATGGTCTCTGCCATTGGCCTGGGCGGCCATTCCAGAAGCGACGACAAGGAACGTTACGAAGTCGTCAGTCGCTGCATTGACGCGGGCATCAATTACATCGATAGTACTGGCAGCGGCGAGTTGCTCAGGGATATAAAGGCTCTTACCGGGCACCGTGACAAGGTGTACCTCGGCATCTCTGAAACCGGTCAGGAGCCGCGCAACCCGGATTACCGCACGGCCAAGAAACTCCTGGGAGTTCTGGACGAATCTATGAAGAGGGCGAAGCTCGATTACACCGACCTGTGGCGTATCACAGTTTACGAGCCAGGGGGCAGACACACGTTCGACACATCTTGCGAGGTGGTTGAGGCGCTCGAAACGGCTAAAAAGCAGGGCAAGGCACGATTCGTTGGTATCTCTTCGCACGACCGCAGATGGTTCAAGTTTATGGTTGAGTACTTTCCCCAGATTGAGGTCATCCTCTTTCCTTTCACGACGATGAGTAAGACCGCTCCGAAAGACAGTCTGTTCGAGGCTCTTAAGAAGTGCGACGTCGGCGCTTTCGGCATCAAGCCTTTTGGGGCCGCGTCGCTGTTCGCTGGTGACAAGGATGAAGATAACAGGCGTGCGCGTCTTGCAATCCGGTACATCCTGCACAGTAACACCGTGATACCAATTCCCGGTATGAACAGCAGTCGTGAGGTCGATAACGTGGTCAAGGCCGTGATGGAACGCCGGGAACTCGACCTCAAAGAAAAGGCAAAGTTGGAAAATGCCACAAGCGAAATGTGGGCTAAACTACCACCCCATTATCAATGGCTCAAGGATTGGGAATACGTCTAATCGGATACCTACGGGCCAATTAAGAATTCACTATGAGGGAAAGCAATAGTGCCTCGCTGCTTACACTGCTACTTAAAGATATGAAATACTGTTTCTCGATACTTATTCTGGCGGTAGTACTTGTTGCTGGAACGGGGTGTGAGCAAACAAAGGTCAAGCAGAAGCCGGAGAGAGGCACGGAACCCACAACAGATTATAGGCCACTGCTGCTGCTTGATGATAGCCCAGACATCGGCTTGCCGGACAAACCTGTGGCTGACAATAGTCGGTGTTACGTTTGCCATCTGAACTTTGCGCAAGAAGAGCTTGCGGTGACACATGCACGGGCCAACATTGGCTGTGCGGATTGCCATGGCGATTGTGATGCCCATATTGCAGATGAATCCTGGGCCTCAGGCGACAATGGCACACCACCTGGTATCATGTATCCTCCGGAGAAGGTCAATTCGTTCTGTATGGGCTGTCATACCAAAGGCAAGATCAACGTCGAGCAACACAAACCTCTATTCGACGGTACCGCCCAGAAAAAGTATTGTACAGATTGTCACGGTACTCACCGCCTGGCCCACCGTAAATGCAAATGGAGATAGGCTTGCCTGTTTCACAGGTACTTTATCGCAAGGACAGACAAGACAGGTACACCCCTCACATTCTCAGGTGATGATTTAGGGAAAGGTACTGTGAAGTCCATTGTTCTCTTGTGGACGTCTCCACCCAAGTCTCACGTAGAGAAAGGTATGTTTCTAGCCGTCACCCATAGATTGCTCTGGATTGGCATCATTGAAAACAATCAGTATCAGATTTGGGTACGATGCTCGGATGTATATGCTATCAAAGACATAGCGCGAAGGGCTGATGGTTATAGCACTGAGGGACGCGTAGACAACCGCTGGCAGTCTGGGACACTTTCAGCCCTTTTTATTGGGAGTTTTATTGGCTCAAAAGCGCCACTCTTTAACAAATAGTTGAAAGTCACAGTTTTGCAGGTTCTGTGAGAATTTCGATTACATCAGTGAAGACAAGTGCTTATGACAACTGGCCGAGAATCAGGTGAACCCACAAAATGGCCATATCTGCGGTACTTCGTGCGCGGTCCAGTGCGCCTGATTGGCTGGCGAGACCAGTCCAGCACGACTCACGGTTGGCTCTTTAGCCAGCTCTCTGCCAGAATCCACAGATCCTCAAGGTCAACATCACCATCATTATCAAGATCAGAATCGCCGACGTAAGTGGAAGCAGGTAAGGTAACAGGTGAGAAGTGCGCTGCCAAGTGCGCATAGTCAAAGAAGTCCACGTCCCCATCCGGCTCAAAATCGCCGGTCAGGAACGTCCTTGCTGACGAGGGTGGCGATGCGACGGTCTGATTGCGATTGTGGCTCTTGTCTCGCGCAGTCACCACATAGTTGTATACTGTGTCTGGCTTCAAGTTTTGATCTTCGTACTCAGGGCTGTCTTGCCAGCCACTGTCATGTCCGCCACCTGTCGTACACGTGAAGTCGTACTCAACCCCACCGCGGTCAAGAGCGTTCGCGGCCCTCATGGCGATCGATGTGCTGCTCGTCGGGTGCGGAGGACTCGTCCAAGTCATCGGATTGGACACCGGAGCCTCTGTGTCAAATGGAGACAGGTACCAGCCTGAGATGATCTGTTGAGGGATGCCGGGGCCCTGCCATGAGACAGCAATGCCATCACCCCCTTCATGCTCCTTTTGTAATGCCCTGATATAGTAGGACCGACCCGCAGTAAGCGTGACTAGGTCGGACTCCTGCTCGGAGTAGTCTTCCCACCGGGGTGGATTTGCCCAAGTGGGTACTTCGGCGATCTTCACCTGATTTGCTGGATCTGCGTCGCTGCTGAGCCACAACTCGCAATTGTTATCTCCTGCGATCCAGAAGGTATAGTTGCCTGTGTTAGGTGGCGTCAGGAAGCCATGCATGAGCGTGCCGTAGTGATCCCCCCAGTTGGTAGGTCCTTCAAAGCTGGGGACCTCCTCCAATATATCGGGCCGGCCCGGGTACCAGCGATAGCCCGTCAGGTCGGCCACGGAAGAGCCGTTTATTCCTGTCCAGACTGCACGCGTTAGGGTCCCTCCACTGGTACCTGTTGTGAAGCTCCAGATGTCTCCTGTGATAGTACCGCGTCCAGTACTTGCTTCGTCAACACGCCAGAAGTACTGGGTATCGACGTCCATAAAGGGCACATATGAGGTTTTGATCTGGCGCCCCATGTACTCCAGCGAGGCGGTTGTCGCGGTCGCCACGGCCTCTCGGCTTGTCCCGAAATAGACGTCGTGCGCGGCCGTGTTAGCAGCAGCTGCCCAGCGAAGGATTGCACGTTGAGCTACATTCCGCTGGCCGTCAAAGGGCTGCAGGTTCTCTGCCCGCCGCCCGTCCCGAAAGGAGTTTTATGTCGTGGTCATTCATTTTTTTGTTAGCACAAAGCCAGTGATGATCGGACCGCTTTAGCGGGTACGATCAATCCCTTGGTTGGCTCTTTCTCAGCTGCATACCCACTTCAGAACTGCCACACACAAAACGACCAGCATCAGACCGATCAGAGAGACTATTAGTGGAGACCACTCCGTTTGCTGCATGAACTTCTGGATGTCACCATCCGGTATTTTGATACCAAAGACAACGACCAAAGGTAAGCAAAACCATGCGAGAGCTTGTGCCATCATCGGTACGAAGAGCCAGACTGCGTACCTGATATATGGCCACTTACCTCCTAGCAGAATGACGGCGAGAGTGCCCGCTAGGCCAACCAGCACAGTAAATAACATGCCCGAAATACTAATTGCTGCATACCATAAGCCGGTGGTCTTACCCGAAAGATACAGACGGACCCTCCCGAAGAACTGGATGTAGACAACATTGAGTCCGGCCATCTTCCCGACAATCGCATGCCCGACTTCGTGTATAGCCCCGGACAGGACGCAGCCAGACAGCACGAGAGCGGCAATAATCAGTCTGGGATGCACGTTATTCATCATTTTGTCAGCCAACTATGCGAGGTTAGAATTTGCCAAAAGAGGCAAAATTTCATCCCTTGTAACCGGCCACACCCGGGGATTCTCACCACTCTGATAGTACCATCGTTCCTGTGCCTTGTGGTCTCCTTCGAAATTAATTGCCCGAAACGCTATGCGCTGCAACTATCATACCACGCAATTTCTGTTGTCACCATACTACTACCGTGCCCGGCCATTTGTCTCCAAAAGGCTTGAAAGCGGCGCTGGCAAGGACTGGGGATGCTGATAATATATTCTAGCCGTTCCTCGCAGCCTTGTTCAGAAAATACGCACTGCTTACAATTTTGAGCTGAAAATGGGTCTGGATATGTCTGGAGGGGTTAATAGCGGGGGAGCGTTTCGAACCTCCGACGTCCGGGTTATGAGCCTGCAGTTAAGCATGTTCGGGTTCCTTTCATTGAGTGTCAGCCATCCTTGGGCTGCCCCACAGGCAGCATTCTGGATTCCCAGTGTACGCTGGCTTAGGGAAGGAACCCTATATGTTTATCACCCCTTTTGATCGGGAGTGTTATTGGCTCAAACTCGCGACGTTTTTACAGTCGAGTAGACGTACTATGGCCCTCTTATGTATATAAGAGAGATTCAACGTCCCTCACGGAACCGGACTTGCAGATTTCCCGCATCCGGCTCTTCAGCAAGACTCACGAAACAGACGACAGCGTATACAATTTGTGGACAATGCAAGGCTTAGGCAGTGGGTAGTGCCTCAAATACGCATTGAAGCCTTCCCAATTGAACGAGACTTTTTGGCTCCGCCGATTGACCCATTTGAAAACCAGCCGTTTGGCAATTTGGTCATAGCAATGTATCATCCTGCTGTTACCACTAATGCAATAGTACTGGTAATGGCCTCTCAGCTTGGCCTGTAGTGTGGGCCACCAGTCCTTGAGCTTGGCAGTGCTGCGTATCTCTTAACGTCTTTACAGCTCAACCCATAGAGTTAATCTTTACTACCATGCGAAAAAGGTACTTGACGGCATACATAGCAACAGCTGCTGGACCTTTTTCTATTAGGCGCCTTTCATGCTTTTATGGGCCGAACAGCAAATTATTTCCGCAGTGTCGCTCGATCTTATATCCCGAAGCCTGTGCCCTTAGGCAAAAACCTTAAAAGGTTACACGGCCATCCCCAAATAGGCCCATTAACCGCCGGGTCCCCGTTTGGGCAGGTATCTGTACCAGCTATATCGTAGCCCCACCACGGCTGCAATTGTGAGGCCCAGCCACACCGCCGATTTAGCATACCAATGGCCGACCAGATACATCGGTGATAGATACATGCCGCTTATAGCGACCATCCCGAGTATGACATTGATAACTGCATGCCGCATATCTTCGGACCTGGCTGATAATTGGTCAGTGGATAACCCGCATTTATATTTAATTGGTTTCCAAAAACCGAAAGGTCGAACCGAACGGTAGAAATCAACCAAGATGCTCTGGTCAACCGGTTTGGTTGCAAGTGACACGACAATACTCACCACCAGCGATGCAACACATATTAACGGGAACACATAATATACTGGTGCATTCGGGAAAAACAGAATAACTAATGACAGAAGTATGCCACCCAGCATACCAAGTGAGTAACCCCACCCATTCATTCGCCACCAATACCACCTTAGCACATTTGTCATAACAACCCCCGCCCCAAGCGTCATCATCATCCAATCCCATATTTGAGCAATGGATTTGGCCTGGAAACCAATGCCGATCCCGACCAGGACAAGCAATCCCGTCGCCAAATAACTGAATCGGACCGCTTGCTTCTCAGTGGCGTTAGGACGAAAGAACGGTTGCCAGATATCGCGAACAATAAACGAGGTGCCCGTGTTAACCGTTGCGCCAAAAGTTGACATAAAGGCAGACAAAAGTCCCGCTATAACAATCCCTTTGGCACCGACGGGTAAAAACTTCTGTAGCACCAAAGGCATTACCTTCTCCGAATCGGTCGCACCCGCTATACCTGTGAGAGCCACTAATGCAATACCACAGGCCATCGCCCAGCGCACAATCAGAAAGATGCTCCAAGCTGCCCCAACCTTGGCGGCATCGCGTGCGTCCCGCGCAGCAAGAAACCTCTGAAAGTCATACATCTGTGCCGGCCCACCGGCGTTAAGCAATAGCCCTTTCAATACCCAGACAATCACAAGTGCACCGAAAAGCTCAAAATGGCTGTCATTTGTCCCGGCAAATTGTTCGATACGCCACGGGACACCCAAAGAAGCCCAGTTATGTGGCAAACGGATTAGTGCTTCCGGTGTCAGTTTCGCCCAGGCGATGCAGGCAATCAATATGCTCGCAATGGTCAGGATAACCGTCTGTATAATATCGGTTACCACAACGCTGTAAAGGCCACCGAGAATCACGTATAGAGTTGTTGTGCCGATAATCAATACGGCCAGAATATCCGCTTCATATCTAGTTAGCAGTCCCTGTACCCAGCCGGCTGATGTGTATTGTGACAGGTCTTCAATCCGTACGTACACAGAGGCAAACTTACCAATCCCTTGATAATCGTATCCGATGAAACTCGCCAGTGTCAGGATAGCCATCAGTGCATAAGCTGTCCGCGCCAACCGGCCGCCTGTATCACTTCCGAAACGAGTCTTCATCCACTCGGCTGCGGTCATTACGTTCGAACGCCGCACCCATTTGCCCATATAACTGAGAAAAAAAGCCCCCATCAAAAATCCCCACATCCAATGGTGCCACATCGACTTCATACCAAGAACATAAAGGATAGAAATAATCCACATTGTGCCTGTGATATCGAAGTTTGATACGGCACCGCCCATCGATAATGCTACCCAGTGGAAGTGCTTACCCGCAAGAAAATACTCGCCTATGTTCTCCGATGCCCGCTTTTGGTACAGAAGCCGAGTCCAATCACGACTAAAAAGTAGAGCACAATTAGGGCAACATCGATAAGATTCATTTGTTCTCTTTCTGTGGCCTATAATGCATCGATGGCCGCATCGAACATTGATACGATATTCTCAGGGGGCACATTTGCTAATATGTTGTGCACCTGCTGGAATACAAACCCGCCGCCAGGACTTAATATCTTTACCTGTCTTCTGACATGTTCAGCGACCTGGTGGGGTGTGCTGTTTGGGAGGATATCTCTTGTGTCGCAGCCGCCGCCCCAAAAAGTGATGTCCCTGCCAAACTGGCGTTTTAGCTCTGCCGCATCCATCCCTGCACAACTAATCTGGACAGGATTGATGGCGTCTGCTCCGGCCTCAATCAAATGGCTTAACAGCTCGCGCACGCCGCCGCAACAGTGAAGCATCACTTTCACATCAGCCAGTTCCTTTGCCCGGTTCCATAACAGTCTATGGCGCGGCTTAAAAAACTCGCAATACATCTTTGGCGACATCATAGGACCGGTCTGCATTCCGAGGTCGTCACCAAAGAGAACAATGTCAATATACTTGCCCACCGCTACAAGAAATTGCTCGAGGTTGGCCAAGTGAATCTCCACAAGTTTATCGAGAAATCTGTGTGCTCGCTTTGACTCGGATGCCAGTAACATCATAAATTGGTCGTTGCGGTAGAAAAACTGTCCCATCTCAAATAGATTTCCGCCAAATAAACCAATAATCGCCCGCTCGGTCTTCTTCCGCAACTGCTTTGCTCCTTCAGTCAATGTTGCACTATCAACAGGTCTCGGCGGACTTGCAACACCCGTCCACATGCACTCCTCGAACGCCTGACCAATTGTCTTTAGGTCGTCCGCTCTTTCTAAAAAAGGAAAGTGGGTCTGCTCGAAATACAATGCGCCATCTGGCATTTGCGCCAAAACTTTCCCTGTGTTTGAGCGGATCACCCATCGTCCTTTATCCCTCTCAAGTTGGACCCATGAAGGGACGAAGCATGGTGTCCCATCTGGCAATGTCCATTCAGACCAGGACATATCATCGAGAGCAAAACCTCGTCCCAACTCGATGGTGTCCACACCGAATCGCTCCAATACATCCTCATCAACTATAGCCAATTGCTGAATTACATCGTAAACCCGAACCGGCTTCCGCGGCAGCCCAAGATACTTTCGCAGCTTCGGATATGCTATTGCAGCAATACCGGAGGAGCGATGTCCTGAAAAATCAACAGCCACACGGTCTGGCTCCTGATGGTTCAGTGCGGCCAAAACCGTTCTCGTGGGGTCATATCAGCTCTTACTTATCAGACAATGGAATCCGTAAAGTGACGATTTCGTATGGTACCATATCAATCGGCCCTGTCACCTTGCTAACCTCTTGCTCCTGGAAGTTGCTCAGCCATACCGGCTCAGGCACCGGCTTTGTCCATATAAGAGTAACTTGTTCGCGTTTGCCGCCCACATTGAAAAGCCGTACAATTTTGGCTTGACCATCCTCACTTGGCTTAAACGCAGTTACGATAACTCCTGCTGGCTGGACCTTCAGAACAGAATCTTGAATAGCAGTGTCTCTACCAATCGGCACCACTACAAGTGGCTGGCTACGCTCAATACCGAATTTTGACGCGTTTGCAGAATCAAATTTCTTGTGAGGTCTTATTGAAAAATGGAATACCGTGGGGCCCTCCTGATAAGCCCTGTAATTGGTGAACCAGTAGTTGTTCATCACGTATGAATAAATTGTCTGGCTCTGCATAAGCGTCTTTAGCCAAGGTGTCTCAGCCGTAATTGAGCCAACTTCAACCAGTGGTGCATCGACCGTCACCCACGTAACACCGTAATTCTTGTTGGACACATCGACCCATCGCTGTATGGTAAACCAGTTTTTGCACGCACCTGGAAGTTGGTCTGCTTCAGGCCGAACCACAGCCCACGGAATATCCATGCGCATTACGCCATCGGGGACATTGAATGGGAAACAAATGTGCACACCCTCTTTTTCGTAAACCCTCTTCTTGTCCACAACATTGATTATGTCTATCCAGTCCAGACCATCGACAACCCGAACCTCACTGGTGAGCTTTTTGCAGCCTGGCGCATCCGATTCTATAAGTAGTGAGGCAACCAGAGGGCCATAATCCTTTACAGTAACTTTGACAGGACCATTACGTTTGGCGTCTTTAGGATTAGCACCGGCAACGTAGAAATAATCGTTCAATCCCACACCACCTGTGCAGTTCACCAGCTCATCAGCAAGCTCTTTCCATTTAATGCTCGTAACGGCGCCAGTTTTTTCATCGACCACCAATGTCATCAGGCCGTTGCTCAGTTTTGTCCCCACAGCTTCGGCCTTGCCGGACTGAGGTGCCTTGCCGACATTGATAGTGAATCGTTTCATTCCGAACGGCGGGACATCCTTCGCCACAAAGGCCAACTCACCGCTTGAAAGCCGTTGCGCACTTATCAGATTGTTACGTGCATCCCTTACACCATCGCCCACCGTTTGAAAGTCCTTCGGTAATATGACAAGATCGGTCCTGGCCCACGAACAGGTGTTTAATACGTCAACCGCTTCCACTTTGCTTCTTGTGTTCTGGTGGCCGATTAACGCTTCGTTTAACAATTTGCGGGATTGTACATCAGCATCTAGCGCAAAGTTCCGTTTGATTTTCCACTGGGCGTTCGTAAACTCGCTGTCCGGCTCGCTGACGCTGCAGTGGGCACCCCAGGTATGCTCGTCATAGAGCACAACATTTCGCCAAGCGGCATAGAAATCCTTAGCTGGATAATGCTTCGGATTCAGCATAGCCCACAGTGCCTCCGCCTGAACAAGTCGCTCGGCACTAGTGCGATTCAGAGCCGTCTCTAATGCCGAAGATGCTGCCCCGTCTTCCCAGTACGGTGTAAAGTCGCCCGTGAAAGTTGGTAACACGCTCGCGTAGCGTTGCTCAAATTCGTGGAAAGCCTCGGTCGTTGTGGCGATGAACAGTTTCGGCCAGGCGTATTTGCTATTACACTGCTTGACAAAACCAGGCAAACACGGATCGGGCGGCCCATTGTCGGAACCAATTGTGTAGCGTGCCTGAACCATGTCGTATGGATAGTCCGATGTTTCTAAATTCTTCAAGTAATCGAAGAATTTCCTCTCGTCTAAACCCGGCTGCTCCAGGAACCAGGAATAACCCTGGCCTGCCACCCAGCACAAGACCCTGTAACGCCCACACGGTGACATCCAGTAAAAGGGCTTGTCGGCCCATACCGAAAGCGTATAACCAATCCTGGCATCGCGATTTGGCCCAATCGAAAAATACTCCACGCCACTATGTGCCAGCACCGGTACTATACCCCACGTATAGCCGGGGACATCGCTAATCATCGCTGAGTCTATCGCCACGTTACAGCGTCTGCGAATCTGCCGGGCAAAATCCAGCAGTCGCACCAGTTCTTCTTGTCTGCATAGCCCCGTCAGCTCGTTGCCGTATAAGGCATTAAGCCCAATCCATCCTTTCTTAACGGCCTCAATGAATCGCAGCTGCTTGTCCTCAGACGCCTGCTTCAGATAGCTCTCCACAGGCCACAAGACTTCAGTGTTCCACTTGAACTGCGAACCAGATGGGTAGCCTGCCGTATTTCTCGATAGCTCGATGGCCTGGTCGAGATATTTCCAGTGAAGCTGCTCAACCTCTGTCTGCACACGGGTATAACCAATATCCACATGCGAATGCGGTAATAAGTACACCTTCCATTTGCGGACAGGTTTTATAGTCGTTTTCTCTTTGCAGGGTGGTTGTCCTTCTACCTTTACATCTACCTCAATCGAAGTAGGAGTATTCACCGCCGGTACAAGGGTCTCGATTATCTGCCTGCCTGGTTTGAGCAACTGCTTTGCTGATTCAACGCCCCCGATGATGATTGTGGCCTCTACAGGGTCACCAACCCGGAAAATACTAACAGTAACAGGCTGATACAGCTTTCCATCTTTTTGCTCAAGTAGAAAGGGTTGACTGCTAACCTCCAATAGCTTATTCATCGGTTTGACCGACCCGATATCAGTGCTCTGCGGTACCGTCAGAGCTACGTAGTCATACAGTATCCAACTGCCGTTAAGAGAAGTAATCATTACTGTGTTGTTGCCTTCCTTGAGCGATTGCGCCAGGAACTGAATGACAACTCGATGCTCCTGCCCCTTTGTCGGCTCACCAGACACTGAGGCATCACCGGCACCTTTGGGCATTTCCCGCATAAACCTTACATTGTTTATCTTAAGCTCCAGTTTTGGCGGAACGGTACTATGAGTATCTGCAAGGTCAAGAACAAGCTCGGCCTGGCCGGTAGTTGGAGCAGTCTTAATACCAAACACAATTGTGAAGGTATGGCTTTTGCTGCCCGCCCAGACATCAACCGGCCCTGGTTGCACATAAGGCCAATCCTGCCGTGTGTCAGATTGTCCAACGACAAACAACACATCAGAAGGAAACTTCGACAGGTACTGATTGTACTGCCCCGGTCCCAGCGCAAAATCGCTGGTATTATTGTCTGGCTTGCCTATCTCCCAGAGCAATTTGTTCTGCCCAGCAGCCGTCCCCGTGGCAAATAGATAAAATGATAATATTAACATTAAGCTACTGTGTGACACCGAGAACTTCATTTTTCCACTCCTTTTTGCGCAGAACGTAGCGATTAAACTTGAGCGCATAGGAATTTGTATTGGGTAGTTTTTTGAGTAAACGGCAGTATCAAGTAGAGCCAAAGTTGACTTTATGAACAGTAATAGTAGCTCAACGAGTGTGATCCGGATGTTGAAACGAGCTTTTCACCGGTACAGATGGATCATAACGAAATGGACCGCCACATTGTGGGCAAACAATGGCAGCCAATCCCCCAGGTTCAGCAGGGGGGAAAGCGTCAACTACGATATCTTCGACCCAGTCAGTGTAGTCACAAGAACGGCAGCGATACCTGTACCAGTCGCTCGGTCCCGTCCATGGTTGATCTGGATACTGTGCTTGCGATGTGTTCTGATCCATTGGGTAACTCTTCAAATAATAAGAACTCTTTAATGGTACCGTATTTGGGATGATATATCAATTCCAACGACATATCGCTGCCACACTTGGGACAAAGCAGGGGATCTTTACCGAAGCTTTCAAAGAAGCGTTGTTGAAAAGGTTTTGCAGGCAGAACCCTGTAAGTTCTGGAATCGATGGGTATGTCGGTAGGAGTAGTTTGGGCAAGGTGTTCTCTGATCTTTTGGTAACGTACATTGCCATGCAGTCCATAATATCGGATTCTCTGAAAGCCCTTCGGCAGGATGTGCT
>Ga0172364_10000793_pt1 | contig 23392 bp, 22 predicted proteins | sample LakKivSesite10cm_FD_114545 | JGI IMG/M metagenome (GOLD analysis project Ga0172364, IMG submission 114545) | Sediment microbial communities from Lake Kivu, Rwanda - Sediment site 10cm | ecosystem: Environmental > Aquatic > Freshwater > Lake > Sediment | place: Rwanda: Western Province, Lake... | reverse complement strand
GTCATTTTTGCCCTCGACCGCAGCGGTATTGTGGGAGAGGATGGCAAAACGCACCAGGGCATTTTTGACCTGTCTTATCTCGGTTTGATGCCTAACATAACTGTTTGCGCACCTAAGGACGGAGATGAACTGCAAGACCTTCTCTATACTGCTACCAGTGCGGAACACGCGATGGCGATTCGTTATCCCCGGGGTCGGGTACCGGACATGCCCCTGGCCACCGAACTCCATCGGCTCCCCATAGGCAAGGCAGAGATAATGAAGCAAGGTGAAGATATAGCCATAATAGGTATAGGCTCTACCGTCATGCCTTGTCTGCAGGCAGGGGAGGATCTAGCACTGCACGGGATCGATGCCATGGTGATCAATGCTCGATTTGCCAGGCCTCTGGATGCCGAGCTTATTGCGGAGGTAGCCAGGCATATCAAGAAGGTGGTCATCGTGGAGGAGAATGTCCTGAGCGGCGGCTTTGGTGCCGCCGTGCTGGAGATGCTGGAACGAGTCGGAGCCCTAGACGTCAAGGTGAAGCGCCTGGGCATCCCTGACGAGTTCGTGACCCACGGAAAGCAAGATTTTCTTCGTTCTCTCTATCATCTGGATGCCCCGGGCATAGCCAGGGAATGCGTCGATTTCCTGGATCACCTCCGAGCAGACGCAGAGGGAAAACTCCAGACCGCGGTGCCTCAGTAATACTACTGCTTCGTCTCACACACGGGACGTTCCGCATAATCAGTCCGAGGACTCTTCACTATCGAAGCGACAAAGGGCTAAGGCGGGGGTGAACTCTTCGTTTCGCGAGGCGGTAAGTCATTGCCGTCCCGAGCCATTCGCTTGAGCTCATAAAGCTTGGTAATTGCTTCCAGAGGAGACATGGAATCAATGTCGAGCCGGTTGATTTCCTCAGCTAGCAGGGAGCCTTTGGCGAAAAGAGGAATCTGGAGGGGTGCTTTGTGAGCGGAAACCTTGCCTTTCGTGGTAGCATGAATCTCCAGTTCAGCAAGGACTTCCTGGGCCCGAACGATTACCGCCTTGGGCAAGCCGGCTAACTGAGCGACGTGGATACCATAGCTTCTGTCTGTGCCCCCGGGGACAATCTTATGCAGGAAGATGACCCTGTCTCCTTGCTCCGCCACCGCTACGTTGAAGTTCTTCACCCTGGGCAGGATGCCGGCCAAGTCCACCAATTCATGATAGTGTGTGGCGAAAATGGTCTTTGTTCCCAGCGCAGGGTGGTTGTGGATAAACTCGGCTACTGCCCAGGCGATGGACAATCCGTCGTAGGTGGAAGTGCCTCGTCCAATCTCATCCAGGATGATGAAGGAGCGGGGACTGGCATTATTCAGGATATTCGCCGCTTCAGTCATCTCCACCATGAAAGTGGATTGACCGGCAGCCAGGTCCTCCTGCTCACCGATACGAGTGAAGATGCGGTCAACAATCCCAATATGCGCTGAATCGGCGGGGACAAAGCTGCCTGTCTGGGCCAAAAGGACTATTAGAGCTACCTGCCTGAGATAAGTCGACTTCCCCGACATGTTAGGGCCGGTGAGCATAATAAGCTGATTGTCTTTATTGGACAGATAAGCATCGTTAGGAACAAAACTATCTTTGCCTATGCTCTGTTCCACAATGGGGTGGCGTCCTCCCTTGATGTCAACGACGTCGTCGGTGGTCAGAGTTGGCTTGACATAACCGTGACGCACGGCGGTCTCAGCGAGGCTGCAAAGGACATCAATCTGAGCGATGGCCCTGGCAGTGCCCAGGATCTGTTCACCTGCGGCGCCTATCTGCTGGCAGAGCTGTCGAAAAATGGCGGATTCCAGGTCAGCGATTTTCTCCTGGGCGTTGAGAATCAGCGACTCGTACTCTTTAAGTTCAGGGGTAAAGAACCTCTCTGCTTCGCTCAGAGTTTGCTTGCGAATGTAGTCTGAAGGGATCAGATTGAGATTAGCCCGTGATATCTCAATATAGTAACCAAATACGCGGTTGTAGCCTACCTTTAAAGACTTGATCCCTGTGCGCTGTCTTTCCCTTTGCTCCAGGCCCGCCAGATATTGCTTAGCTTCCCGCGAATTGCGGCGGATTTCGTCCAGCTCAGAGGAGAAGCCTTCTTTTATTACTCCACCTTGCTCCAAATCGCCCGGCGCGTCGGCGATAGCCCTGGCGATCAAATCGGCAATGTCAGGATGAGGCTTCAGTTCGTCGCTTAGCTGGTCTATGACCTCCGCGTTTGCCATCACCGCTTTCAGGTCGGGCACCTTCTCCAGACTGGAGCGAAGCGCCAGCAGTTCCCGGGGCATGACCCTGCCGCTCATCACTCGATTTACGAGCCTCTCCAGATCAGCGATGTCCGCCAGCAGTGAAATGATTTTCTGTCTGGCCAGGCTGTTTCCGTAGAACCAGGCAATTGCCTCCTGTCGTCGGTTCAACATTGTGAGGTCCAGGAGGGGATGTCCCAGCCAATTCCTGAGCAGCCTGCCACCCATAGCTGTCTTGGTGAGGTCAATAATAGAGAGGAGGGAGTGACCCGCTTCTCCCCACCTACCGCCCTGAAAAAGCTCCAGATTGCGGATGGTTTGACCATCGAGCGTCATAAAGGAATCTGTGGAGTAGGTAGCAAGTCTGCCCAGCTGGGGCACGGTCTCTTTCTGCGTTTCCTTGACATAATGTATTAATGCGCCGGCTGCCTCTATAGCCAACGGCAAGCCGGCGCAGCCATATCCTTCCAGGCTGGAGACAGAAAACTGCTCCAGCAAGGCTTCCCGGGCAATCTCCAAATCGAACCAGTAGTCATCAAGTCTGGTTACAGTGAACGACAGCTGGGGATAATCATTGGCACCCTCAGGAATCAGGACTTCGCGAGGCTGGAGTCGCTCCAACTCGGGCATGACTCTTTCGGCAGGAAGCTGCGTGGTGGCAAACTCGCCGGTAGTGATATCAACGTAGGCAATCCCTGCTTCCCCTCCGGCAATAACCACGCTGCCCAGATAGTTATTGCTCTTGCTGGTGAGCAAACTCGGCTCCACCACTGTTCCCGGCGTCACCACGCGAATGACATCCCGTTCAACGAGCCCCTGGCCCGGCGGGGTAAGCTGCTCACAAATGGCCACTTTGTGACCCCGGTTGATGAGTTTAGCCAGGTAGTTGTCTAGAGCATGATGAGGTATCCCTGCCATGGGCACCCGCTGTCCCTTGCCCATCTCCCGTGAGGTTAGGACAACGTCCAATTCTCGTGAAGCGATCTTGGCATCTTCATCGAAGGTCTCATAGAAGTCGCCCAGGCGGAAGAACACGATAGCTTCGGGATACTTCTGCTTGACCCTGAGGTACTGCCTTCTAAGAGGGGTTAACGCCATTTATGTTATTTTACTACATTCGTTGAAACCGATTGTATTGCCTGTTATGATACCCGGCAGGGTGGTTTATTGTGAGAGAACAAATCGGCATTTACGCCGAGGATGAATTTCGGGCGCTGGTGGACAAGGGCCGGGTCAGGAGGGTAGTCCGACAGGTCCTTAAGGCCGAACGAGTACCTCCCCCTTACGAAATTAGCCTGGTTTTCACCGATTCCGAGACGGTGCAAAGACTCAACCGAGACTACCGCGGAATAGATGAGCCTACGGACGTGCTGGCGTTCTACGTGCTTCCACAAAAGGGAGCTACCTCTTCCTTCGTACTCCCGCCCGATGGCGTAACCCGCCTGGGAGAGGTAATCATCTCCTATCCACAAGCACTGGCCCAAGCCAAAGAGCAGGGACATTCATTGGAAAGGGAATTAGCACTATTGGTTATTCACGGAATCCTGCATCTCCTGGGTTACGACCACGAAGAATCGGTGGAAGAACACAAGATGAGGGAAAGGGAAAAGGGACTTCTGGAGAGATGCTTCCCAGGCTGATGATATAATATGAGTGCAAAATGGGGTTGAGGATGCCAGGGGCTCCACTTATTCATTGACTGGTATTCCAGCGTCATTTAGTGCGGGCACAAGCGGGACCTAGGGCGGGGCCTTACAGGCGCAAAACCGTGCAGAGGAGGTAAGAGATGGCTAAATTCGTAATGTTAACAACGCTCACCGACGAGGGAAGAAAGACTATCACCGAGAACCCCGGGAGAATCAAAGAGGTCAACAAAGAAGTGGAGGCAATGGGGGCGAAGGTCCTGGCGCAGTATGCCGTGCTGGGACCCTATGATTTCGTGAATATTCTAGAGGCCCCTAACAACGAGGCAGTGTCCAAAGTGGCAATAGCATTGGGTTCAAGGGGTACGCTTCAGACCATGACCCTAGCTGCCATGGACATTGATGCTTTCATTGCTAGTCTCAAGAAGCCAAGATAGCAGCCAGCTACCCGCTTGTGCCGCCAAATCCTGAGGCTGATTGAGATTCCACGTCAATTGCTGGCGGAAACACCAAACCGCAAAACTGTTAAGCTGTGAACCTGCCGGCTCCTGGCATTTGGCGTTTAGGAGTGGCTGAGAACTATGGTCTGGGTGCCGGCCGGCAGCGACGACGAAGTGATCGAGAGCTTGGGCTTAGCTTCCAGGTCTTTGATTCTCATTGCATCCAGGAATTTGCCCAAAGGACCGAGATTACCGGTGAACACCTCTGTCTTGTAGTGCATGGGTATGACGATGGGAGGCTCTAGTTGCCTTATTATCTCCGTAGCCGTGTCAATTGGTATGGTGGACACTTCACCCACTGGCAGGAATAGCACACCTATGTCTCCTATTTCCTCTATCAAATGCGAGTCCAGAGGATGCCCCAAATCGCCAAGGTGACATAAAGTCATACCATCCATCTCGATAACATAGATGGTATTCTTACCCCGTGTTTCCCCCTTCTTATTATCGTGGAAGGTTGCGATTCCTGTGATGACCGTCCCACCTATTTCATATTCTCCCGGCATTCTTATTTGCCTGGGGTCATTGGCCAGGCCCTCGGTGTAGCTATGGCCGGGATGAAAGTGGCTAACCGTCACTACGTCCGCCTCGGGCTCGCCCAGCCGGTAGCCCAGGTCAGGATGACATGGGTCAGTTATGATAGTCTTGTCCTTCCCTTTAATCAGGAAACAGGAATGTCCCAGCCAGGTGATTTCCATCGTGTCTAGCGAATAGCTCTCTCGTTTCTATCCAGATTCTCTCCCCAAGAGAGAGTTCCGTGCAAAACCGCGCCGAACGCTGCGTAGGTAATCATACGCAAAACGGGGGGAATAGTCAACCGATGGGACGATTGACAAAGGCCAGGACATTGGTTAACATCTGGAAGACCAGGGTTAACGAATTGAATTGCCAGATACTAAACGCTCTTCGAGAATGTGGCGGATATCTTTCTGGTGAGACGCTTTCCCAGCAGCTTGGCGTTTCCAGAGTATCTATCTGGAAACATATTCATAGCCTGAAGGAAGATGGCTACGCAGTAGAGGCATCACCCCGAGGATACAGGCTGGTCTCCTCTCCGGATTTACTGCTTCCCTATGAATTCTCTGATCTGGAGCGAAGAATTCACTACTTCCCAGAGATTGGCTCGACCATGGATGCGGCCAGGGAGCTGGCCAAGAAGGGGGCAGCACAGGGGACAATTGTGATTGCGGAAGCCCAGACCCACGGACGGGGAAGACTGAGCCGGGACTGGCTCTCACCCGAGGGAGGCATTTACTTCACAATCATCTTGCGCCCCAGGATAAGTCCCGCATACGCTCCGCGCGTAAATCTGATGGCCGCTGTTGCTGTGGCAACCACAATCAGAAAGCTCTTTGGGTTAAAGGCTGAACTCAAATGGCCCAACGACGTCTTGATTGCTGGCAAGAAAGTGTGTGGCATACTGGCTGAGATGGATGCCGAAATGGATATTGTGAACTTCGTGAACGTCGGGATAGGTATAAATGCCAATAACCCTGTTACCCGCCTTGGGAAGGCAGCGACCTCCTTAAAAGAGGCGTTAGGCAGGGAAATCTCCAGGAAAGAATTGCTTCGTGTCTTGATAACGGAAATAGAGCAAAGGCAGCCCCTGCTGATGAAGGCAGATTTGCTCAAACAGTGGAAGGGGCTGTCGGCGACGCTAGATAAGCAAGTCAGAGTAATGAGTCTGGGTGAGGAGGTAACAGGCCAGGCCATAGATATCGATGCCACCGGAGCGCTCAAACTGAGATGCAAAGACGGCTCCTTACAGACCGTCCTTGTCGGCGATTGCATCCATTTATCACAGGAACCGAAAGGGAGGTGAAAGAACGTGGCGATGGCTTTGTGGAAAGGGTATGAGTCCGCAAGATACGCCGCGGTTGCAGCCGGAGTGATAATCCCCAGACAAGCCTGCAGCCGGGAAGTAGATAAGAGCAAATGGATCAGCTGCTACATCCCCTAGAGATTCGTTCCCACCATCTCTTGTGCATCCTGGGCTTTCGCGGCTTAGGTTATAGCGAGGAATTTGTATCTAATATGGGGAAGGTGGTGGAAAGATTGCGTTCCGACTCCAGCTTCCCCATAACTTTGGTAGTGGGATGTGATGCTATTTGCGCTTCATGCCCCCACAACAAGGAAGGTAGATGCCTGGAAGGGGCAAACTCTGAGGCAGAAGTCACCATGCTAGATTCAGAATTCCTGGACAGGCTTGGCTTCGAGGCCGGCACTCAAGTACTGGCTGGTGAAGCCTGGGAGAGGGTGAAGGAGAGGCTAGCGCCCGGGGACCTAGCTCAAATCTGCAGGGATTGCGAGTGGTTTGGCTTAGGGTATTGTGCTGAGGGCCTAGAAAGACTAAGACAGGGAGCTAATGCCAATCCAACTCCATTCAATTAATCCTGAACCTTGACATTCGTCTTGAGGGAGATCTCGGCTTTGTAGGTTGTGGCGCATGTGCTATTCTCGCTTTCGTGGTGAGGTACTTGCGTTGAAGAAGAGCCATCGGCCGACCATACAGGTCATACCTGGTGTGACACAGTTTGACGACTCTACTTTGGACATACTTTGATTCTCCATGATTCTTCTATGCTTGTAGGGGCGGGTGTCAACAAATAGCATCCAGCGGATACTTGAGTGCCTGTGAAGAAAAGCGCTAGCGCTGGAAGGAGTTTGCCCCCTGTGGTTTGCAGGCCCTGGCCTTAAGCCCGGCGACGCCTTAGAACGAAAAGGCTCAGGCCGATAACAGTCACCAGAGCAAGAGCAATCCAGGGTAGCAGCACACGCACCTTGTTTATGGGCTGACTCTCCCAACCTACCGGACCAGACGGCCCGTACGGGTCAACCGTCACACTGATGCCGGCAACGTCTGTGCAACCATTCACAGTGGTTACCGCCAGAGTGTACGTGCCGGCCATAGCCAAGGTGGCATTGGGGATGACCGGGTTCTGCAAGCCGCTGCTAAAGCCATTCGGCCCCGTCCAGGAGTAGGAAGCCATACTGTCGGGTCCCCCGAGCAGTTGTATTATCCCTCCCACATAAGCGTGTGGGCTAGAAGACGCCGCGGCTACAGGGTTGGTGCAGAAGAATGTCTCGCTCGAATACTCGGACCAGGCGCCCAGGTTGCCCTGATACCTGACATGCCAGTAATAGCCGCCTGCCTGACTCAATATGCCGAGGGGGACGCTGAGGCTGGTAAGGGGGCCTGTTAGGCTATCGAAAACGGGGTCAGAGTACTCCCCTGTGCTTGCCCTGATCTGCCAGTGGGCAGCAATCTGGTACTCTCCCGAACCCGCGTCAGAGAATGCTGACGCCGTGAGGGTCACAGGTTGGCCTACACAGGTTGCGTTACCAGGCGATACGTTGCTAGGTGTATCGGGAGGAGTTGCACAGGGCTGCACCGTCACATAAGTAGACGTAGTATCGCTGCAGCCGTAGGGAGAGGTTACCGTCAGGTAATAGGTCCCCGCATTGAACGTCTGGGCATTGGGGACGGTTGGGCGCTGCAACGTGCTGGTAAAGCCATTCGGGCCCGTCCAATAGTAACCCATATCGCTGGGGCCACCGTACAGCTGTATGGTGTCTCCTACGCATACCGGAGTGTCGGAATATGCCACCGCCACAGGCGTGGACCGGACAAATATCTCGATGAAAGCGGAGTTGTTGATGGTGAGGGGGTCGTACTGGTCGGCATGCGTTATGGTTGCCGTGTTACGTATAATCTGGCCGGCTCTCCCAATATTGATGGTAGCGGTAAGGCCCAGCGTAGCACTGGCTCCCACAGCCAAGCTGCCCACAGTCCAAAGACCGCTCACGCTGTTGTAGCTCCCCTGGCTGGGCAGACTGGAGACGTAAGTCAGACCCAGGGGAAGCAAATCCGTAACCTGTACGTTAGTAGCGCCCAACGAGCTTGAGCTGGGGTTGGTGACTATAACGGTGTAGGTTACAGTGCTACCCTCGCACGGGGTGGATGGACCGAGCACTTTGCTCACCTCAAGGTCCACTCCTCCGTTGGCGCACACACCGTCGGCTCCCACTGACGCCCCGTCATCTATTTGGGCCGAGGCGCTATTGCATATCACCGGGGTCCCCACGACTCCGGGGTTAACCGTGCTCTGAAAGGTCACTGTCCCGCTGCTGTGCGCGGCTATAGTCTGGGTGATATACCACTTGAGCTTGTTCACCGAACTAGCCGGCGCCGGTTCAGTCTGGCTCCAGGTAGCGCCACTGTCCGTAGAGTAGTACTTAAGGCAAGTGAAGACGCTGCAACTCGCGCTACCCGCCACATAGGTGGTGTTTGCCGGAATGGATTCATCGATGAGTACCAGGCCGTTGCCAGTCTGGGGGTCACCCACAGGATAGTCACTATTATTGGTGTATGTTATCGTCCAGGTGAAAGTCGTGCCGGCTCCTCCCGACAATGGTGAAACCGACTTAGCAAGAGTCACGGCGCTCCCCCGGCTAGTCCCGGTCAAGGTAGCCGCAGGCACACCATAGTCGATGCTATACTTCTCCTGGCTGCCTGAAGCTGCCTCCTGGTAGACTTTCATGGTGGTAACGGCTTCCTGCAACGCCACAAGATAGTACTTAACGTAATCCGTGGGATCATACGAATAGCAGGTCTTGATCCCCGGAAAATACAACCGGTCAATATATGGCATAGGGCCATAACCACATTGATTGGCAATACTATGAATATAGACTTCGGTGCGGACGAGCCGGAAGACAGCAGGGTTAAAGTCTGCATTGCCCACTGGCTGGAACCAGGTATCACCGCCTGTCCCAATTGTCCCCAGATTGAAGCCGGTTACTGTGACCGTGAGTATGTTGCCGACACTAACGATGCCGCTCGGGGGATCCATGGTGACAGTGCCCAGAATCTTGTCGGCTGCGGCACTTATCGTGCTCTGAGTGACGTAGGTATGCGTGGTAGAAGCAGAGCAACCGGCGGCATTGCTAACCCATATAGTCATGGGGTAAGTCTGGCCATATGTGAGTGGATAGGTCAACATCCAGTAGGCAGTCTTCGATTCACCCACTGCCAGATTGCCGATGTATCGTGTGGCATAGGATGGCCCACTTAACATGGCAAGCCTGTTTCCATCGCTCCCGGCGTTAAAAGTGCCCGGCGTTACCCCATTACCTACGTACATATAGACATCATAGGCCGGGGCCGCACCGGTGTTCGTGATTTTGGCGTATGCTGTAGTAACGTGAGGGCCAGCGGCCGGATTGTTGGAATCAACCAAGAGGTGAGGATCATTGTTAAGTGTCAGAGTCAGGGTGGTGGGACAGGCAGCGAGAGCCATATAAGCTGGCAAGGCAACTAGCGCTATTGCAATAACGAGGGCAGCCACCGCCAGCAGTCGAACTGATTTGAATTGACGTGCAGTCAGATTGATCCTCCAGTCGCGAAAGCCAAGCTCAAGGTCACGATCACCAGGTGGGGAATGAATATCGAGTCCTGTCCAATACTATCGCGGCTCTTGATGATGACCTCCCTTTGTTCCCATGACGGGAATCGCCGGACTCGACTCACATGGAGTGTAGCAAAATGGGCATCGCTCTGTCAATAGCGCCACTCTATCTGGCACGTATCTTCTGCCTCTCGATTTTCTAGGGAAGACGTCGGCCCGCGATGACACTTGAGTCTTTGCGCTGCTATAATCGTACTGTGCTGGTTGCCATCATCGGTTTAGGGCTAATCGGCGGGTCAATAGGGTTAGCCCTAAGGCAGGGAAAGAAGTCCAGGTGGAAGATAGTTGGCTATAGCCGTCGCCAGGAGACTGTAGCCAGGGCCTTGAGTCTGGGCGCCATCGAGCGGGGCGAGACCAATCTGGCGAACACGGTAGAACGAGCTGAATTAGTGATTATCGCCACACCTGTTCTGACGGTAAAGGAAATCCTCTGCAAAATGGCTCCCCATCTTCGTCCCGGCTGCATCGTCACCGACACCGCCAGCACCAAAGTCCAGGTCATGAAATGGGCCGAGGAAATGCTGCCGCCAAGGGTGGACTTTATTGGGGGACACCCGATGGCCGGGAGGGAGACTTATGGCATCCAGGCTGCTGAAGCAGAACTGTTTCGAAGGTGCACGTACTGTCTCACCCCATCAGAGAGGGCTTCACCGGAATCAATAGACACGGTGGTAGGGATGACCAAAAAGCTGGGAGCCAAACCACTCTTCATTGATGCTCAAGAGCATGACCACCTCGTAGCTGGCATTAGCCATCTACCTATGCTGCTTTCAGCGGCTCTGGTATCGCTAACCACTAAGAGTTCTTCCTGGTCCAGAATGTCCAAATTGGCTTCCTCCGGGTATCAGGATTTGACTCGCCTGGCTTCGGGAAATCCTGAAGTAAATGCCCATATCTGCCTTAGCAACCAGAAAGCCATAATCGACTGGATAGACAGGTTCACCAAGGAGTTGGAGAGGTATCGGCGACTGGTAATTGACGGAGATAAACGCCTGGAACGGGCCTTAACAGAGGCCGGCAAAGCGCGACAGAAATGGCTAAAGCAAACGCGATAAGGACTATCAAACGCTGTCCCAGGTTGGAGGGGGAGATACTTCTACCAGGGGACAAGTCTATCTCCCACCGGGCTGTCATCCTGAACAGCCTGGCTAAGGGCAGAGCCCGGATTGGCAATTTCGCTCCGGGGGCGGATTGCCTATCCACGGTCCGGTGCCTCAAGGCCCTGGGCGCAAAGATCGTCAGGGAAGGCACGCGGGAGTCATCTACTCTACTAGTCTCAGGAACTGGCGAAGATGGCCTGAAGGAGGCCAGCAACGTGCTTGACGCCCGGAATAGCGCTACCACCATGCGCCTTCTGGGCGGCCTTCTGGCCAGCCGGCCTTTCCTATCGGTCATTACCGGAGACGCGTCTCTTCGTAATCGCCCGATGGGCAGGTTGATTCAGCCACTGAGATCGATGGGTGCTGACGTCTGGGGAAGGGGACAAGATTCATTTGCTCCTCTGGTTATAAGGGGAAAGGAATTGCGCGGTATAGATTTTGCCCTGCCGGTTCCCAGCGCACAAATCAAGTCGGCCATCTTACTGGCCGGTCTTTTTGCCCGCGGCGCTACGGTCATACATCAGCAAGTCGCTTCCCGCGACCATACGGAGAGGATGCTTACACGGATGGGAGTTAGTCTGGAAAGCAAGGAAGATTCGATTTCTTTGCTGCCTTTGACCGGTCCATTACAGGCCCTCAGTTTGCGCGTCCCGGGTGACATCAGTTCAGCGGCCTACTTTCTGGTTGCCGCAGCTATTCACCCCGACGCCAGAATAGTGGTAAGAGATTGTGGAATCAATCCCACACGGACGGGAATCATAGACGCCCTCCTGGCTATGGGAGCCAGGCTAAAGATAGATGTTGAGCATCTGGAGGCTGGTGAACCGTCAGCCAATATTGTGGTAGAATCTAGCGAGCTAAAAGGGATAGAGGTCGGCGGGGATATTATCCCTCGGCTCATCGACGAGATTCCAGTACTAGCCGTGGCCGGTTGTATTGCCAGCGGGAAGACTGTGATCAGGGATGCCGGGGAGTTGAGGGTGAAGGAATCGGACAGGATTGCCACTGTGGTGAATGAGCTTTCTCGCCTGGGAGCTCAAATCGAGCCTTTGCCAGACGGCATGATCATCTATGGAGGCCGGCTTCTGTCGGGCGCAGAGGTTGACAGCCACTTCGACCACCGATTAGCGATGAGCCTGGCGGTAACAGGTCTGATAGCCAAGAAAGAGACAATCATCAATCACGCTCAGGTGGCACAGGTATCATATCCTGCTTTCTGGCAGACTCTACAACAAGTGGCCCAATACTGAGCCATATCGAAGCGCCGTAGTTAGGAGGTTAGTATGTGTACAGAACTAGTCCATGTCGGTTTTGGCAACGTTATCGCCCTAAATAGGACAATTGCCCTCCTGTCCATAAATCAACAGCCAGTCAAGCGACTGATTCGGGAAGCACGGGAGAAGGAACGTCTGATTGACGCCACACACGGAAGGAAGGCCAAGACCGTCATTCTCTTTGAAACCGGTCACATGATGTTGGTTGCCGTGACAGCAGAGACCATCGCTCATAGATTAGCCACTACATCTATCCTGTCTGAGGAGAAGGTTGAGATAGGCAGTGCCTGACCGAAGATTCAAGCCCGATCCTCGAAGTAAGCGAAGAGGCGGCAAGAGCTCCCGGCCCCTGCTCATCGTGCTTTCCGGACCCTCGGGGGTGGGCAAGGATGCTGTGCTGGCCAGAATGAGAAGGTCAAAACGTCCCCTCCACTACGTGGTCACCGCTACCACCCGCCCCAGGCGCGCCCGGGAAAAGAATGGGTTGAATTATCACTTTCTTTCCCGCAAGGAATTTCAACGAATGATAGATAACCGGCAGTTCCTGGAGTGGGCCAATGTCTACGGCAACTACTATGGAGTGCCCAAAAACGAAATAAGTCCAGCCTTGTCCAGAGGAGAAGATACAATAGTCAAGGTGGATGTTCAGGGTGCCGCCACTATCAAGAAAATCCTGCCCCAGGCAGTATGCATCTTCCTCATGCCTCCTTCACCGGAAGCACTGGAAAAGAGGTTAAAGGGGCGACGCAGCGAGTGTTCACAGGACCTGGCCCTGAGATTGGCAAGGGCTGAAGCAGAGATAGAAAGCCTGCCGTTTTTCGATTACGTCATAATAAGCCACCAAGACAAGCTTGATCAAGTTATATCTCAGATAGATGCCATCGTCGCCGCCGAAAAATGCCGTGTGCCGCACCGCACCGCGGAACTCTGATTCCAAGCTATCAGGACGAATGACCTGAACCTTTGACAATGTCCCCGCCCCACTTCTACAATAGACCCTGGTATGAGTTTGGCAGGGCAACTCTATAAGTTGCAGCAGTCTGACTTGGAGCTTCAGGAAGAGCAACAAGAGCTGAGCGACGTTGAGAACCAGTTAAGTGACAATAGGGCCCTGGCTGCGGCCGAATCGAAGCTTGCTTCACAAAAAGAGCAACTCGAAGACGCAAGGAAAAAACAGAAGAGTTCTGAATGGGAGGTGGAGGACCTGCAGGAGAAAGTCAAGCAGATTGACAGTAAACTCTATGGTGGCAAGACCAAGGACCCCAAGGAACTGGTTAATCTGGAGAAGGAAGCTAAGGGTCTGAAAACCCAGATCAGGGCCAAGGAAGATACGCTGCTGGAACTGATGAGCCAGGTAGAGGAGATAGAATCTGCGGTGAGAGCCACTACTGAAGAGCTTGAACACTTGAAGCGAGACTGGGAACAAAGACAGCAGACTTTCAAGCCAAAGAAAGCTGAGCTTGAAATCACACTCGCCGAGCTCAAGGAGGAGCGTAACGGGCTGGCGGAGCAGATCGACTCTGAGGCCTTGAGCATTTATGAGCGCATCAGGCTGGCGAAGGGGCAGGCTGTGGTCAAAGTGGAGAGAGGAAGATGCCTGGGATGCCATATCACCGTCCCTACAAGTCAATGGCAGAAAGCCAGAGCAGGTGATTTGATCCAGTGCAATAACTGCAGCAGGATACTATACCTGGAGTAGTTCATCCTGAATCACGTCACGTCCACGCAAGTGCGCCTCAAAGTACCCTTACCAGCCCTGCCCAAACCCGTTCTGCGCAAAGCAAATCCCCGCCATTGACAACCCTGGGACAATGGGCATAATCTATGTTCCGGCCGACGCATACGCGCAAGCGTCCGCCCCAGGCTAGGGGCAGGGATTTGGATGGGAAGAGGGGAACGCGAATTCGACAACTACAAGTAAAGGAGGCCTCAGTCCATGGCTGGCATTATTTCCTATGGCGCTTACATACCGCTATGGCGACTGTCTCGAGAAACCATCGCCGAGGCCTGGCAAAGTGCCTCGATCGGTGGCGAGAAAAGCGTAGCCAATAATGACGAAGACACCATTACAATGGCGACCGAGGCCGCCATTGACTGTTTGGCTGGCCTGCCGCGCGAGAAAGTGGACGGCCTGTATTTCGCCTCTACTAGCTCACCCTACAGAGAGAAGGAATGCTCTGCGCTGGCAGCCATGGCCGCCGATTTAAGACCCGATATCATCACTGCTGACTTTGGCAACAGCTTGAGGGCAGCCACGGAGGCACTCAGAGCAGCGCTGGATGCTGTGGTCAGCGGCTCCGCCAGTCAGGTAGTTGTGACCGCCTCTGATTGCCGCACAGGTTATCCCCGATCAAGCTTCGAACAGCTGTTTGGCGACGCGGCGGCGGCCCTGCTAATCAGTAATACCGCTGAACCCTCTGTCCTGGTGGAAGACAGTTATTCTCTATCCAACGAACTGTACGATGTGTGGAGACTGGACAAAGATATGTACGTCCAATCCTGGGAAGACCGCTTCGTCATCGAGCACGGCTATACGGAGAACATGGAGAAGGCGATTTCAGGCCTGCTAGAGAAGAAGGCGCTCTCTGCTAAGGATATCAGCAAAGCTGTGCTTTATGCTCCCACCTCAAGAGCCCAGCAGGCGCTGGCGCGTCGCGTGGGGTTTGACATCAAGACGCAGCTTCAAAACTTGCTCATCAGTAACGTAGGCATCACCGGATGCGCGCACCCTTTGCTCATGCTTGTAGCTGCCCTGGAGGAAGCCAAGGCCGGCGACAGGGTTCTGGTAGCTAGCTACGGCAGTGGTTGCGATGCCTTCCTGCTCAGTGTGACGAAGGCAATCGGGAAAAACAGGGGCAACGGAAGGGGAGTCAAGGGACACTTGAACTCCAGGAGGTCCCTTCCTGGCTATGTAAGATATCTCAGCTATAGGGGACTGCTGGAGCCGCAACCTGGCGAACCATTCAGGCTTTGTCCGGCGGCGACGACTAGCTGGAGAGAGCGCAACTGGGCTATCCGTATGCACGGCAGCAGGTGCAAGAATTGCGGTACCGTAACATTCCCCATAGAAAGGGTCTGCTACAACTGCCGAAGCAAGGATGAATTTGAGGAAGTCAGGCTCTCTGATAAGAAGGCTAAGGTGTTTACTTTCACACTGGACAATCTGGCGGGTAGGAGCGATGACCCCACCATACCGCAGATAGGAGTGGAGTTTGACTACCAAGGTACCAGAACGTATCTGCCTATGACGGATTGTGACCCCAGCGAGGTGAAGATAGATATGCCTGTGGAGATGACCTTCAGGAGACTGTACGAGGGCGCAGGCATGTACAACTACTTCTGGAAATGCCGGCCCGTCAGGTGAGATATCAGGGCGAAAGGAGGAGCAATGACGGAGATAAAATGGCGACTTGTTCCTGGATTCGATTTCAAGGACATCCTCTATGAAAAGAGACCTGGAGTGGCCAGGATCACCATAAACAGACCCGACGCATACAATGCGTTCACTACCTCCACCCAGGATGAGCTGATACACGCTTTTGAGGACGCAGCCAGCGATGCCACCGTAGGGGTAGTGGTGTTTACCGGCGCTGGCGATAAGGCGTTCTGTACCGGTGGCGACGCCAAGGAAGCGAAGGCCGGCTACCGGAAGGGAATGCTGGAAAAGGACTTAATGGTGAAAACCCTGGTGCGTGAGATGCCCAAGCCGGTCATAGCGGCAGTCAATGGTTATGCTATAGGAGGGGGCCAGGTCTATCAGCAGATTTGCGATCTCTCCATAGCCTCAGAGAATGCGGTTTTCGGCCAGGTTGGCCCCCTGGTGGGAAGCTTCGACCCGGGGCTGGGTGTTATCGATTTGATGATGGCAGTGGGGGAGAAGAAAGCCAGGGAGATCTGGTATCTTTGTCACCGATATACTGCGCAGCAAGCTCTGGAGATCGGATTGGTGAACAAAGTGGTGCCAGCGGACAAGCTAGAGGAGGAGACAGACAAGTGGTGCGATGAGATATTGGAGAAGAGCCCTGGAGCCATAGCTGGCGTCAAGGCATGCTTCAACGCTGCGACCACATATATGCGAGGCATAGAAACAGTATCAGCTCAGTACTTGTGGAAGTATTATGCCTCGGAAGAAGCCGAACACTGGAAGAACGCGTTCTGGAAGAAGGAGAAACCGGACTGGCAGAGGTTCAGAAAGAAGGAGGTATTTCCCGAAGTGTATGAGGGTGAAGAAGAGAAGAAGCCGTGAGCTAGTAACCAGGGGAGGCAGATAAATGGAGAGCATTAAGGACAAGGTCGCCATCATAGGTATGGGCTGCACCAAGTTTGGCGAGAGATGGGACGCCGGACTGGATGACCTGGCCATAGAAGCTGCCTACGAGGCTTACGAGGATGCCGGGATCGATCCCAACGATATCCAGGCTTGCTGGTATGGGAGTGTCACCCAACCGGTGGTCGGCATCGGCTGCACTCATCTAGCAGGACCATTGAAATTGCACGGCATACCCATGACCCGGGTGGAGAACTGGTGCACCACCGGACACGAGGCTCTCAGGAATGCCTGCTTTGGCGTAGCATGTGGCATGTACGACCTGGTTCTGGCGTTAGGTGTGGAGAAGCTCAAGGATACCGGGTTCCCCGGCTTGGGAACGGGACGCGGCATGAGCCCGGTACTGGAGGCACGCCGCACTGCGCCAGGCTCGTTCGGCATGATTGCCACTCGATACTTCTACACGTACGGACTAAGCCCTGAGGAAGGTAAGCGGATAATGGGCAAGATTGCCGTCAAGAATCACTACAACGGCAGCCTTTGCCCCAAGGCTCATTTTCACAACCGCGTGACTCTGGAACAGGTGATGAGCGCACCTATTATCGCCTGGCCACTGGGTCTTTTTGATTGTTGTGGCAATAGCGATGGTGCCGCCGCGGCCATTCTGGTCCCCGCCCGCGAGGCCAGGAAACACAGAGATGACCCGATCTACATTAAGGGCCTGGGTGCGGCCCACTCCGCTCTGCTCCCTCAGAATCGGCCGGCTTTCGATTGGCTCCATTTTGAGGAGGTCATGAACTCGTCCCGACAGGCTTATGTGCAGGCCGGAATCAAGAACCCCAGAGAGCAAATTGATATTGCTGAAGTTCACGATTGCTTCACCAGCACGGAGTTGTTACTTTACGAACTCCTTGGCTTCAGTCCGGAAGGCAGATCCAAGGAGGATGTTGATTCTGGCTTTTTCGAGCTTGCCGGTGGCTTACCGGTAAACAGCGATGGCGGGCTGAAATGCTTCGGACACCCGGTGGGCGCCAGCGGCCTCAGGATGACGTACGAGGTCTACAAACAACTTCAAGGCAAGGCCCAATCGCCTGAGCGTCAACTAAAGGATGTCAAGCTTGGCATATCACAGACCTTCGGTGGCCCGCCCCAGGTAGCGGCAGTGGCAGTCCTGGGCAAGGAGCCAGGCTATCCTTAACCACATTTAGCTACCGTCTGTTTTCCTGGGAAGACCGGGACAGGTTACATCCTCCGCCACGTTTTGGTCGAGGGAAGACCTTGTGCTAGAATTTCCCTGTCAGGGGAAGATGCCTGTTTACGAGTATTGGTGTGATTCTTGTCGCCGAATCGTTAGTTGCTATCGGCAGAGCTCCTCTGCGCCCCCACCACCCTGTCCCCGCTGCGGCAATAACAAGCTCAAGCGGATGTTCTCCACTTTTTCCGTGCAGAAAACCTACCGGGATGTTTATCAGGATATCCTTTCCGATGGTGAGCTTACGCGGGGCATGATGCGGGATGACCCCAGAGCGATGGCCGAATGGAATAAGAGAATGAGCAGCGGTGAGAAATCCCCTCCTGAATATGAGGAGATAACTGAGAGATTGGAGCGGGGCGAATGGCCGGCCACGCAGATAGCGGAGAAAAGGAAGGAGTTCTCCGGCCGAGGGGAGGGCAGTCCCAAGACTGATTGAACGGGAAGGTGCCTCATGCCCATCTACGAGTTCGTTTGTCAAAGCTGCCATAGAAGAATGTCCTTCTTAATCAGAGATATTTCTGCTCCGTTTGTTCCGAAGTGCTCATCCTGCGGCAATACCAACCTGTCCCGCGTGGTTTCCGCTTTCTCCTGCCACAGATCTTTGAAGACAGTATGGGAGGAGAGTGGCGAACCTACGATGCACCCCGGTGATGATTATTACAAAGACCCCCGCAATATCGGTCGCTGGGTGGAGAAGAAGTTCCAGGACATGGGACAGGATATGCCGTCCCCGATTCAGGAGAAGATACAGGCAGCCAGGGAAGGCGTGTTACCTGAGCCGCTAAAGGATCTCGGAAGTGCCTCACCAACCGCTGCGTATGATTGATGCCAACCTTAACCGCTCCAGCGAAGGCTTGCGGGTTCTGGAAGACGTCGCGCGCTTTCTTCTCAACGATGCTGAGCTGAGCCAGTGCTTAAGGACTCTACGACATAGTCTGGCCCAGCAGTCTCAATCATTGAATGTGGAGCTCCTGTCCCAGAGAGATTCCGAACACGATGTCGGTCGTGCTTACCCTGTACCCCCTTCTGATAAGGAATCCACTATTAAGACGGCATCGCTACAGGGCCTGCTTGGCCTGGTTACGGCCAACGCCAGAAGGGTGGAGGAGTCCCTTCGAGTATTAGAGGAGCTGGCCAAGTTGCCAGAGCTAACGTCAATGCTGAATTCCGCCGGTTTGGAACGGACAAGGTTTGCCGTTTATACCCTGGAGCGCGATCTGATTTCCCGAATATCACGACGGGACAAAGCAAACAAGATGGCCGGGCTCTACGTCATCCTGGATAGGCAGTTTCTGGCCGGCAGGGACGAGCTGGAGGTCAGCAGACAGATTATTGAAGGAGGCGCCAGGGCAATACAGCTTCGCGACAAGCAGAGCAAGAGGAGGGAATTGCTGCTTGTGGCACAAAAGCTCAAGGAACTCTGCAGTCAGGCAGATGTTCTCTTCATAGTAAACGACTATCTCGACCTGGCCCTGGCCGCTGATGCCGATGGCTTACACCTTGGACAGGAGGATTTGCCCCTGCCCGTAGTTCGCAACGAATTGCCCATAGACAAAGTGGTTGGCTGTTCCGTCACGACACCGGCCCAAGCCACGAAAGCTCAAAATGAAGGCGCCGATTATATTGCCGTCGGCTCTGTTTTTCCCACGACAACGAAGAAGCAAGCCGTTGTCGTAGGAGTGGATATGGTCAAAGAGCTCAAGCGGATAGTATCTGCCCCTCTGGTAGCCATTGGTGGCATAAACCAGAATAATGTTGGTGAGGTGGTGGCCGCTGGCGCTGATGCTGTCGCTGTGATTAGCGCTGTCCTGAACGAGAAAGACGTTAAAGGAGCTGTCCGGAAATTGGTCGCCAATATAGAGTCGGTGAAGGGAAAATGACAAAACCATTAGAGGATTTGGAGACTATCGCTACCAAGCTTCGCCCCTATTTTGCCGCCGAAGATGAGGCCAGAGAGAAAGCCTTACATAGTTGTCGCCAGGTCATCCGCTATAGCGCCGGTAGTATACGCGCCGTGCATCGTCAAGAGCACGATAAGGCAAAACAACTCCTCGATTCGGCTCATGAATTGGTTCGAGAGCTAAACCAGGACCTGGCAAGACACGGAACGCTGCTTTATTCGGGCTTCGTCCACGACGCTCAGAAGGAGTTCGCCGAGGGATCAATAACCCTGGCCCTGATTGCCGGGAACGACTTACCGAAGCCGAAAGCGCTGGGGGTAAGCTATGCCGCCTACCTCGACGGCCTGGGCGAATCGGTTGGCGAGTTACGGAGGTACATACTGGATAGTCTGCGGCGGGGTGATTTCTCGCGTTGCGAGGAGTTACTGACCGTAATGGATGAAATCTACGGAATATTGACAACCATGGACTTCCCGGAATTGCTCGCTCACGGCCTGAGGCGAACCACGGACACCATACGGGCCATCATAGAGAGAACCCGGGGGGACCTAACAGTATCCTTGCGGCAAAAACAGCTGGAGCTAAAGCTTAATAAGCTCCGCTAATCTCCTCTGCCACACTACGCCCCTTTCTCATACTTGTAGAAACCCTCACCCGTCTTACGTCCCAAACGCCCAGAATCGACTAGCTCCTTCAAGATAGGAGAAGGGGCGAGACAGGGATCCTTGCTCCTCTGGTACATCGCAAGGGACACCATATAGGCAACGTCCAGGCCGTTGAAGTCAGCCAAGGCGAGCGGACCTATTGGATGGCCCAGCCCAAGGGTCATGCTCTTATCAATATCCTCTGGGCTGGCCACTTTATCTTCGAGCAGGCGCTCAGCCGCTCTGGTCAATGCGATCAGCAGGTAGTTAAAAACAAAACCGGGAGTATCTTTCGCCACCAGGATTTCTTTCCCAAGCGAGCGGCCGAACTCCTTCACTGCCATCAGTGTCTCCTGGCTGGTCGTGTCGGCCCTGACGAGCTCGAGCAACTTGCTGGGCGGAACCGGAGATAGAAAGTGCGTCCCCATAACCCTGTCGGGGCGACTGGTTGCTCGGGCAAGCTCTGTGACAGATAGGCATGATGTATTGGAGCAAAGAATGGCATGCGGAGGACAGATTCTGTCCATCTGAACAAAGATTGCTTTCTTGCGTTCCATATCCTCTGGAATCGCCTCTATAACCAAATCGCGGTCCTTCAGGTCTTCCTGAGTGAGGCTCCCCTTGATGCGAGAGCGAGTTGAGTCTCTGCCCTGCTGAGACATTCTGCCCTTCTCCACATCTCGGTTCAGATAATATTCTATTGATGCTATGCCCTTGATAAGGCTCTCCTCTCTCCTCGCTACGAGAACCACGTCATAGCCGGACTGGGCACAGACCTGCACAATACCAGAGCCCATGAATCCACCACCGACTACACCTACCTTTTTGATTGCCATAGCATTTGCCCCCTTTCTGCCGCGTCGTTCAGTCTCTAAGAACCGTCCGCTGCCATCGGACTGACGGAAGCATAACCCACCTTGATGAGTGCACCAATCGCCTAAGCTCTGCTACAACAGGTATTGACCAGACGGTCACAATCCCATCTCTTTGGCTACTATTTCCCGATGGAAATCCACATCGCCAAAGGCAAGATCGGCGGCCTTGGCCCGCCTGGTGTAGTAATGGAGGTCGTGCTCTATGGTGACGCCAATAGCTCCGTGAATTTGGTGCGCCAGAGCCAAGACGCGCTGGGAGGCCTGACCTATCCAGGCCTTGGCTATAGCCACCTCTTTGGTACAAGGAAGTCCCCCGCTTAGCATCCAGGCTGCCCGGTAAGTGCCAAACCTGGCGGCATCGACATCGGTAGCCATATCGGCGCAATAGTGCTGAATGACTTGAAAGCTTCCAATGTGCTGTCCGAACTGCTTTCTCTCCTTGGCGTAGTCCACGGTCATTTCCAGCACCCGCTGAATGTTGCCGACCATCTCACAGCATTTTCCCACTGCTGCTCGTTCGCTTATCTTCTGGATCGCGCTCCGTCCCTGGTTTAGTCGTCCCAGAATGTTCGCCCTGGGCGCCAGTGCCCGGTCAAAGAGCACCTCACATAGCTTGTCACCGGCGATAGTCTTCAGAAGGGTACAGTTGATTCGCGGACCCTTGGCGTCGATCAGGAATACGGTAATTCCGCCCCTGGGCTTAGTTCTGGCAACACACAGCATGTAGTCGGCAACGTGCGCATCCGGGACGAATAGTTTTGTGCCGCAGAGCATATAGTCGCCATCATGCAGGGTAGCCTCGGTTGCGATGGTAGAGGCGTCATAGTTCGGATAACCGGGTTCGCCAAGCGCCAGGGTAAAGATCTTCTCTCCGCGTATTAGCTCGGGCAGGTACTTCTGCTTCTGCTCTTCAGTCGCGATGTCCAGTACAGGCAGGCCTGCCAGAACCACCTGAGAGAAGAACGGGCCGGGCAAGCAAGCGCGTCCCATCTCCTCTAGCAGCACTGCCAGGTCGAGAAAACTCATATCGCCGCCGCCATATTTCGCGGGAAAGACCAGGCCGATCCAACCGAGTTCGGCCATCTCCCGCCAGAGTTCCACGGAATAGCCCGCGTCACTCTCTTCCATCTGTTTGACGAATTTCTTTGAGCACTTATCAGCCAGGAAGTCACGGGCTGTTTTCCTCAGCATTTCCTGTTCTTCAGTGAGAGTCAGCTTCATAGCTATCCTCCTGTATCAACCGTCTTGGCACTCATTTGAATCACCGGTGGAGAGTCGCGACACGATTGGGCATCGCGTGGCTCAAACGCCTAACCTACGAGCTTGGCAGTCCTAATCTCCGTACAGCCAGGATATTCTTCAGGATTTCCGTTGTGCCGGCTTGAAGGCTGTAGCCTTTCGACCCCAAGTATGAATGCGCCGCCATGCCGCGCAATGGGACCAGCTTGGAACCCGACTTCAATTGACCATAGGGCCCCAGGATCTCCATGGCCACACTGGCCAAGTGTTTCTCAAACTCCGTGGAGTAGGCCTTGGACATGGCCGATTCCCAATTAGGAGCTCGTCCCTCCTCCATGACCAGAGCTACCCGGTAAATGAGCAGGCGGCCCACCTCAAATTCAATCTGCAGCTGCGCCAGCTTGCTGCGAACTGAAGGCTCGCGGGACAACTTGTTGTCTTTGGCAAACCGAATAACGCCCTCGAAAAGGGGGTAGTTGCCCATCAGGCGCTCCATGCCGCTCCTCTCGTAATCAAGCTGGTGCAGGACCTGATAAAAGCCGCGATTTTTCTCTCCCACCAGATACTTCTTGTGCACGCGGACATTGTCAAAAAAAACATCGTTCCAGGCCTCGGTCCCGGTAATATCAATCATCGGTATCCGACTAAGGCCGGGAGACCGTGCGTCTACTATGAATTCACTGATTCCCCTGTGCTTCGGCGCTTCGGGATCTGTTCGGGCGTAGACGTCGAAGTATTGAGCAAAGGAAGCGCAGCTAGCCCAAGTCTTTTGACCGCTAATCACATAATAATCGCCATCTTCGACCGCTTTAGTCTGCAGCGAGGCCAGGTCAGAACCGGCGCCAGGCTCACTCATTCCCAGACCAAAATAAGCTTCACCCCTGGCAATCCTGGGCAGAAACTCCTTCTTCAACTCTTCCGAGCCGAAGGAAAGGATAGCCCCTCCCACCTGCCGGTCACCGAACCAG
>Ga0172364_10000789_pt1 | contig 23413 bp, 19 predicted proteins | sample LakKivSesite10cm_FD_114545 | JGI IMG/M metagenome (GOLD analysis project Ga0172364, IMG submission 114545) | Sediment microbial communities from Lake Kivu, Rwanda - Sediment site 10cm | ecosystem: Environmental > Aquatic > Freshwater > Lake > Sediment | place: Rwanda: Western Province, Lake... | reverse complement strand
CTACCCGCCTGAGATTGACCGGAATCTCCTCAACATCCTCACCGATCAGACCGTCGGCGATATGAACCGGAAGGCCGGTTTTTTCCAGGCTGAACCCGTGCTCGCCGGCCAGCTTGACGTAGTCGACGGCATTCGAACGCAGGCCCACATAAAGGGTATTCGTATCCGTAAAGTAGGCCCGATCGGTCCGTTTTCGGATCCGGCGGATTATGTTCTCGAGCCAGTCCGGCCGGATGTATCCGGTATTCCCCTTCTCTCCAAAATGAATCTTCAGGGCGACGAATGCGTCCTTCTCGATTTTCTCGTCAAGCCCGAGGGCCAGATAGAGCTTCTCCATCTTCTCGGAGAGCGTCTTTGAACTCTCCTGGCGATTCCCCGGAATGAAAAAAACCCGGCTTCTCACAGTCTTGTTTGCCCCGCCCATTACCCTAAAATCGCCTTGGCGGCACTCCGTCCGGATCCCGCTTCAAGAGAGCGGCCGGACATCTTCAACGTCTGCTCTAGGGCCTCTAAGGCAAAATAGATTTGGGACGAAGACAGATTGCCCATGTGTCCCATCCGGAACACCTTTCCCGCCGTTTCCCCAAGTCCGCCGGCGACCACGACGCCGTTATCATAGTAGAGGCTTCGAAAACGGACGTCTTCAACACCCCGAGGATAATTGACGACGGACAGCGTATCGGCCAAGAATTCCTTCTGAGTGAACAACGTAAAGCCCAGGGCCTTAAGCCCCGCCCGAACGGCCCGGGCCGTGCGGCGGTGGCGCTCAAACCTCTTGTCCAAACCTTCTTCGAGGACAATCCGCGTGCTCTCATAGAACGCCCGGATTTCGTTGACGCAGGGCGTCGAAAAGTATTTGCTAGGGTCCTTCATAACCGGGAGCCAGCGCAGCAGGTCGGAATAATAAGCGGCAATCTTCTCCATCCGTTTGCGTTTGTCCATCGCTTTCTCTGAAAGCACAAGGAGGGCGAGCCCCGGCGGCGCTCCGAAGCACTTCTGGGCCGCGGTGAGGATGACATCAATCCCCCAGTCATCCATCCTCTCTTCGATCCCTCCCGTTGCGCAAACGCCGTCGACGATAAAAATTGAGTCCCTCCCTTTCAGAACTTGGGAATATTCGCGGATGGGAGCGCAGGCACCGGTCGCGGTGTCCACATGAGTGGAGATGATGATTCCGAAGTCACGGCCGACCAGCTTTCTCTCGAGCTCCTCCGGGAAGACGGCTCTCCCCCAGGGGCTCTCCAGGAGATCATATTCGAGCCCGAAGCTTTGACAAATCTCGGCCATCCTCTTCCCAAAATATCCCTGCGAGAGGATGAGTGCTCTCTCCCGGGGAGCGAGCGTGTTGAGGATGGCCATTTCCATGGCCAAGGTCCCTGCCCCGGCGATAATGAAGGCTTCGCCTTTTTCACAAAAAACAATTCGCTTCAGGTTGTCCAGGGCCTGGGACATCTCCTCCACCATTTCTGGCCCAACATGGGACACTGTCGGCAGGGCCAGGCTATGGATGATGCGGGGATGTACGGGACTCGGACCCGGGATGAGCAAAAGTTTCTCTCTCAAGTGCCTGATCTCCTTTTCGAATCCTTCTCATTTTATCGAAGGCCGCCCCGAAATCAAGTCAACAATCGATTTTGCCGGCATTTGACAAAACCCGGCTGAGCTGACATAAAAAAGAAGAGCCGCATAAAGGAGGCCGCCATGGACCGCCCATCCGCGAGTGTCTCGAAGAGACGAAAAGCTTTTGCATCGGTGGTATTCATTCTGATTTCCGGAACCTTCGGGCGAGCGCAAACAGCTGATCACAGAGCCGCCGGTGCGGAAATTTCCCTTGTCCCCAGGCCAGCCAAGATGGAGGTCGGCGCCGGGTTTTTCCGGATTGGACCTCAGACAAGAATTGTCGTTGACTCTGGCTCTGCCGACATCCGGGAAATCGGGGAGTTTCTGGCTACGAAACTCCGGTGCTCGACGGGATTTCCCCTGGATATTCATCCGGCTGCCGGACCGATGCCCAGAGATGCTATCTTTCTTCGGACCGAAGACCGCCTTTCCCGACTTGGAAAAGAAGGTTACGCACTCACGGTTTCCAAGAACGGAGTGAAAATAGAAGCCGCTGCTCCTGCCGGCCTATTTTACGGAGCCCAAACGTTTTTCCAGCTCCTGCCGCCGGAGGTGGAAAGCGGCGCCAAGGCGGATGGGGTCACCTGGTCGGTGCCGTTCGTAAAAATCGAAGACCGACCCCGATTCGTTTGGCGGGGCGTCCATCTTGATGTCGGCCGTCACTTTTTCTCCAAGGAATTCATCAAAAAATACATCGACCTCCTGGCGCGGTACAAAATGAACACCTTTCACTGGCACCTGACCGAAGACCAGGGCTGGCGAATCGAAATCAAAAAATACCCGAGGCTCACCGAAATCGGCGCCTGGCGGCGGGAGTCGATGGACAACGGCCTGCCGCACGGCGGTTTTTACACCCAGGATGATATCCGGGAAGTCGTTGCCTACGCCCGGGAAAGGTTTATCACGGTCGTCCCCGAGATCGAGATGCCCGGGCATTGTCAGGCCGCCCTGGCTGCATACCCCGAGCTTTCCTGCTCGGGAGGGCCTTTTAAAGTGGGCACCGAATGGGGCGTCATCTATGACGTGTTTTGCGCCGGAAACGAAAAGACCTTCGAGTTTCTTCAGGATGTGCTGACCGAGGTCATCGCCCTTTTCCCGGGCGAGTTCATCCACATCGGCGGGGACGAGGTCCCAAAGCTCCGCTGGCAAAACTGCGTCAAGTGCCAGCAGAGGATCAGAGCCGAGGGACTGAAGAGCGAGGACGAGCTGCAGAGCTACTTCATCCAGAGAATCGAAAAATTCCTTTCCAACAAGGGCAAGAGGCTGGTTGGCTGGGACGAAATCCTCGAGGGAGGGCTTGCACCCAACGCCACGGTCATGTCCTGGCGCGGCATCGCCGGCGGCATCGCCGCCGCCAAGTCCGGCCATGATGTCGTCATGTCGCCCACTACTCACTGTTATTTTGACTATTACCAAGGGCTGTTCGATGAGCCACAGGCAATAGGCGGCTTTCTTCCGATCGAGAAAGTGTATGCCTATGAGCCGGTCCCCTCAGAGCTGACGACTGAAGAAGCCCGTCACATTCTCGGCGCCCAGGCAAACTTGTGGACAGAATATTTATCCGAGCCAGCCCAGGTCGAATACATGCTCCTGCCGCGTCTTTTGGCAATCAGCGAAGTCGTCTGGTCTGAGAAGAGCCAGCGGAGTTTTGCTGACTTCTCGCGCCGCCTTGTTCTTCAATACGACAGGCTCTCTGCCGCCGGGGTCAATTTCCGGCTTCCGCCGCCAGAGGGACTCGGAGGGAAGAAGCTGAGCACGGGCCCGGTCCAGATCACGATCTATCCGCCTTTTCCGGGAGCGGAAGTCCGGATGACGACGGACGGAGAAGACCCAACCCGCAATTCTCCGCTCCTCCCCAAAGATCCTCTTGAAATCCGGGAAAGCACGGTCGTCAAGGCCAGGACCTTCCTTCGCGACGGTCGCGCAAGCCGCGTCGTCAGCACTTCATTCAGCCGGATCGATCCGGAAAAAAACGGCCTGGACTACGATTACTTCGAGGGCGACTGGCTGCGACTCCCGAGCCTCGAGGGCCTGGCACCGCTCAAGACGGGCCATGTTTATGACCTCTCCTTTGAGCCCGCCGGCCAGAGGAAAGACAGCTTCGCCCTGCGATTTAAAGGGCATCTCGCTATCGAGAAACCCGGTGATTATACTTTTACGCTAATCGCCGACGACGGCGCTCTCCTGAACATCGATGGCAAGGACATCGTCCGCCACGACGGGCTGTTCTGGATTCTTGAGCTCAGCGGGAAAACCCACCTCGAAGCTGGAAGACATCCCATCCAAGTCACCTATTTCCAGAAAACCGGCGACCGCCGCCTGGAAATTTTCTGCGAGGGTCCGGGCCTCGAAAAACGGCTCCTTTACCCGCACTGGCTGTTCAGGGATTGACTCTGCTCAAAGCGAACGACGGGAGACGCGTCGCTCAGCCTTTTGCCTGAGACCACGGACGCATTCGTCCATGGCCTCTTCCAGGTTCTCCATTGACTGGACGAGCGCAAATTGAGCCCGCGCCCGGTCCAGGTTATGCCCCGGCCGATGGATGCGAAAATAGACGTCCCCCTCAAGGAAATCGGTGAGGAACCGCAGGCCGATGGTGAGGGTAATGAGTTTTCCGGAAAAGACCAAAAGGTCCAGCTCTTCAGGAGTCAGGAAGTCCGCCGCCTCTTGAAGGTAGCCATCGGCAAGGGCCCGGAACATTTCGAGTTCCAGCTTGATTTTGGCCCTGTCTCTCTCATCCTCGGCCGCAAAACAGGTCGTCGTCCTGACCATATCGCCGAAATCGTAAAGAGACGAGCCCGGCATGGTCGTGTCGAGATCGATGATGCAGATGGCTTTGCCGGTCCGATCATCAAAGAGCACATTGTTGATTTTGGTGTCGTTATGGGTGATCCGGAGAGGCAAGCGCCCTTCGGCAAGGGCATCGGTGATGACAGACGTCATCTTTTCGCGCTCGAGGACAAAGGCCACGGCATCCTGAGCCTCCTTTGCCCGTCCCAGAGAGTCCCTCTCTAAAACCTCCTTGAAGCGGGCGAGGCGCCGGGGTGTGTGATGGAAAAATGGGATGGTTTCATAGAGTGCGGCGGCATCGAGGTCGGAGAGGAGCTTTTGGAAGCAGCCGAAGGCCCGGCCGGCCTCAAACGCCTCCTCCGGCTTGGTGGCAACATTAACGATATGGGCATCGCCGACAAAACGATAGGCCCGCCAATAGGTGCCGTCCAAAGAGCGATAGAGGCACCCGCCGGACCGGGAACGGACCAAGTTGAGAGTCTCTCGTTCGGGATCCCGACCAGGGATTTTTTCCAACTTGGCCCGGATATGTCGGGTGATTTTCTCGAAATTGGCCATCAGCCGCTCCGGATCGCGAAAGACGAAATGGTTGATGCGCTGGAAGATGTACTGCTCGCGCATTCCGTTGTTGTCCGAGTCCACAAGGTAGGTATCGTTGATGTGTCCGACCTTTAGAAACTGAGCTCCGGTGAAATCACCGGCCAGGGCGAACTGTGAGAAGATCTGCTTGAGCTCGTGTCCTGTCACGGCCGTCTATCCTCCCCGCGGATTCTCTTCGGGTAGACTCCCTCTCTCACCAGCTCCCTCAGGAACAAGCGCACCCGACCGAGGTCTTCCGGATACGTTAGGCCGACCCAGCGGTCTTTCGTCGGAATATGTTTCACCCGGATCCTTCCCGCCCGGAGGAGTTCGTTCACGGCAAACGGGATGTAATACTCGGCCTCAGGGTCCCGGCCGGAGCGCCTCAGGAAATCGGCAAATCCCTTCTCCAGGTGCGGGAAAATCGCGGGAGTGAAGCCCCAGAAATTCATGGAAACGACCTCGTCCCCGCTGAACCGGATCCAGCGGCCTGTCTCGTCCAGAGCCCGTGCACCCTCGCCGTCCTTCTCGATCCTAACCCTTTCCACCACCTCTTGCAGAAAACCGCCGGAATCGACCCGGCAGATGCCCCGTGAGACAAAACCATGCTCGGAGAGGGTATTCCGCAAGCGATAACCGACAAAGCAATACTCGTCAGTTAAGGAGTCAGGAGATTCTTTCCTTTGGAGGAACCTAGCCATCTCTCTGAAACCGTCCGGTCCATAGAAATCATCGGCATTGATGACCGCAAAAGGAGTTGAGATGGCCGCCCGCCCAACCAGGAGCGCATGACCGGTCCCCCATGGCTTTTGCCTTTCAGCTGGGGGGAAAAAGTCCCGGGGAAGCTCTGATTCGACCTCCTGAAAAACATACCTGACCGCAAACCGTTTCTCCCAGTATTGGCTGAACGACTGGCGGAAAAGGCTTTCGATTTCCCGCCTTATGACAAACGTCGCCTGACGGAACCCTTCGCGAAGAGCCCCGTACAGCGAATAGTCCAGGAGGACTTCTCCGCCCGGCCCGATCGGATCAAGTTGCTTAAGTCCCTTGTAGCGTTTGCCAATTCCGGCGGCAAGAACGAGAAGGCTGAGTTCCGTCATTCCTTTTCCTTGGCCGGCGCGGCCCCCTTATATAGCACACGGAAGAAAGGAAAGTCAAAGAATGACTCGAGGCCCGGGCTCGAAGGAAAAAATCAATCCTGTCCCTGGATTCGGCCGACCTCGAAGAGAGGCTCACCCTTGCTTGTCGGCGGTGTGTTGATGATATAAAGGAGGATGCCGCTAAAAGGAGCCCGGAGCTCTTCTTTGACCTCGCCGAAAAAGTCGGTCACATAACCGACCTTCTGTCCTTTTTTCACATAATGCCCCATTTTCCCCAGCGGGTAAAAAAGCCCATTGGTCTGGCTGTAGATGACCTCATAGCGGTCAATCCAGACGGGATCCGTGACTGGGTCCGGCTTCCCCTCGATCATCCGGAAAAGCCGCATCACCCCGAAAATTCCGGCCAGATTGCGGCCGATGGATTCTTCGTCCGTCTTCCCCAGATACCCGGATTCCGTGGTGATGGCGGCTTTGCCCAGGAGAATGGCGGTGTTGCCCAAATACTTGGACTCCTTCAGGTCTTTTGACCTCGTCTCGTCGATGATGATGTGGGGAATTCCGAAGGCCAGAGCCATTGTCCGGGTGAGCTCATCCAGGCTCTTGTGGCCGCTGATCATCCAATATGTGTACGGGATCAGAGCTTCATTTCCATCGCCGCAGTGGAGGTCGATGAGAGCGTCACACTTCCTGACGACCTCCTCTGTCAAGACATAGGCGATGCGCTGGCTGAGCGTCCCTTCCGGGTCTCCGGGAAATACACGGTTCAGGTTTTTCCAGTCATGGGGGTTGTAATAGATTGTCCGTCGCTCAAAAGAGGGCCGGTTGGCGATATGGACGATAACAAGCGTCCCGGCCAGCTCGGTGGGATCAACCATGCCCTTGAGGCGGTAAAGAGCCAGTATGGGAGGGTACTCGTACCCATGGACTCCTGCCACCAGGGCCAAAGTCTTCCCGTTCTTTGTCCCATGAATGACCGTCACCGGAATGGATGTTTGAACTCCTTCCCAAGCCGGCACCTCAATCCAACCGGAGGCGGCCTGGCCGGGAGCAACCTTGAGCGAACCAATGGCGAAAGCTTCGCGGCTCGAAAGCGGCTGGGAACCGCTCAGGAACACGGCCGCAGCCAGCGCAAAAACGCAGCCGGCAGACCCGATGCGGCGAACCCGATGAATCATGAATCCTCCTCATTCCAATACCGGTCTCGCTCCAATTTATCCCAAACTCCAAAAAGATGCAAAAAGGGGGCTAAAAAATATTGCTTCTCAAAAAGACTTTTGTTATAATCCGCAAATAAAAAAAGAGGAGGTATCTCCATGGGCAAGTATTTGGCCATAATTGCCGGCCTCGTCGCGATGGTCGTCGGGATCTGGCTGGTCATCGTCTGGTGGCGGCCTTTCTATGAGCTCGTCCTCGGATGCGTTCCGCCCATCCTCTTTTTTGGGGGCTTAATCGCGCTCATCGCCGGAATCAGCAGCATTAAAGATGCGGCCCGGACAAGAAAGCTCGAAGAAGAGGCCAAAGCGGAAGAAAAAAAGGCCTGAGCTTCGATCCGGCTTGTCTTGAAGGCGGGCTGGCCGCTCATCGAGTTCCCCAACTAAAGGCGGCGGGCCTTCCCAGATTTGAAAGAGAGCCGATTTCTGATCCATCCGGCGAGAGCCGAACCTTCGGGGACATCCCTTGACCTTGCGCCCTCCGAAACCTCTATGCTACGATTATGGCAGTGGCGTCAATCAGCATTTATTCGCTTGTCCTCATTCTTTCTCTGCCTCTGGAAACTGCCCGAAGCATTGAAAAGGCTTTCTTCCAGGACGACCCGCGGCTGCTGCATTCCCTTCTCACGACTCGGGGCCATGTCCGCATCTCCCTCCCCGAGCCCATTTCTTTTTCCGACCAAATGTCGCCAGAGCAGGCCTATTTTTTCTTCCGTCGAATTTATGCGAACTACTCGACATTCGAGTTTTATACCGACAGCGAGCTCCCGTTCATGGCCAAGGCTCAGAGCTTCATTTTCAAGGCGCGGTGGTCATTCAAAAACAAAAAAAACGACAACCAGTATGTCCTCCGGGTATTCTTCCACCTGAGCAAGGAGGCCCTGCCGACCGGCCGAAATCACGGGTATTCCTGGAGAATAACGGAAATCAAGGCTGAAACCCTATGAGCCCGATTTCCGCATTCCTGCGGCAACGTGCTTTGAGAAAAGCCTCCGTCATAGGGCTCGCGCTCTGCCTCTTGTTGCTCGGTTTGTCCGCACTTTTGCCTCCCCTGCTCACTCCTCTTTCTTTCCGCAGAAGCCTTGAGGGCTTGCGCCGGCAGGCCCGGCTTATTAAAAAAGAATTCTCTCTGGTTGAAGCCGGACTTCTGGATCGGCAAACGGCCCTGGCACTCTCCACTTTCCCGTACAATAGAAGCCAGATTTTTGCTCTCTTCCAGAGTCAATCCATCGACTCTGAAGTGGAGGGGCTTGCCTACTACGATGAGGACGGCCGCCTGGCGATATGGGTGGGAAATGTCATCGACTTTCGGCCCCCCGTCCCGGACAAGTCGCTCCTTGTTCGCAGCCGGGCCTCTTCCTATCTCGTTCGTTCGGCCCGGGTTCGTCAATCCGAGCTTGTCGTGCTCTTCCGGCTCCTGGCCTTCCGGCCTCAACTCAAGGCTCCCTATCTTTCCGAATATCAGTTCCTCAAGCCCAATTTGCAGGCCAATGGACACGTCGACTACTGGGATTTCCGGGACGATGTCTCGGGGTTTGAACAAATTTTTTCCCGCCACCAAGACGAATATCGAGGGGAACCCCGTGTCGATGGCGAAGCTCAGCAGATATTCTTTCCGCTCCGAAACGCCCGGTCCGAGATCGTTGCCACTGTCAATCTGACCTCGCCTTCGCGCCGCTCCATCCATTCCGGGCTGCGCGAGTCCATAGTCTCTCTTTTCACTCTGGCTTTGACGCTCTCACTTCTCCTTCTTGTGATTGACCTTTTCCAGACCTTTTTTGCCACTCCGCAGAAAAGGGCAGGTCTCCTCGCCCTTCTGGTTTTTGCCCTGGTTGGGCTTCGCCTAGCCTTCTTTCTACTCAGCCGCCGGGAAGGCGCACAATCCCTCCGCATTTTCTCCCCGGCCCAGTCGGGTTTCTTCTCCATTGGCTGGCTCACCCAATCGCCGGCCGATATTCTGCTGAGCACCCTTGTTCTCTTTTTAATTGTCGGGGTTCTGACGATGTCCGCTTGGAGCCGCGCCCGGGACCGAGCGGCGGGTCTCCCACTGGCCGCTGTCTGGGGGCTCGATACACTTTTATTCGGCGCCGCGCTTATCACCGGGGTCCTCTATCACTCATTTGTTTCCCGTCTTGTAGAACATTCGAACCTCAACCTCCTCCATTTCTCCGGCGACCCGTCTTTCTTGTTGCTCCACATCGGACTCCTCCTGTTTCTGCTCACATGCGCCGCCGTCATCTGCCTCTCCGTCCGCCTGGCCCTGAGCCTGTCGTTGCCGCGGCGCAGGGCCCTGCTCCCACTCGTCTGGGCGCTCGGGATTTTCTTTCTTTTGTCGGCGAGAAGGCCTGACATTTTTCTCCGGACATCGGCCGCCGCCGTCCTTATCGCCAGCTGTCTCCTCGTCATTCATTTCCTATCGTCCAGACGACGGGGACTCCTGCTCAGCCTGATCTTCCTGGCAGCGCTGCTTAATGCCGTCGAGCTCCATGTCCATTCCTCCGCCCGCCTCAGCTCTCTCGTCCAGAATTTCCTGCGCGACACAATTCTGGCCCAGGAGGATTGGGCCGATTTCATCATCCGGCAATCGCTTCCCGAGATCGAGAAGAGAAAGCCGTACGTCGTTTCATTCCTCCAGAATCCCGATCCGTCCCCACTCGCACAATCCCTCTGGGAGAGCACGCTGGCCGCCAAGTTCAACTGGTATTCAATCCTTGAGGTCTTGGACGCTGACGGCGAAGTCCTCTCCCGGTTTTCCCTGAACATTTCTCAGCTCTATCAGCCGGAGGTTGAGCTTCCGCTCAGCCCGACTTGGGCCGTCTCCCGACTGAGCGTGCCTTCCTTGGGCAAGGAAAGAGAGTTCCTCCTGGCCTATAAAGACTGGTATTCGGAGGATCAATACCTCGGACGAATAACCTTTTCCTTGGCCGTGGACCCGGAGATGCTCCCCTTCCTTTATTCCGCAAACCCCTACTTCGAGCTGCTCAGGGTCAGCCTGCTCCCTTCGCTTAACCAGCAGGAGTTTGGATTTGCCATCTTCGACGCGGGGGGCAAAATCCTTTTTAATCCCAACCGGATCTCTTCCGGAATTACCGCCCGAACCCTTGAGCAAATCGATCGCTCTCCAGAAGGAGTTTGGTCGTCCTTCTCTGATAAGGACAGGGCATTCCGATCGTTTTTTTTCAAGTTTCATGGCCGGGTGTATGGCTTTCTCATCCCTCGGAAAACTATCTTTGGCCTGACCGTTGAATTCCTGAAGCTGGCGATATTCTACCTCGGGCTGGGCTTTCTCTTTTTTGTACTCGCGCCCGCCCTCCTTGGAAAGAGGAAGCTCACGAGTTATCTGTGGTCATTTTCCAGCCGGGTCAACGCCGCTTTCATCACGATTACGGTACTCGCCCTCTTCCTTTTCACCTTCTTCTCACACGGGTTCTTTACCCGGACCTTCAGCCAGCGATTTCTGGAAAAAGCGGAAGTCCAGGCCAATTTCGCCCGCAATATCATGCAGGATTTCGTGACCCTTCAACAGGAGGAAAAAGCCACCCTGATCGCTCCGACCGACGACCTCGTTCTCTGGATCAGCTCGGCCGTTTCAACGGACGTCAATCTCTATGGAGAGGGCCGGCTCATTTCCTCCAGTCGGCGAGAGTTTTTCGACTGGGGACTCCTGCCGGAAGTCATCGACGGGGAAGCGCATTACCGGATCTGGTACGAGAACAGACCTTTCCACATGCAAAGGCAGAAGATCGGCGGATATTCCTTCCAGAGCCTGACCATTCCCTACACCGTCCGCCAGGCCCGCTTCCTCATCTCTCTCCCCTTTCCCTTCGAAGCGCAGGAGATCGCCCGGGCCACCCAAGAGCTAACCGAGTTTCTTGTTTTTGTTTCAGCCTTCCTCATTCTCCTTGTCCTTCTCTTCGCGAGGGGAATCGGCCGGATGATCATCTCGCCCGTGAAAAAACTTCTTTTAGGAACCCGGGAGGTCAGCTTGGGCAACCTGGAAATTTCCGTGGAGCACAGCTCCCATGACGAGATGAAAACGCTGGTCGACGGATTCAACGCGATGATCAAGGACTTGAAAAGGCACCAGCAGGAAATCGCCGACTTGAGCAAGAAGGTGGCCTGGGCGGAGATGGCCCAGAAGGTGGCCCACGAGATCAAGAATCCTCTCACTCCCATACAGCTCTCGGCGGAACATATCCTCCGCGTCTATGAAGACAAGAGCGAAAATTTCGAGAGGGCCCTCCGAGAATCGACCTCCTACATTATCAGCGAAGTCGATAACTTGAGGCGCATCGCCCAGGAGTTCCTGGAACTCTCCCGGGTGAGCGGGCTCAAAAAGGAGCGATTCGACCTCCGGGAAGCAGTGACCGAGGTTACCTCGCCCTACCGCAATGTCATCTCCGAGAGAATCCGGTTGCGGGAGGTTATCGAAGGCGATGAGTTTCCGGTCGAGGCGGATCGATCGAAGATCAAGATCGCCGTTCGGAATATCTTTATCAACGCCGTTGAAGCCATCCATGGCCGCGGCGAAATTGAGATCCGAATGCGGGCGGAACAGAACTCGCTCATCCTGGTTATCCGGGATACCGGGATCGGGATGGCCAGAGACCTTCTGGAGAAGGTTTTCGATCCGTATTTTTCGACCAAGGATGCGGGAACGGGACTCGGGCTGCCCATCGCCAAGAAGATCATCGAAGACCACGGCGGACAGATTGGGATCGAGAGCGAAGTTCAAAAGGGGACGGCCATCACGATTCGGTTGCCGAAGAGAAAGTCCGAATAGAAATTTCTTCCGGTTTATGGAAGAATATCGGCATGTCCAAAGTGCTCGTTACCTACTATAGTGTCACGGGAAACACCCAAAAGGTCGCAGAAGCCATTTTTGATGCCCTGCCTCAGCCGAAAGCCATCAAACCCATGTCCGAGGTGGCGAACCTCGATGAATACGACTTGGTCTTCATTGGCTTTCCGGTTCAATCGCACAGCGTGCCTTACAAAGCGGAGAAATTCCTGCGGGGCATCCCGAAAGGGAAGAAAATCGCTCTATTCTCAACGCACGGCTCGCTCTCCGGGAGCCGTCTCTCTCGGGAAGCAATCGAACACGCCGTCGCGGTCTCATCCCAGGCCAAGCTGATCTCTACGTTCTCTTGCCGGGGTAAGGTCTCGCCCCAAGCCCTCGAAGTCCTGGCCCGATCTCCTGAGCACGAAGCCTGGGCAGATATGGCCGCTTCGGCCATCACTCATCCCAACGAGCATGACCTCGCGGACGCCCAGGCTTTTGCCCGCTGGGTGATGGCCCTCGAGCGGCAACAGGTCTAGGCTTTCTCCCGCGGAGCGGACAGGGTTTGCCGAATCTCCACGAGCACACCATTCAGACTGTGCGGATGGACGAAGACCACGAGGGCTCCGTCTGCGCCCCTCTGAGGCTCATCCGATAACAGCTGGAGTCCAGCCCGCCCGAGCTCTCCCATGGCCTCTTCGATGTCGTCCACCTCGAGAGTGAGATGTTGAATCCCCTCCCCCCGGGACTCCAGGAATCGAGAGACTGGCGAAGCCGGACCCAGCGGCGCAACCAACTCCACTTCCGGGCCCTGGGCAAAGCGCAGAAACGCCAGGCGAACCCCCCTGTCCGGAATCTCCGCAATTGGACTTGGCACCGCGGAGAACAGGATGGACCATCGTTGGAGACTCGCCTCCAGGTCATGCACGGCGATCCCGATATGATGGACACCCATAACCTTCATGACTTCTCCTTGAGGCGGGCAATGAGCCTGTCTGCAACAGCATAGGGATCGGTCCGGCGATGGTAGATCTGGTCGACATATTCCGAGAAGGTGGATTCCGGGACGTTCCGGCTGATCAGCTGATCGATTTTCTCCCGCATGATATCCCGCAGCATCCAGGCGAGAAGACGTTTCCTCCGCTCCTGCTGGGCCTGCCGGTCCCGCTTCCCCATCAAGCGGCCGACCTCGGACAACAGCCTGTCCACGCCTTTTCCTTTGGTGGCCACGGTCTTTACAACGGGAGGCCTGGACTTGTCGGCAAACCCCAGGTCCAGCATCGCCTGGAGCTGCCGCTCCATTTTGTCGGCACCCGGATGATCGGCCTTGTTGATGACGAAGACGTCGGCGATCTCCATGATACCGGCTTTGAACGCCTGGATCTCATCGCCAGCGTCGGGAGTCAGCACGACCAGGACAAGGTCGGCCAGTTTGACGATCTCCACCTCGTCCTGGCCCACTCCAACGGTCTCGACCAGAATATAGTCCTTCCCCGCTGCTTCGAAAATGGCGATGGCCTCTCCCGTGGCCTTAGCCAGACCGCCAAGGTGGCCGCGGGTGGCCATACTGCGGATGAAGACTTGGCTGTCCACACTGTGCCGCATCATCCGGATCCTGTCTCCAAGAATGGCCCCGCCGGTAAAGGGTGAGGATGGATCGACGGCGATAATCCCAATCTTGCGGCCCCCTTCCCTCAGCAAGCCGATGAGCTGGTCAACGAGAGTGCTCTTGCCGGTGCCCGGTGCCCCGGTAATCCCCAAGACAACGGCGTCTTTTCGCCGGATGAAAACCTGCCGCATCAGCCGTTGGGCGGCAGCCGAGTTATTCTCGACGAGTGATATGGCCCTGGCGATGGCCCGGGTGTTTCCCCGCCGGATTTCCTCAATCACGTCCTTCAATACTCCGACAGGACCTTTTGGGCGATGATCCAGCGCTGGATTTCGGACGTGCCCTCGCCGATCGTTCCCAGTTTTGAGTCGCGGTAAAACTTCTCGACCGGATAGTCCTTGGTGAATCCATAGCCGCCCAGGATCTGGACGGCATTCGAGGAAGCCCGCACGGCCAGCTCGGAAGCGAAGAGCTTGGCCATGGCCGATTCTTTGGGGATTTTCTTGCCCTGGTCCTCAAGGAACGCAGCGCGATAGGTCAGGAGGCGGGCCGCATCGAGCTCGGTGAACCCGTCGGCCAGCATCCACTGGATGGCCTGAAAATTGGCGATGGGCTGGTCGAACTGGACGCGTTCTTTAGCGTATTTCAGGGCGGCTTCAAGGGCGCCGGCGGCAACTCCCAAAGCGAAAGCCGCGATGCTCACCCGGCCGCCGTCCAGGATGGCCATGGCAGCCCGGTAGCCCTCATTCTCCTTGCCGAGCAGGTTCTCGGCCGGAATCTCCACATCTTCGAAAATGAGCTCGGAAGTGTCGGCTGCTCGGATTCCCAGCTTGTCCTCTTTTTTGCCGGGATGGAAGCCGGGCATGCCTTTTTCCAGGATGAAGGCCGATATCCCGTTTCGGCCTTTGGAGGGGTCGGTGACCGCCATAACGACGCAGATCTCGGCCAGCGACCCATTGGTGATAAATAGCTTGGTTCCGTTGAGCAGCCACCGATCGCCCTTTTTTTCGGCCCGCGACTTCAAGGCGGCCGCGTCGGAGCCGGCTCCCGACTCGGTCAGGGCCCATGCGCCGAGAGTTTGCCCGGACGCGAGCCGGGTCAAGTATTTCTCTTTTTGGGCGGCCGTCCCGAAAAGGTTGATGTGGTTCGAGCAGAGGGAATTGTGGGCGGCCACAACGAGTCCTACAGACGGGTCAACCTTGGACAATTCCTCGAGGATGATGACGTAGTCAACGTTGGAATAGCCGCAGCCAGAATATTCGGACGGGACGATAATGCCCAGGAGGCCCAACTCGGCCAGCTTCCGGGTCAAAAGATCAGGCCATTGGCCTTTGGCATCGAACTCCTGGATAAGCGGCTGGATCTCTTTCTGGGCGAAACGGCTGATCGTTTCCTTCAGGCTGAGTTGCTCTTCAGACAATAGAAAATCCATAGACCTCTTCTCCTTGTCCGGGCGCTTTTTTCATCTTACTTTTAAGGAGAAAGGGAATCAAGGGGAATGTTTGGAGCGCAGCGCCACATTGACAACACCCCCCGCTTCGGCTACATTCGGGAAGTGGTCATAGGCTTTATCCGGCTTGTTTTCTATCTGATTCTCGCTTACCTCGTCTATATTTTTTTGCGGTCCCTGTTTAGGCCGAATCGTCCTTCCCGCCGACCCGCGAACCACCCGCCATCTGCCGGCACAATGGTTAAAGACGAAATGTGCAGCACTTATCTTCCGAGAGAAGAGGCCATTTTGGAAAAGGTCGGCGGCAAAGAACACTATTTTTGCTCTGAAGAATGCCGGCAGAAGTTCCTCGATCAGAAGAGTTCAAGGCTCTAAAGCCAGGTGATCCGGAAATCTTCAAACTCGTCGCACCAGTCTTCCCAGGTGACCCCGACATTCTGTACGTCGGCCATAGGCGGTCCTGTTTTCAGCCGAGTGACCAGGTCTTCCATACGTTCCTTTTCCCCTTCGGCCACAACCTCAACCCGGCCGTCGGGGAGGTTCCTCACCCATCCGGTCAGCCCCAACGAGGTTGCCCAGCGGCGAGTGTGGTCGCGAAAGAAAACACCCTGGACGCGGCCGGAAACAAACGCATGGACCCTCGCTTTCATCGCACCCTCTAGTATGCTACCATAGCTTTGCCGGGCCGTAAAGTTCCCGGCTCATATCCCGAAAATGCCCAAAAACGCTCAAGCGCGCGCCCCAAAAAAGGTTCTCCTCTCAATCGCCGGATACGACCCTTCCTCCGGCGCAGGCTCCCTCCTGGATATAGCGGTATTCCACCGCTTTGGCTTTCTGGGAGCGGGAATTCTGACCGCCGTTACGGCCCAGAACAGCCGCCGAGTGACAGACGTCCGCTGCCTTGGCGGAGGGTTTATGCTCAGCCAGTATAAGACTCTTATGCAGGAGATCTCTCCCGCGGGAATTAAAGTGGGCATGCTCGGCGGACGGCAGAACATCCCGGCTCTTGGCCGCATCCTTGGTCGGCATCCGGGTATTCCCATTGTCGTCGACCCCGTTTTCCGCTCCACTTCAGGACGATGGCTCCTGGAAAGGGAATCCCTCTCCCAATATCTTTCCCAGATTAAGGGGCGGATATCCGTCTTGACGCCAAACCTCTTCGAGGCCGGCCTGATTTCCGGTCGGATCCCGAAAAACCCGGAGGAGATGAAAGAGGCGGCACAAAAGATTGTCGACCGCATCAACGCCCCCTGCCTGGTCAAGGGAGGGCACCTGACCCGGCCGATAGTGGACGTCTTCTATGATGGATGCCGATTTGCCCTATTTCCGCACGAAAAGATGCCCGGAGACGTCCACGGCACAGGCTGTTTCTTGTCGTCGAGCCTGCTCTGCTATTTGGCCCGGGGAAAGTCCGTGGTCGAGGCCGCAGAAAAGGCTTGCGAGTTTACTCAGGCCGGGATCCGGAGAGCCGTGGCCATGGGGACAGGCCGGAAAATCCTGATTATGCGTTGAAGGCCTGAAACTTCATGGCCTCTCTCCCCGGGACAAAAGGACTCCATCCTGTCCGATGTATTCGTCCGCACGCTCAATTATGGCGGGAGAGAACTCAACGCCCTGCTTCCTGGCCGCTTCCAGATTCAGGTGGAGCCGAACACGGCTCATTGTCTGGATGGGAATTCGACTCACGTCCTCTCCCTTTATGACCCGAGCCGCGATCTCACCGGCCTTGGTGCCCATTTCGAAAAAGTCCCAGCCCATTGCGGCACAGGCTCCGAGCCGAGTGAATAGAGGAGAGCCGCCGAATAAAGGAACGGCGTTGTCCCTGGCCAGGCGGCCCAGGGACTCAAAGGACGCATTGACGGTGTTGTCGGAAATCGGGAATATGACGTCAACCTTTTTATTGAGCAACATCTGACCGGACAGGAAGACTTCGTTGATGTTGGCCACGGACACCGCTGCTACCTCAAAGCCCAGCTCGGCCGCTCCTTCTGTTAGAAGACGAAGATAATACTCAGAATTGAGCTCTGCGGGTGTCCAGACGGTTCCGATTCTCCTGGCCTCCGGCAGCACCTCCCGAATTAAGGCGAGAGTTTGCCTTATGGGAGCCGTGGAGGCGACTCCGGTGATGCGTTGCCCACGGCTTTCCCCATACTTTCCCACGCCGAGAAGTTGGGGGTTGGCGACTGACGCGAAGATAACCGGCACTCTGGGATTGGCCGTCATGGCCGCCTGCAGACAAGGGCTGGACAGGGCCACAATGATGTCCGCTTTCCGACGAACGAAGTCCCGGGCGATGCGCCGGGCTTCCATGATATCGCCCATCGCGTTTCGGACAACCAGCCGAACGTCAGCTCCCTCCCTTAGACCGTTGTCCAGGAGCGCTTTTATGAACCCTTTGCGGACCTCATTCAGAGTGGGGGCATCGGTGATCTGAAAAATGCCGATGGTCGTGGCGCTTCGGGGAGGCTTCCGGCAACCTCCCAGAGTTCCGACCAAAACAGCCAGACAGGCGATGCCCAACGCGAGTCGTCTATTCATCTCGAAAATCTCTTCTCAAACTCATCCCCTAGGCACCACGGATCGCCCGTTCAAAGACCTCCGGCGAGACATTGCCGCCGCTCACCACCAATACAACAGTCTTTCCGGCCAACTGGGAGGGCTCCTTGATCAGACCGGCGAGTGAGAGCGCCCCGGCTCCTTCCACGGCCTTTTTGTGGTGCACCCACAAAAGCGACATCGCCCTCCTGATGAGCTGCTCATCAGCCAGGACCATTCCGTTGAGGAGCTCCTGGCACAGCGAGAAAGTGATGCAACCAGGCTCAAGGCCGCCGGCCACGGCGTCGGCGATCGTTTCTTCTTCAATAATCTCGACGATTCGCCCGGCAGCAAGAGATGCGGCCATAACCGCCGAGTGGGAAGGCTCGACTCCGTAAACCTCGATTGTCCGGCGGGACGCTTTGAGAACGCCGGCGATCCCGGCTATCAACCCTCCGCCGCCCACCGGCACCAGAACGGCGTCGACATCTGGCAGGTCCTCAACGATTTCCCACCCAATAGTGCCCTGGCCGACAATGATCTCTTCGTCATTATAGGGTGAAACAAAAGTCCGCCCCGTTTCCCCGGCCAATCGGCGCGCCCAGATTTCGGCCTTCTCGCACGACTCTCCATGGGTGATGATCTCGGCTCGCCTTTTTTCCAATCGCTCACGCTTGGCCGGAGCCGCATTTTGGGGCAGAACAAGAGTCAGATCGACTCCTTCCATCTCCGCGGCCAGACTGATGCCCAGGCCGTGGTTTCCGGTTGACGCGGAGACAAGGCCTCTTTTCTTATCCTCCGCAGAGAGGGAGCGGATTTTATTCAAGGCCCCGCGAAATTTGAAGGAGCCAGTCCGCTGCTCGCTTTCCCACTTGAGATAGACTTTGACCCCGGTTTTGTCGCTCAAAGCCGGAGAAAATTCAAGCGGGGTTCTCCGAATATCGAAGCGAATCCGCTCATGAGCCATCCGCGCTCGCCCGGGGATATCGAACGTCATGGCCTCTCCTCCTGAAGGCATAATTGTCAGCTCCAGTTTAGCCGGTTTTGATGTCTTTTGCACGCTCTTTTCCGGGCTTTCTCTAAGTCAACCGAGAGATTATAATAGAGGGACCATGAGTCGCTATTATGTCGGGACGGCCGGTTGGAGCTATGAAGACTGGGAGGGAATTGTCTATCCGCCGGGACGGAGCCGCGGCATTCACCCTCTCACTTATCTGGCCGCCTATATCAATATTGTCGAAGTCAACAGTACATTTTACCGGCCTCCCACTCTCTCGCTGTCCCTTTTTTGGATCAAAAAACTGGAGGCATTCCCGGACTTCCTCCTGGCCGTCAAGGTCCATCAGACCTTCACTCATGACCGCGAAAGCTGGTCCCAAAAAGACATTGACCGCTTCAAGCTCGGCCTCGAGCCGCTCCGGGTTCGGGGCCGCCTGGCCACGCTCCTTTTCCAATTCCCCTGGTCCTTCCATCACTCCGACTTCAACCTCGACTACCTCGTCCGGCTCTTCCGGGCATTCTCGGACTTTCCGATGACCGTCGAGGTCAGACATTCCAGCTGGGATCAGCCGGAGTTCTACATCCTTCTCAGCCAGCATCACGTTTGCTTCTGCAACATCGACCAGCCGGTGATCGGAAACTCACTGGGCCCGAGTGCCAGAACGACGATCCCGGATTATTCTTACGTCCGATTGCACGGCCGGAATTACCGGGACTGGTTTCGGGAAGACGCCGGGCGCGATGCCCGCTACAACTACCTTTACAGCAGCGAAGAGCTCGATGAATGGGTGGACAGGATCAAGAACCTCGGCCGGAACAGCGAAAAGGTCTTCGTCATCACCAACAACCACTACCGCGGCCAGGCCCTGGCCAATGCCCTCCAGATCAAGAATAAGATCACGGGCCAGCTCGTCAACATCCCCCGGACCATGCTCCAGAAGTACCCTGTGCTCATGGAGATCGCTCGGAAACTGGCCAAGGGTCAGCTTGACCTGTTCGAAGAGACCGAATAGAGAAGGAGAAAGACTTTTGATGTGGTGGGAAAATGAATTCCTCAGAATGCGGAGGCGAAAGCTTTATCTTGAAGGGAATGCCGCCGAAGAAATCGCCCGGCGCTGCGGCACTCCCCTTCTCGTTTACAGTCGAAGACAGGTTCTCGCCAACTACCAAATGTTGCGCCGCGTTTTTTCGGAAGCTCTGAGAAAGCCCCTCAGGGTCTGCTATGCGATGAAGGCCAACGCGCATCTGGGGATCTTGAGGCTTCTGCGGAATGAGGGAGCATGGATTGACGCCGTCTCTCCGCGGGAAGTCGAGGAGGCGCTCCGGGCCGGTTTCAACCCCCGCCGGATCCTTTTCACCGGAACTTCTCTTGGCACCGAAGACCTCCGCCGTGTCTTCCGAATAGACGGAGTGACCGTCAACATCGATGCGCTGGAACAGCTGGAGCTGATGGGTGAGCTCAAGAGAAAAGAGTTTGCGCAAAAAACGATCTGCGTTTCGGTCCGCTGGAATCCGGGCATCGGACGGGGATTCAATCCGAGGGCGATCACGGCCGGAGCCCGCTCGACCGACGGCACGCCGGTGAAGTTTGGAGTCGAGAAAAGCAAGGTCCTGGCCGCTTTTGAGATGGCCCGTTTTTTTGGCTTCCTTCCCGTCGGACTGCACCAGCATTTGGGGTCGGGCTGGGTGGATGAAGATTACGAAGTCGTGGGCGAGGCGGTTGACCGGATGATTCGCATGGCCGGGCGCGTGGAGAAAGAAGGTTTCCCGCTGGAATTCCTGGACTTCGGGGGCGGGTTCGGACCCCGCTACAGGAAGCAAGAGCGGCTATTCCCTCTTCGAACGTATGCCGGCCGTATCGCCGTCCGTCTGGCCGATTCTGGTCTCTCTGTAAGGGCCATCGCCGTCGAGCCGGGGAAATACCTCGTCGCCAATGCGGGCGTGCTCCTGCTTAGGGTCGAGTACCTCAAAGAAAGTTACGGCCAGCTCTTCGCCTGTGTCAACTCCGGAACCTATAACAGCCTGCCCCGACCGGCCATTTATCCTCAGGCCCGACACCACATCGTCAACTGCGGATGCGTCTATGGCAGCCGGATGCGGCCGGTGACCGTCGCCGGGAACCTTTGCGAAACAGGAGACGTCTTCGGCAAGGAAATCCCCATGCCGGTCCCCCGAAGGGGCGATGTCCTCGCGGTGTTGGGCGCAGGCGCCTACGGCCGAAGCATGGCCTCGAACTTCAACCTGCGGGACATTCCCCGGGAAATCTTTATTTGAGGAAGAGCTTCTACCGATGGGTTTGCGGCCGGGGTAATCTCGACTTAACCGATAATATTAGTAGCATATTAGCCGGGGCTGGAGCGTTTTCTGTCTCAGATAGAAGATGTAGGGCTCCAGGTTCTCGTTGGGATTTCGCAGCCCGTCGTAGAACAGATTGACGACCGGGATTCCATGCTCCCTTTCCACCCATTTCAGGAGCGCGCTGCTCACCGCGCCCGGGCAACAATAGAGGGGGTTGATATGGACGAATCCGTCGGGCCGGAGGTGCTGGAGATAGTAGAAGATCATGGCAATATTCTGGGGAGTTTCGCCGTCAAGCTCCGGAGGAATGCCCATCTGTCGGAGGCTCTTCAGGGCCCTCGCGTCCATGGGCGGAAGGCCGTCCCCGAGGACCGGCGCCGCCTCCTTTGTCCACCGGCGGTCGTGATAGCGGACAAAGGCCAGGGCGGCCCTGGCTTTGGCTCCCGTCTCCAAATCTTTATCCTTGAGCGAACGGTCAATCTTGTTCAGGTATCCATAGTGGCTGATGTCGACGAACGAACAGGGCAAAGCCTCCCCTCCGGCGGCTTCAATCGCCTCCTCGACGCGGTGGTTGAAGGCACTGTTGCAGACGACATAGAGATCTCCCAGGATGGCCAAACGGGGACGCCTGCCGTCTTCGGGACAGACGGGAACGGAGGCGAAATTTCGGACGACTTCGCGGAATGCTTCGGATAATCCTCGGTTCTCCAGGATGGCACGGCTCAGCATCTCGAGCCCCGCTTTTTTTACGTTTTCTGCGTCGCCCTTTCGGCTCTCTCGGGCCCGGACTCGAGCCGTCATTTTGTTTAGGAGTCCGCCCAGAATAAAGGTCTTGAGCAGGGCAAGCTCCAGCGTGGGGGGGAACTTCAAACCGGCCACTCCCGTTGTAAAGACCTCCACCTCCTCCAGGCCTGCTCTCCTCAGGCCCGTCTTGACGGCGACAGGAATCTGGGGAAAATTGCAGCTCAACAGGGATGAGGGAATAAGGGCGGCTGTCTTATGGGGGTCAAGCCCATATTTTTTAACCGTGTGGATGATCCCGCCCAGGAGGGCTCCCGTGGGCACACATTCGCCGCCGCCGACGTATTTTAGTCCAACGACAATTGTTTCCGGATTCTCTTCGGCGATCACCGCTTCATATCCGAACCGCTTGAGGAGCGAACGGGCCAGGATCATGGTGGAATCGTCCAAATGAGGCAGGACCCAAGTCTTGTCCTTAGTCAATCGGGAGAAAACGACGGGACGGGACGGCCTGGACTCGCCCCTTTTCCAGTTTCGGAAAGACTCGAGCGCCGCCTCAATCCTCGTCTCATAACCGATCTCGGAGCTGAGCTCGTCCAACTGAATAATCAGGTAAGGCTTTCCCCGGTCCTCCATGACTTCCTTGAAATAGCTCGTGATGAAGGCGTCCGGGCTGCAGCGGAAGTTCGTCAGGTAGACCGGGAAAAGCCGAGGGTGACGGATGACGAACTCGGTCGCCCTAAGAATCCGCTGGCCGTAGTGCCAATGGACTCTATCGAGATAACTCGCTGCGGGGCTCGGCTCTCGGCTGTCGAGGTCGAGCATGTCGGCTGTCAAAACCCGGCATCCCTGCTGTTGGATGATGTCGGGAATGCTCTGGTTTAAGGCGCGGTCCAAAATGTTATAGGGCCGGCCCAGGAGGACAACGCCAAAGGAGTTCCGCTCCTCGATATCCTGGAGGGCCTTCCGGCCGGACTCAAGAAGAGCCCTTTTGAAATCGCAGAATAGATTCCAGCTCGCCGCAAAAGCCCGCCGGATCTCTTCCTTGGAAAGCTGAAGCGTCGGCCCCATAACCCGGAAAAGCGAATCGGCGGTTTTGTTCGGCTCAAGCCGAAGGTCAATAATCGGAGAAAGAATCCGCGCTTTTCCCCGGAAAAGAGAAGAATTCCGCAACAACACGGGTGCATGGGCGGTGTAATAACAGAAAAAGCTCCGGGATGTATCGGAGGCCGGCCGGGGCCCATGAAGCATAATGGGAAAGAAAATGAAATCCACGCCTTTGTCTACAAGCCAGCCGGTATGCCCATGCGCCAGCAGGATCGGGGAACAGAACTCGGCTTCCGCAGCGGCCTTCCCTCTTCTCAAAATATCGCGTCCCTGAGGCGAGCTGACCGTACGGAATCCCAGCCGAGAAAAAAATTCTTCCCATAACGAGCGGTATTCCATAAGGCCCAGCGCCATCGGGATGCCGATGGCCGCCTGCCGATGAGGGGTGGGACGAGAAGATTGCCCTTCCCTTTTTCCCGCTGGATCGTAAACTTTGGCAATCGAAGGGAACGGAATGATCCGCTCCTTATATTCCCTGTCATTATATTCACGCCCGCACAGGAAGCCCCAGGCCGCTCTGTCCTCCCCGGCTTCGACAATGGTGATCCGGCAGTGGTTCCGGCAGAGAGAGCAGACTTCGCTTCGCTGAAAGTG
>Ga0172364_10000786_pt1 | contig 23449 bp, 22 predicted proteins | sample LakKivSesite10cm_FD_114545 | JGI IMG/M metagenome (GOLD analysis project Ga0172364, IMG submission 114545) | Sediment microbial communities from Lake Kivu, Rwanda - Sediment site 10cm | ecosystem: Environmental > Aquatic > Freshwater > Lake > Sediment | place: Rwanda: Western Province, Lake... | reverse complement strand
TCTTCGGCTTTTCCGAGATTTTGCGAAGCCGACGTCTGTACCAGGCTAGACTACCGGCCCGACTTCTTCGTCAGCCCTCGCGTATTTTAACAGTTGCGTGGTGGGCCAGGGCGGAGTTTCAGACCGCGCCTCTTGAACCGCCGACCTCCCGGTCTCAGCCAGTGATATCAGCCTCGCCCCTTCGAAGGACGGACGCCCTAACCATCCTAGGCCACTGGCCCACTGCTGTGGTTCGCTCGCGGCCCGGTTTTAACTTTAACCGCGGATTATGCCATCTCCAGCGCAAGAGGCAGGAGCTACGCCCCCAGTGGCGGAGGCGGCGGAGGAACGACCTGCTCCATCGTTACTCCCTTGACCCTCATAGAGTAGTACAGGTACGCCTTTGCAATGGCACCCATCGGACCCACGATGGCGGCCAAGATACTGGCGAAAAACGTTGACATCGGTGAGCCCAGTATGACCGCAGCTCCCAACAGGACCGGTATTGAGCTGATCGCAGCAGATAGCACAACCATGATGAGAACCAAACAGAAGGTCTTGAGCCACCTTCCTCCGACTAGATCCTTGCTCCTTCCAAGGGCACTTATGGCTCCAGCTTGTTCTATGACTATTGCGGGCTCCACTAGGTAGAAGACGACGGCCAATACTATCCCCGGGACGACGAGGAACATGGCCCCCATCATCACTAGGATCCCCGCTGTGATCCCAGCCACGAGTAATGAGATCGACCTTGACATTGTGAACCCCAGTGTCTCGGTGAGCGTCGGCGTTCGTCCCTCTAGGATCTCAGACGCATACCTTAGGGCAACACCGTTGGCGACCATGTGGACCGCTCCAGAAACTATGCCGACAACAATTGAACCGATTATCCCCTGCCCGAGGTGATGGAGAAGTCTTTCGAGGGACATCGTGGGCGAGACTATGGGAAACGATACTAAGAAGAAGATCGACGGTATCGCCGATATTGCTCCGGCCACTACAAACGGCAGGACGAAATCCAAGGGCCTGGTCAGATACAGGTTGAAAGATCTCGAGACTATCTCACCCACTGAGAGTTCATACGCGGGTTTTTCGAACCTGGCGCCCAATCAATACGTATCCTTGAAGTCCGCTTTTATCCCTTGCTGCCGTGAGCTACTGACCTCCTCCGCCTCTCTCAACGTCTTAGCAGCGCGGCGACTCCGCCGAACCCTTTCAACAGCATCCTGCCCTCTTCCGTCTTGGACGAGACCACCTCAACTTCGGCACCCCCTTCCTCTGCCATCCTCAGCAACTCGTCAAACACCCGGCGTTGCGGTTCCGCCGTCAAAGTTGAGTTCGAGCACTTCGAACAGTACTCAGACCTCACGGACGCGAGCATGAGTTCCAACTCCGGCTCGCCCACCCTCCTTTCCTCCTCGTTCCCACACGAACTGCAGGACACCTTCACTACCACGTCGTCGAGGTCCTCTGATATCAGGAGCGTCATCACCTTGTGCGACTCCAACGCGCGCTTGACCTCTTCCTCCCCGTAGACGGCGAGCCCCGAGTCCCTAGATATCTCGGCCAGGAACCTTTGGACCGCCCTCCTCTCCTCAACCAGGTCGATCCTCTCGAGCTTCTCGGCCGCCTTCTCCAGCGCCTCCTTCACGCCCTGCTCCTCCGTGTACGAGGTGTCGACAATGGCCGCTACCTTGTCCCTCAACTGGTAGTTCAGGTACTTCCCCTGAAGGAACTCGTTCTTGGTAGTCCCTGGCCCGCCGACTATGATCTTCGTGAGCTTGGGCATCGCGAGGAACGCGTCGTTGACGTGATCTCCAACCCTCGTGTAGAAGCCATTCAGCACCATCTCCCTGAGCCTCTCGAACCTCCTGGCTGACTGGCCTCCCTTGCTGCTCTTTCCCGGCACCCCTGAGGTATAGTTCCCCAAGATCTCCACGTTCTTGCCCTCGACCTTCGCGATCGTGGCCTCCGAGTTCTCGACCAGCACCACCCCCAGCACCTCCTGTGGCCTGACCATCTCAAGCAGGGGTTCCAAGTAGAAGCTGTCATCGCAGCTGTAGTACGAAACGTTCACCGGCTTGGGGGGGATTATCTCGTAGAGTTCGATGACCTCCGCGCCGGGAGCCCCCCTGGGAATGGAGCCGCAGAACAGGACTAGGCCAGTCTCTGGCGCCTTGTCGTAGGCCTTCAGCCTCTGCGTTGTCTTCGTTATGGCCTCTTGCACGTTCTTCCTTGTGGTGCGCGACTTTATGTTGGAGGCCTTCCCGTGCTCATCCCTGAGGGTCTCCATTACCTCGCTGATCTGCCTTCCCGGGGGGACGTACAAGCTGATCAGCTCGGTGCCGCGCCCCCTCTTGCCGCGCAGTACCCTCAGTAATATCGACAGCCTCCTCTCGCTAACCTGTTCTGCGACTGTCATGAACAGAACAACGGCCCGGCTTCCATCCTTTAAATAGATTCTTCCCCCGAAGTCCGGCAGAGAGTTTCGAAGTTGAGGATAGCAGTGAAGTTCGGCCACTCGATAGTCGAATATCCCCCCAAGGTGGAATCGTACAAGGCGGCAGCGCAGCTCTTGGCCTCCCTCGCGGATCAGGGGCACAAGGTCGCGGTGGTCGTGGGCGGTGGTCCACAGGCTAGAGAGTACATCCGGACGGCCAAGACCCTGGGTTGCGACGGCGCCTTCAGGGACCTGATAGGCATTGAGACCACTCGGTTGAACGCCCGCCTGCTGATCGCGTCCCTCGGTGAGAGGGCCTATCCCCGCCCGCCATCTTCAGTCGAAGAACTGAAGCAAGCGATCCTCTCGCACGAGATCGTGATAATGGGAGGTCTGACGCCCGGGCATTCGACGGACGCGGTCGCGGCAATCGCCTCGGAGGTGATGGGAGCTGATCTCTTCATCAAGAGCATGGAAGTCGGTGGGATATACGATGCCGACCCTACGAAGGAGCCCTCCGCCAAGCTGATGGAAAGGATAACCTTTGACGGCCTGTTGAAAGTCGTGCTACAGCGCAGTAGCACGGAGGCCGGGGACTACAGCCCGCTCGATCTGGTCGCCCTTGAGATCCTTCGCAAGTCAAAGGTCAAGGTGATGTTCGTCGGACCCACAGCCGCGGACATAGTGAAGGCGGTCAAGGGGGAAAAGGTCGGAACGATCGTGTGCCACTAGGACAAAGGATATAACCGAAATTCATCCACGGGTGTCCAAGGTGGGGCCGTGGTCTAGCTAGGCAGGACGACAGTCCCTCGGCGGACCGTGAAGGGCTCCAGCCACAAGACATGGGTCTTCCGACCCTCACGGGTATGAGGTGAGGTTGGAGCTGGGAAGAGACCCGTTTGTGAGCGTTCAAAGCCTCGTCGAAGGTGAGAGTCGCTCCGGCCCCACCTTTCCCTGAAGCGTGAGCGTCCCTCCCCGATCCCTCGTTTGGCAAACTCTTATAACTCTCTGACCGCGTGAATCCGACGAGAGGCTGAGGAAGTAGTTGGCGCTCACCCATGCGTTTGTGCTGGTAAACGTCGAGATAGGAGCTGAGTCGAAGATAATCTCAGAGCTCAAGGACATACCCGAGATAATTGAGGCCTGGGTAGTCTACGGTGTCTACGACATTGTAGTCAAGGTCAAAGCCGACAACCCAGAAAGGCTCAAGGAAGCTGTATCGGAGAGGATAAGGAAGATAGACGGTGTCAGGAACACGCTCACCCTAATACCCATAGAAGGATTCCCCAGCTGACCCGTCGGTGCGATACCTGTGTCAAAGCGCATTTCCAAGAGAGAGCAGGAGCGCATGCTGAGGAAGCTCGGCATAAACTTGGAGGAGCTGCCCGGCATCAGGGAGGTCAGAATTATCGGCGAGGACGGCACGCGCGTGATCAGGGATCCGTCCGTCTTTAGGGTCAACTCACCAAGTCAGTCGATGTATCAAGTCATCGGGACGGAGGAGCTGATCCAAGAGGAGGTCGGAGAGGAACCCCAAGAGGAGTATGTGCCTGCGGATGAGGATGTTGCCCTAGTGGCCCAACGCACGGGAAAGAGCTTGGACCAGGCGAGGCTTGCCTTGATCTCAGCGAAGGGTGACTTGGTTCAAGCGATATTGCTCCTGAAGGACTAGGCGAGACGAAGGCGAACTAGGATCACCCGATCCGCGAAATAGACATAAGCGCCCAGAGAGTCGGCTAGGGACGTGTACTGCGAGATCTGCGGTAAGAGGGCGCGAAAAAGGGTCTTGGTCTCCGTGAGGGGCGCAAACCTGAGAGTCTGCGCCGAGTGTGCAAAGGGTCAGACTAGGGCTAAGATCCAAGCGTCTGCCCAGGATTCGTTCCCGGCCAAGCCCATGACCCTCAAGAGCAGGGTTCAGCTGCCTCCCACAAGAAGGGAACCCCCAAGGCCGAAGGAAGTCCCAGAGCTCTCCCTGCGACCTATGCTGGGCTACGGTCAGCTGATCCACAGAACTCGGGAAGGCAAGGGCATCACGGTGGAGGACTTCTCTCGCCTCGTGGGCATCAGGGAATCCCTGATCAGGAAGATCGAGTCCGAGAAGATCACGCCGAGCATATCAGACCTGAGGAGGATAGAGAGGGCCCTGGGCGTCAGGCTGGTGGAGCAATACTCAGAGGAGGAAGGGCCGACAGGGATCGGGGGCACGACAACCGTGACTCTGGGAGAGGCGGCAGAACTCAGGGGGCTTGACGAGCGCGGTGAGGGCTGAGATGGGGACTCTGCCCGAAGCATGGGTCATGAGGCTCGGCCATAGGCCCTTCAGGGACAGGAGGGTTACCACTCACCTAGCCCTTGCCGCCAGAGCGTTGGGGGCAGGGGGCATGCTGATTGAGGGAGAGGTGGACCGCAACGTTCAAGAGAGCGTGAATGAGATAGTGGCGAAATGGGGGGGCGACTTCCAGCTCAGGTTCATCTCTGATCCCGAGAAGACCATCAAGCGTTGGAAGAAGGAAGGGTTCGTGGTTCACCTCACGATGTACGGCCTTCCATTCGAGAACCACTTGGAGCCGATCAGGAGGAGAGAGGGCGATCTCCTCGTCGTTGTGGGCGGAAAGAAGGTGCAGGGGGCGATGTACTCGCTCGCCGACCTGAACCTCGCTGTCACCAACCAGCCTCATTCCGAAATATCCGCCCTAGCCTTGTTCTTGGACAGGCTCTACGAGGGTCGGGAGATCACGACCTACCACCGAAAGCCCAGAACGGTCATCGTCCCATCGCCAGCGGGCAAGTTCGTCTTGGTCGGACCGGACCGCCCGCGGGGGAGGCCCGAGGGTTAAGGTTTTTCAGTTTCGAGATGGAAGTGCATTGTATATGCAGACCACCGAGGCGTTCGACCACTACATCAAGGTAGCCGGAGTGGTCGGGGGTGACGATGCCGCCGGCGTAGTGGCAGCCCTGATAGCGCTCAAATCCGCCAGTGATGAGCAGATCGCCGATCACGCCAACTTGAGGCTTCCCAGCGTCAGAAGGACCCTGTACAAACTGCTGAGTCTAGGGTTGACTAGGTATGAGGAGAAGAAGGATGCCGAGACCCAGAAGACGTACTACGTCTGGTCCCCGGCCGTGGACCAGCTCGAGGGCTACATCATGAACATGAAGAGGGTGATAGCGGGTAAAATCAGGACCAAGCTGGAGTACCTCCGGTCCCACATGTTCTTCCACTGCGGTGACCTCTCGCACAGGCACCTGACGTTTGAGGAGGCCATGGAGTCGTTCTACAGATGTCCCCTCTGCGGCAAGCCTCTGTACCAGATCGACAACTCCGACCTTATTAGGAGGTTCGAGGAAAGGCTCGCGCTCTTGGAGGGCGACGTGAAGGAGGAGGTAGTGGAACGGAAGAGCCCCTACCCGACAGTTGAACAGGCCAGGAAGCTGCTGGTCTCCAATGGCGCCTCGGAACAGCTGTTGAGGCACTCTGAGAAGGTGGCCGAGGTGGTCTCGCGACTCCTTCAGAAGCTGAAGGACAAGAAGATCCACGCGAACGCGGACCTCGCCTTGGCCGGCGCCATGCTCCACGACATAGGCAGGACGAAGACCCACGAGGTATCTCACGGATGCGAAGGTGCTAAGATCATCAGGGAAGCCGGCCTTCCTGAGGACCTGGCCAAGGTCGTGGAGCGACACGTTGGCGGCGGCATAGGAAAGGGAGAGGCGAAGAAGCTCATCGGTGTGGATGCCGACCTGAGCCCCAAGACAATTGAGGAGAAGCTGGTCAGCTACGCAGACAAGTTGGTGGAGGGCGGGAAAGAGGTCTCGTTCTCCAAGACCATCAAGCAGTACAAGAGGAAGTTCGGAAAGAACCACCTTGCTGTGAGACGCGTGATCCACCTAGACAAGGAGATGAAGTCGCTTCTCAAATCCGGTGGCGGGTCGTCCTAGGGTCAGGTCCCTCTCGAAAGACGGAGCGCGTTCCCTCCGAACCAAACTCTGCGCTTCGCGTCACAAAGTCCTACGGGTCCGTTCGTTCGGGTCGGAAAGCCCTGGGAGGGATTTTCAGGGGAGGCCCGTCTTGAACCCTCGACCAATGGCTCTCTCGGCTGTCCTACAAGGCCATCGCTCCACCGGACTGAGCTACCAGGGCTGACCTCGGGCTGGGTCTCTCACTATTAATCGTTTTGTCCAAACTGCAGACGTTCACGACCCCTTCCTCAACTCGGGTCGCCCTGCCCTCCAGAGACTGAGCTACGGAGCCTCCCAGTCCGTTCAGCCAGTCACAACCAATCGGTCGCTTCCCGTCTCCCCGCAGAATGCTAACGCATTCATGATGATGAGTCGTCCTCGCACGTTCTCCCCTTGCGCGCCAAAAATTAAAAAGCACAGCCGCTCTTCGACGTTCAGCCCGGATTCCCTAGCCTGGTATGGGGCAAGCCTGCTAAGCTTGTGGTCCGTAAGGGCTTCGTGGGTTCGAACCTGGTCGGCGGAAATCCCACTCCGGGCGCCTGCAATCGTCGCCCATACTCGTTCCTGTGCGAGGTCTAATGCTCTTCTGAACAACACGGACCGTTGACACGGCTATTATATATCGCCGCCCTCTCCTCATTTGGTGATGACCCCGAGCGAGCATGAAGAAAAGATCAGAGGGCTGGTTCGCAGCCATGCGTCCTCCCTTGTGAACGTGATCAGGGCGATCGAAGGAAAGTACGGGGAGGAGGGCAAGGAACTCGCAAGGCAAGCCTTCTTGAGCCCGAGTCGTCAGAGGAGGCGCGAACCAAGCGACCCCAGCAAGGACCTCCACGAGTTCTGCGACAACTTGGAGAGAGGTTGCAGGGTCACGCACGAGTGGACGAGGGTAGTCGACGAGCCCAACAGAGTCAAGTACATCTTCAGCAAGTGCATGTGGGCAGAAGCCTTCAGGTCGCTGGACGCTGCCGACATCGGACACTGGTTCTGCGACACGGATGAACCCGCGGTCAGGGCCTACAATCCGAAGCTCGGGTTCAGAAGGACAAAGGTGATGATGGAGGGCGACGAGATCTGCGACCACGACTTCTTCGTCGAGAGCACGTAGCGAGCCGGTCTGGCCGTGAATCACTGGGGATTCATGACTGAGTGCCGGGAGCGGGCCTCGATCCCGCGACCTCCAGATTATGAGTCTGGCGCCTTGGCCTTGTTTCTAGCCGATTGCCCGCTGTAGCACTGGGCTCTCGGGTCCATCACATCCCGGCTTTCCGGCACTCGGCCGAGTACGGCTGATTCCGAATTAAAAGCTTAACGACGAAGGCTCCGTTCTCGTGCAATCCCGTGCGGTTCTGACGCACCGGGACCAACTTGAAGTAATCCCGCATGACCTCGCCGACGTTTAATAATCCAGCAGCGCCCGTTTGGAAGCCAGTGCCGATGAAGCCAAGGGAGCGTGTCCTCACGGCTCTGAAACTTGAGGAGCCGGACCGAGTCCCGCTGTTCGAATTGCACGTTCCCTCGGCGATATCCCGGAAGGTCCTGAACCAAGAAACGGTGTTGATGGGCGATGCTGAGCCTTGCTACCGCCTGATCTCTGAGGGCACTAGCGTGGAGTTGATCAACGACACAATAGCTTCCGAACTAGTGCGGTGCTGCAGGAGCCTGGGCCTAGACTTCATCAGGGTGTCCGGTTCCTTCCTTCCCAGCACTCAGGTCACAAGGGCAGACGGCCACTGGATCGTGAACGGTGGTCGGTACAAGTACAGCTTTGGATCGATGTGGCGCCTCGACGAACCCGAGAGCTACGACCCAGACGAGGTGCTGAATGGGTCAAGGGGGGCCGAACTACACGAGATCCCTCCTGAGACCTTCTCAGTATTGAGGAGAGTACGACAAGTGGTCAGGGACGAGTTCTTTCTGTCCTTCGACGCCGACGGATCTTGGGGCCCGATCGTCTCCAACCCCAATCTGCTGAAGCACGTACTCCTGTGGATGAGAAGACGTCCGGACGTCGTGGAGGCCCTCATCAACAGACACACGACCTCGGCAATCCAGCTCGGCGAGGCCGCAATAGACAATGGGGCTGACGCGATAATGATGTGCGTTGACTACGGGTTGGGCGCCGGACCGTGGATGTCCCCCGAGATGTTCAGGAGGTTCGTCAAGCCTGCGCTCGCTAGGCAGTGCGCCGCGTTCTGGAGCAAGGGTGTTTATCCGATACTCCACTCGGACGGGAACATAATGCCCCTATTGCCGGACATCGTGGACGCTGGCGTCATGGCCTACCAAGGCATCGACGTGATAGCTGGCATGGACTTGAGGGCCGTGAAGGAGGAGTTCGGCGACAGGCTGTGCCTGATAGGGAACGTCGACCCTAGAGTGATCGAGTTCGGATCGAGAAGCGACGTAGAGGGGGAGGTCCGAAGGTGCCTTGAAAGCGCTGCTGAGGGAGGAGGCTTCATTCTCTCTGTTTCCGCCAACGTCTCCGCCAACCTGAACGCGGACAACTTCTTCCACATGCTGGAGTACGCCAGACGAGTCGGACGGTATCCGATTGGGATGTAACTTCGCTCGTGTCAGTCTAGGGGCCCAACGCATCATCTCCTGTCCCAATAGGCCCTAGTCTGGACGTACTTGAGCTTGGCCTCCAGAAGGTCTCGGAGGAGTTCACCCTCGTCGTACTGCATCCTCGACAGAATTCTCAGCGCTGTCTGCGGCCCCACCCCGTACACCGAGAGCGCCATTATCCCCCTCTTCCCGTATGAGTTTATGATGTCCGCGCTTCTCCTGAGCCCCGACAGCAGTTCCCTCTCCTCATCATCAAGCCTGGCACCTTGGGCCCTCCTCCTCACGACCTCCTCAGCGTGCTGCTTGTACCTGGGAAGGATGGCGAGCAACGCAGAGCCACAATTGACGCACCTTGGCTTCTCCTCAAGGTCGGCGATCTTGGACGGCTCTAACCTGCTGCCACAATCGATGCAGACCAGCTCCACCCTCGAGTACATAACTGCATTTCTAACCCGGTCAAGTACGTCTCTCTGAATGCCCTCGGGCGCCATCGTCTCGGGTATCTGTGAGAACCTGTCGAGAATGGGGTACGAGATCGGGGTGGGCCTATCCTCCGAGTACCAAGTCGCGACCTTGATCTCGCCCCTTGAGGCCATTGAGAGCGTCCGCTTCACGGTCTGCAGGTCGACCTTCTCCATCAGCACCACGCGCATCGTCTCCTCGTACAGCGGGGTGTCCTTGAACCGGTGGTAGATATCCAAGAGTGCCCCTTCAGACAACGTCATCCCCCTCTCGATTACGCCGAACCTCTCGGCCACGAACTTCATGTAGTAGCCGAACGGAAACCTCTCGTGGACCCTAGCGTCGAAACCGTCCTGTGCCTCTTCAGGGCTCGCGGGGATGGCGTCTCGCACGAGCGTGCCGATGTTGCCCTTGGTGACCTCAACGGGCAGCTCTATGAGAACCCGGTAGCCATCAGCCCACCAGTTCCTTATCATCCCGTTCCTCGAGAGCCTCTGGTCAATGATGTAGCCAAGAGCCCTGTTCGCCAGCTCGCCGAGACATGCGTTCACAATCAGGTACCTGTCAAACCCTTCGATCAAGATCGTGTCGTCGCAGGGCACGGGCGCGCCGGTCTTGGCGTGTTCCTCAATCTCTCCTACCACCTTTCGGGAGACATTGCTTTCGACGCCAAACGTCCGACTTAGCCACGATGTGATCTCCTCGGAACCGGCATCTTCAAGCCTCGACGCGACCTCTCTCCTCAGCCTCCCAACCTCCTCCGCGAGCTCGAATGGAACCGGCAGCATCTCACCGTCCCATCCAGGCAACGACGCCCGTGGGTCCTCAACGGGGGTCACGTAAACCCTGCCGTCCTCTGAGATGTTCTGTATGGTCCAGACCAATCCCCTGCATATGAAGTTCAGGCCGAGCTTGGCCCTGATGGCTATGAACTCATCCCCGACCGTCCCGACGACCCTATCCGATGTGAGGTCAACCACAGGGTACCTCCTTTCGTCGGGGATCATCGATAGGTTCGAGAAGTAGTACTGCCTCCCTCTCTTGGTGACCACTATGTCGCCTCCCTCCATCCTGAGAAGCCCAAGTCGGGACAGATAGGAGACCAAGCCTCCTAGAGTGGTCTCATCGACGTTCTTGAACGGATGGGCTGCCTTCAGGATTCTCAGCGCGTCTAGGGGCGCGATCCTAACTTTGTCCATCGCAATGCCTACCACCTGATGCGCAAGCACGTCAAGCGCTCCCTCGTGGATGAGGGTCCTCTCCACCTTCTCCTCTACAGCCCTCTTGACCACTGCGATCGACTCGAGCGCGTCGTCAGTGAAGGCCGTCACGATGACCCCCTCAGAGGTCAACCCCACCCTGTGCCCGGACCTTCCGACCCTCTGTATGAGTGGGCCGACCTGTCTTGGCGACAGGTATTGAACGACTAGGTCGACGTGCCCTATGTCTATGCCGAGTTCGAGGGTGCTCGTGCAGATTATCCCCTTGAGCCTCCTTTGCTTGAGGGCCTCCTCAGCCCTCTCCCTCTCCTCCCTTGAGAGCGACCCGTGGTGGATTCCGATCTTCGGGTCTATCATGCCGAACCTCATGGCCAGCATCTCGGCGATCTGTCTGCTGTTGACGAATACCAAGGTGGACGTGTGTTCGTCAGCCAGTTCCTTGATCCTAGAGATCCTAGCCGCTGCCTCTGGCGACGTGTAGAGCGTGGCGGCCAGCTCATGATCTTCCTCGGTGGGTTCAGGCCACTCTATCCAGTATCTGTACCCCTTGGGGGTTCTGACGTGAACTATCTCCACTGGCCTCTTTGCTCCTGCGAGGAGCCTCGCTACCTCGTCCGGCGACCCGACCGTTGCGGAGAGGCCGATCCTCTGGAACTCCCTCCCCACTGCCTCTTCCAACCTCTCAAGCCCTATTGAGAGTTGCGCCCCCCTCTTGGTCTCAGCTACCTCGTGGATCTCGTCGACGATCACCCATCCCAGCGACTTCAGGTTCTCCCTCATTCTCCTGCCGGGGAGTATTGCCTGCAGCGTCTCCGGGGTCGTTATGAGGAGGTCGGGAGGCTTGACCGACTGCTTTCGCCTCTGGGCGGGGGGCGTGTCGCCGTGCCTCACCTCCACGGAGAAGCCGAGCCTTCCTGCCCACCGGACGACCCTGCCCAGCATGTCCCTATTCAGGGCCCTCAATGGCGTGATGTACAGCACCTTGATCCCCTCCCCCTTGCCGCCCTTGGCCAGCGCGTCGAAGACCGGCAGCAAAGCCGCCTCAGTCTTCCCGCTCCCAGTCGGGGCTATTACAAGAACGTTCTTCCCGGCCACTATCAGGGGAATCGCCTTGAGCTGGGGCTCGGTCAGCTGCCCCATACCCGCCTCCTTGGCCAACTCCCTGACCTGCTCGGCCATTCCTCCCAGCAAACCTTCCTGACCTGAAGGAGGCCGGTTGTCGGTCAACTTCCGTTCACGGGTCGTTGGGCAACTTATGTAGCTTTGTCGGACCCTCAGGAAGCCCTGACTCCAGCATCAAGGGCATCGCTTGACGCGGCCGAGATGGCTCCTACAGCAAGCTCTCCCTGTTCATCGGGTACACGGTGGAGGCGCGTATGTCATCAGAGGCGAGCACGAACTGAGTCACCCTATTCACCCCGATGCCGCAGCCCGAGTGAGGCTCCCCGTACTTCCTATAGAAATCCAAGTACCAATCGAAGTCCTCTGGACTGCCGCCCCTTTCTACCAGCATCTTCACCATGGTGGACGACATCAGCCTGTCCACCAGCTTCTCGTACCTGTACTCTCGTTCAGCCGCCCCTGCAGCCTCACCACTAGAGGGCAGGACGAGGTCCGCGCTCTTCACCACCTTCGGATCGTTCTCGTCCTCGATCATGTTGAAGAACTTCATCGCCTTTGGATAGTGGGTTATGAACAGCGGCCTCCTGCCCAAGAGTTCGACCAGAAGGCGCTCATGCCGGCTCTGCAGGTCGTCACCCCACTCTACGCCCTCGCGTGACAGCATCTCTACTGCCTCGGTGTATGAGATCCTCTGGAACGGGGGCTCCATCCCTTTCAGCCTCTGAATTTTGTCCTCAAACCCCTTGGGCACATTCTCGGGTTTGGCCAGCTCTCGGACCATGCTCCACACCACCCCTTCAATCTCAGAAAGCAGTTGCTCGAAGCCCCCTCGAAACTCCAACTCCAGAAGTGTGAACTCCGTCAGATGTCTGCCATCGACCCTTGTTTCGGCCCTGAAGCTCGGTCCTACGCACCAGACCCTTGACAAGAACGGGGTCAGCGTCTCAAGGTAGAGCTGTCCCGTCTGCGACAGATAGGCCCTCTCGCCGAAGTAGTCAAGCCCAAAGAGGGTGTATACGTTCTCACAAGCGCCCGTCGCCCTCGTTATGTGCGGAACCGTTACCTCGACATACCCATTGTCCTCAAGGTAATGCCTCGCTCCCCTCAGCAGGATCGATTCTGTCCTAGCAACGCTCTGCAGTTCTTCCGATGGGAAGATCCCTGGCCTGTTCCTCGTCCGAGTTAGCCCAGTTAGATCCATTGCCGTGCCCCCCAAGAGGGAGCTTGGCGGTCGCGCGTTCCACAAACCTTGACCGGTCTTACCACGACCCGCATCCAGTTTGGATCTGGGTCCCTAATAAGACTTTTGGGAGGGATGGAGCGAGCGGTCAACACCCAAGTTGAGGTCATGAGCCTCAGGATGCGCGCGCCGGACACCCAGTCGCGTTGCCCACTATCTCAGCGGTTCGGTCCGGTATTCCCTGATCGCCCTTTTCCCGAAAGGCAAGACATGAGGAAGCCGACTGTCACTATGACAACCCCTAACAGAAGCCGCACATTCATGACCAGCCCGGGCCAATATCCCCAGCCAGCTCTGTCTTCTCCTCCATGCCGTCAAGCCACCTCCAAGGTCGCCGAATCCAAGTCAGAGGCCTGAGGAAACTCATGCGCACAAGTCTTATTAGAATGGGCGGCAAGCTATCCTAGCGGAGAGGGAGCAGAGATACCGACAGGATGGAGGAATCAGGGTTTGTTTTCATCCTGATCGTCGTGCTATTCTTGGCTCTCCTCTTGCCCACAAGTTGGTTGATGGATCAACTGGTCCCGACGAATCATCTTGAGGGAGATTTCGCGGACAAGACCCATACGATCAGTTTCAAGGTCTCTGACTCTTCTCACCTCCAACCCCGAGTCATCGATCTGGAGGTGTCCTTCTTCATGAGCGTTTACGAAACATATCAGGTCAAAGTGGAGGTCAACCGGAAGGGAGAACGCATCGCCTTCGAGACCCTGACAATCAGGTCCACATCCTCCAAGCAGCAGACAGAAAGGGCAACGACTCGCATCAGCGTCCCGGAAGCAGATGAATACGGCATATCCTTCTCCCAATATGCGGGTCGAAGCATACACTTTAGCGTCACCCAGCCGCTCACAGAACAAGCAGATCTCCTGCGCAATTTGAGTTATGGCGTGGATTTGGTGGTAGCCGCCTCGACCGTCGTGTTGGTCTACAGGCGAGCAGTCGGGCGGTTTCCTTGGGACTAGTGTGAGCGCGCGCGAATGGGCTGAAGGACATTACTTGGTTTCCGGAGGAACTAACAACTGGGGCAAGGAGCGCACTGATCATGAAGCCCACCCATAATACCCCAATACATCAGGTAGTGAGCGCTGGGATCAGGCTGTGCTCTCTCACCTTTCTGTCGGCGTGAGATAAAGCCCTCGGATGTCGGCGCGTAGCGCAGTCCTGTGAATCCCACCGGCGTTTTCATGACGATCGGAAGCAGAACAGGTGATCGCCCAGCTGGGATCGCTAGCGGGGACTGTGGAAAAAGGATTGTGTTGGTAGGGTCAATGCCCAACTAGGCGACTCCCTAAGTTCGGCCGGATCGGTGCAGTTGACCAACTCAGCCCGGAATCACGGCGATGACAGGACTCTGCAGGTCGAGGGTTCTCGCCCTGTCCCCGAGCGGTCAGTCAACGAGCCGCTATACTTGCCGCCGCTTCTCCAACTCATACTTCCTGAAGAAGTAGAAGAAGGAGACCGCACCGAGAGCGTACAGCATCCCGCAGAGGTAGAACGGCAGGTCCAGCATCTTGCGCTCAAACATGGCCCCTCCAATGCCCTGACCCACGGAATTCGGCAACCCCCACGTGATGCCGGAGAACGGGGAGCATAGGGCTGCCGCCAAGGCCCTCTCATCAGGGTGGACGATGTTCATCATGAACGCGGATTGGATGGGAGACGACAGGTTCATCAGGAAGGTTCTCATCACGTACAGAACAGCCACTACCCCGTATATGGGAGTCATCGGCATGAGCACCAGCATGCCCGTTGCAATGAGCTGTGTTGACACTATGCTTCCGACCGCTCCCATTCTCTTGGCAAGTTCAGGAGCCGCCAGGTAGGAGATCGCCATCAGCGCGTTCGTGATCACTGTCAAGACCCCCAGCTCACCCCCTCCGACACCGAACCTCAGGTAGAACCACAGAGGCAATAGAGGGATGATCAGGCCCGCGCCCAAGCCGATGAAGACGTTGGCAACCGACAGCTTGACCACTTCGCTCTTTGACTTGGTCGGGATCAAGTTCAGCTTGCTCTGTCTCGTCGGACTCTCCTTAAGCGGGATCAGGACCAAGGACGACAGCGCACAGAGGGCGAAGGCCGCGACGAACAACGGGGCATAGGCTTGAGCTGTACCCTGTCCAAAGCCTCTGATCAGCCAGTCGGGTATGCCACTAGCCAATGCCCCTACGCTGGATCCAGCCATGAACACGACATTTGACAGGCTGAACGCCACAGTCCTCTCCCCCTCAGATGTCTTCTCAGCGAGCATGGCCGTCGTAGCCGCAAAGGTCGCGTAGCTCAGGCCTTGCAGGACGCTGGAGGCAAGGAGTAGCCCGACGTCCTGTGTGAGGGCGTACATCAACCAAGCGAACCCCGAGATGAACCCGCCCGACATCAAGACCCATTTCTTGCTGTACCTGTCTGCCAAGATCCCAAAGGGGACTGTTAGGACCGCCCCAGTCAGCGTTGTCACGCTGAGTATGAGCCCTATCGTTCCCTCCTCGATTCCGATCATCTTCAGGTAGATGGACTGGATGATCATCAGGTAGCCGAACGGCAGGCTCGCCAGACCTCCAGATAACACGATCAGGTTCGCCTCCCCGCTCAGCCTCATGAACCGGTCAAGGTGGAAGGGCAACGCCCTGCCGTACATCTCAGACCTCCGCGCACCGGTCATAGGCGGCCTTAATTTCAGTTCGCTCGAATCCGCCTCCCCGCCACAACACGTTTATCCTACCCTTTCGGACCGGCGTCGAAGACAGCTTGGTGTTGGTACGCGCCCTGACTTTCATGTCTGGGCCGATCAACTACTCGGACCCGCGCGAGGCAAAGAGTCACTTGAGGAACCTGCCAAGAGAGGCAGGAGGTCTGGGCGAAGTTGCCAAGCACATCACCCCCAAGATATGGACGAAACGGCTGGTGCTTCCCCGCCTTGACGCAACGGACTCCCGATCCCTCCGCGAGCTCTCCACGTCGATCAAGGACATCCTCCCGGACCTGGGCGTGAACTACGTGGCACTACCCTTGGGAGAGGTCAACCTAGAGGAAGTCGCGGACGAACTGTCCACAACCCTTGCAGAAGATTCACCTCTCTTCTTCTCAGTCAAGCTCTCCCGTCTTGGCGAATCCCTCCCTCAACATAGGGCGTCTTCGGCGGCGAGGTTGCTGAAGCGGATCGCAGAGAAGGGCGGTCCCATGAGCTGTGTCAAGTTCGCGTTCTCATGTGGCGACCAGCCAGAGACCCCCTACTTTCCAGACACCCTTTCTAGCAGATCTAGCAGAAGGAGCTTCTCCCTAAGCCTAAGGTACGTCAAAGATGTCCAGGACATCATCGAGCGGGAACCAGACAGTGCAGAACGGGAGGTCTCCTCCCTCCTGGCCAAGGTCAACGGAGAAGCCCTTGAGGCCTCAAGCCGTTCCTCGCTCGACTACATAGGGATGGACTGCTCCCTATCGCCTTGGATGGATGAAAGCGCAGCCAGTCTAGTCGAGGTTGTCTTGGGTCACGAATTCGATTCCCCCGGAACGCACGATGCAGTCTTTCAGCTGAACAGGCTCATTGAGTCCGCCTCCAAGGGGGTGAGGGCGTGCGGGTTCAACGAAGTCATGTTGCCTGTGGCAGAGGACTCGCGCCTGAAGGAGCTGGCGCTCGATGGCAGGGTCACGACATCAAGCCTGGTCTCATTGGTCTCGGTGTGCGTGGCGGGGCTGGACATGGTGGTGCTACCCCTGTCCACCGACTTGCGGGAACTGGCTGGGATCCTCTTGGACATATCCTCAATTGTGAACTCCAAGCGAAGGGCTGCGGGCATAAGGCTAGTTCTGGCAGACGCGAAACCCTTCGACGAGATCAGCATGGGTCAGTTCGGCAAGGTTCCGATCATGCGCCTCTAGTGCTCAGACGTTCCCCATTGCAGAGAAAGCGGACCGTGGCGACTCTATCGAATTCGAAGGTGCGGGAGGTGGGATTTGAACCCACGAACCCCTTCGGGATTCTCCGAGACACAGGAGCCTCAGTCCTGCACCTTTGACCTGGCTTGGCGACTCCCGCCCATTGGCCCCTTCATCTTTCGGGATTTAACTGTTGTGAGCAATAATCGCGGCGCTTGTGCCCTGCATCCGACGACAACATCCTCGATACGTTTTTTAGCCGTGGGTCAGTAAGTTTGGAGGATGATTCTGATAAACGCCATCCAAGCACCACCTCTCGAGGACCAGGCTTTGGAACTCGTGGAACGGAAAGGACGCGGCCACCCTGACACCATAATGGACAGCGTCGTGGACTCAATATCCGTCGCGCTCAACGAAGAGTACCTTCGCATGTGGGACGGGATACTGCACTACAACCTCGATAAGGGCTTCCTCGCCGCAGGAGAATCTCGGCCCACGTTCGGCGGCGGAGAGATCGAGAAGCCGATGCTCATGATCTTCGGCGACAGGGCCACCGAGGGCATCGGAGGACACAACATCGACATAGACTCCTTGGTCGAGCGAGTAGCACGCGACTGGGTAAAGCACAACCTCAGGTTCGTTGACCCGGAGAAGCACCTGAGGATCCAGAATGAGATGGGGAAGAGCGCAGGAAACTTGGCCGACATCTTCAGGAGGGGGGGTGACTTCTTGGGCGCGAACGATACCTCCGCAGCGGTCGGGTATGCACCAGCAACGAAGACCGAACTCCTAGTGAAGATGGTCGAGGAGTACATCAACTCGCCAGGGTTCAAGCGGAGCTTCCCCGAGGCAGGGGAGGACGTCAAGGTGATGGGAAGGCGCGTTGGAGACGAGGTGGACCTGACCATCTCAACCGCGTTCGTAGATCGGTTCGTCAATGGGGAAGAGGATTACTTCAGGAGAAAGGAGGAGGTCAGGTCTGAGGTCGAGGGGTTCGCCAAGAGCAAGTTCGACTTCGGCGGGGTCAGCGTCTCGATTAACAACCTCGACCAGCCGGGCAGGGGCGTTGACGGCCTGTACCTGACGGTCACCGGCACCTCGGCTGAGGCGGGTGACAGCGGACAGGTGGGGAGGGGGAACAGGGTCAACGGCGTCTTCTCCCAGTGCAGGCCCTCAAGTTCCGAGGCTGCTTCCGGCAAGAACCCAGTGAGCCATGTGGGCAAGATCTACAATGCAATGTCATTCCAAGTGGCAGAGAAGATCGTGGAGAGAGTTGATGGTGTGAGCGAAGCGTACTTCTGGCTACTCAGCAAGATCGGCCAGCCCGTCAACTCCCCATGCCTCGCGGCAGCTCAGGTGGTGCTCAAGTCCTCGCCGGGCCAGGAGGACACCCTCCGAAGCGTCAGAGGGGTTGTCGAGGATAGCCTGACCAAGGAGGCGTTTAGGGAGTTGATCAACAGACTGATCAAGGGAGAGGTCAGCCTGTGTTGACTAACCTTTTTATCAAGTGCAGGCCGGACTACGTCCCTTCATCTTTGGAGAGCATTTCGTCAGCCCTGTCCGAAGCAATAGGGCGCTTCACGAGGAGGGCGTACGTACGGGACGCAGACGTTGAACAGCTGACGAGGGACATCCAGCGCTCCCTGTTGAAAGCCGATGTCCCGGTGGACCTGGTGAAGGCGCTTTCGGACAAGATGAAGGAGGCCGCGTCAAAGAGCGTTCCCGGGCTCTCCAAGAAGGACATTATCGTGAACTCAGTGTACGACGAGCTGGTCCGGCTGGTCGGTGGCGCCCCGGTCAAGGTCGAGGTGGAGAAAAGGCCCTCCGTCTGGCTCTTCGTAGGGATTCAGGGGTTCGGCAAGACCACGTCCCTGGCCAAGCTAGCCCTATTCTACAAGGAAAAGGGCAACACCGTCTCGGTGGTTTGCGGCGACACCTTCAGGCCTGGCGCCCTTGAGCAGCTGAGGACGCTCCTAGCCGACAAGGATATCCAAGTGACCGGCGGCTCCATAGGCGATGACCCCTCAGCTCTCGTGAGGCGCTCGATAGAGGCCCTCAAGGGATCCAAGCCGCCCTCGGACCTGATCTTGGTCGACACGGCCGGCAGGCACAAGACGCAAGATAGCCTGATGAAGGAGCTCTCCGAGATCGTTAGGGTCGCACGACCCGACGCGACCTTCTTGGTCGTCGACGCCGCGATAGGGCAGGCGGCCCGGTCACAAGCAGAGGCCTTCAACGCAGTGGCACCGACTGGTTACGTGATAATCACCAGGATGGACGGGACCGCAAAGGGCGGAGGCGCGCTGGCTGCTGTTGCGTCAACCGGGGCCAAGATAGCCTTCATAGGCACGGGCGAGCAGATCGGTGAGATACGCCGGTTCAACCCGACCGAGTACATCTCCGACCTCACGGGGACGCCCGACCTGAAGTCCATCTTGGAGCGCGTCTCGCGGTCCATGCAGAGGCTGGACTCGGACAGGGTCAGGGCCTTTGCGTTGGGCAGGTTCTCACTCGAAGATTTCGTGGATCAGATGGAAGAACTGGCAAAGGGGGATATAGCGTCGATGGTGCTCAGGTTCTTGCCCAAGGGGGCCAAGGTCCCCAAGGAGATGAAGGGCATGACCGAGCAGAAGCTGAGGGTATGGCGCTCGATCCTGGATTCCATGAACAAGGAGGAGCGAAAGGATTCATCTGTGATGGATCAGAAGAGGATCAAGAGGGTGGCGACCGGCTCCGGCAGGTCCGAGAGGGAAGTGAAGGAGCTGCTTCAGCAGTACAAGAACTCGAGGAAGCTCGTGAAGCGCTTCAGGGGTCTGAGGGGGATTAAGGGACTTGGCTGACCACAAGGGAGAGGGGGTTCTCACCTCGTGCGCAAGGATCCTAGCCAAGCGTCCGCTCTGCGACAGGTGTCTCGGGAGACAGTTCCACCTCTTGGATGAAACGGAGGACAACTCCATCATAGGTGCTTCTCTCAAGCTCGCGTTGTACCTAGAACACTCCTCTTCTTATCAGGAGGGCAAGGTCAAGTCCTTGCGGATACTGAGACGCCTCGCATCATCCGGCCATAGGCCTTCAATGGTCTTTGTGAGAGCCCATACCGGCAAGGAGGTCGAGGAGGAGCCTTGTCCGATATGCGGCAGCGCCATCTTCAACAAGTTGGGAGATCTGGCCAAGAGGGCAGCCGCGGAACTCCACGAATATGAGCACGAGACGTTCCAGGTGGGTTCACGCCTTCCTAGGAGGGTGTTCAAGCTCGACGACGAGATCAAGATGGCGTTCAAGCTCTCTCACGGCGAGAACATCAAGACCGAGTTCAACAGGCTCTTGGCCCTAGGGATATCCAATCTCACGGGCAAGACTCCCCTGTTCTCCGGAGAGCCAGATGCCACCGTCATGGTTGACACGATGTCGGGGGACGTCAGGGTCACATCCTCTCCCCTATACGTATCCGGCCGCTACCGGAAGCTGAAGCCCGGGATCTCCCAGACGAGGAAAAGGGGCGCTGACCCCCTGAATTCGGTCGAGGGTATGCTCTGCTCTCTGTTCGTCCCCTTGCTCAAGGCAGAGGATGTCAAGTTTCACGGGGCTGGAAGGGAAGACGTCGACGCATTGATGTTGGGAAGCGGGCGCCCGTTCGTCTTGGAGGTGGTCGGCCCGAAGAAGAGGCGGCTCAGCCTGCGGAGGGCGCAAGGGAGGTTCAACGCGCGGTTCGGAAAGACAGTCAGCATTCGATCCCTCGCGCCAGCATCGCGGAACAGCGTTGTCAACCTGAAGATGAGGGGAGAGAGACGCGACAAGAGATACAGGGTCATAGTCAAGGTGGACAGGATGCCGACTGAAGAGAAACTTCGCGAGGTCGAGAGTGCAACGACAAACCTGATCATGGAACAAAGGACACCAAAGAGAGTGGCTTGGAGGAGAGCTGACAAGGTTAGAAGGAGGATGATCAAAAGCCTGAAGCTCAAGAGCATAGGTGATTGCAGGCTCGAGGCGATCATCGAAACGCAAGCGGGCGCGTACGTCAAGGAGTTCATCACTGGGGATGGGGGGAGGACGAAACCATCACTCGCCGAATTGTTAAATACACCAGCGAATTGGGAGGCATTGGAGGTACTCCAGATTCTCGGTGATTGAATTGCCGCAGTCCAGAGGCCCGAAGTCAAAGTCGAGGAGGCTGCTCTCGAAGAGAGCGAAGGAAAGGGGCCTCAGGTCACTCGGCTATCTGCTCAGGGACTACGAGGTCGGAGAGCGCGTGGTGATCATAGTAGACCCGGCCGTCCACCGCGGCGCGCCTTACAAGAGGTTCCACGGCCGCATAGGCAAAGTCGTTGAGAAAAGAGGAAGGGCGTACGTGGTGAACGTGGTGACCGGCGGCAAGGAGAAGAAGGTCATAGCCAGGCCGGAGCACCTTCGACCGGTGAGTTCTTGATGGTCAGGAAGAAGATCGAGGAGAAGTACATTACAAACGCAGAGGCCCTGAAAGAACTGGAGTCAATCCAAGGAGAGAAGTCCCCGTTCATAAGGTCTGTCGGCGAGTACATCAGGGACACTACGCTCCTTAGCGCTGACGCCTCAAGAGCGCTTGTTGAGGAATTGGCGGCTGAGGCGAATCTGACCGAGAAGGACGCGGTGATGCTCGCCAATGTACTTCCGAGGGAGGTCGCAGAGGTCAAGTCCTTGCTCTCTGGGGGTGGCAGACCTTTTGTCACGAACGAGCAGGCCGAGAAGATCGGAAGCATAGTCTCCAAGTACAGGAAGAAGGAAGGGTCCTCTCAGACAACAGATAAGTAGAGAGCGACAAGCGACGTTCAGACATGGCAGGCAGATCTTGGGCAGCGGAGCTAGACGCTCTGCCGGACGGCTCGGATGTGGAACTGCGAGGCTGGGTTTTCTCGCTAGCCACATTGGGCAAGCTTCACTTCATCAGGCTCAGGGATTCCACCGGGATAGCGCAAGTCGTCGTAAGGCCCGGAGTCTCCTCATCAGAAGCCTTGGCCAGGGTGGAGACCCTTCGTAGAGAGGACGCAATTCGGATCAAGGGTGTTGTCAGGCACGACCCCAGGGCTCCTGGAGGGGTGGAGGTTTCGGCCTCCCACTTCGAAGTTGTCGGTGGTTCGCTCGAAGACTTCCCGATCAGAAAGGGAGTCTCTCCCAGGCTGGTTGGGGATTACAGACACCTGTACGTCAGGAGCAGGAAGCTCACCCGTGTCCTGCAGGCTCGCTCTGAGCTGCTGAGTGCCTTCAGAGGTTGGTTCAACAGGGAGGGGTTTGTCGAGTTCTCCTGCCCGAGCACCATAACTGTGGCAATCGAGGGCGGAGCCACCCTCTTTGAGGTGAAGTACTTCGACAAGAAGGCCTACCTGACCCAAAGCTCCCAGTTCCACTTGGAAGCTGGCATCTACTCGTCCGAGAGGGTATACACCATTCAACCCTCCTTCAGGGCCGAACGTTCCAAAACCCCCAGACACCTCACGGAGTACTGGCACCTCGAGGCGGAGGTGGCGTGGTCCGGCTTGGACGATATGATCGAACTGGAAGAACGGATGATCTCAGATGTCACTAGGGAGCTGGCGGTGTCGAGTAGGGTGTTCAAGTAGATCAACCCTGACTTCAAGCCGCTTGAGATGCCCTTCCAGCGCATGAAGTACGACGAAGCCCTTGATCTCTTGAAGGGTGCAGGAGTCCACTTGGAGTGGGGCTCTGACTTCGGCTCCGACGAGGAGAAGGTGATCTCAAAGAAGGTCGGAGGCCCCGTTTTCATAACGCACTACCCCAAGGTCGCCCGTCCGTTCTACCACAAGCCGGACCCCAACAGATCCGAGGTAGTTCTCTCACACGATCTATTGATGGAAAGGGTGGGCGAGATCATTGGAGGAGGGGAGAGGATTGAGAAGTACGAGGTTCTGATGGAAAGGATACGCGAGTCAGGCCTCGATCCCAACGAGTACTCTTGGTACCTCGACCTCAGGAAGTACGGGAGCGTACCTCACGCCGGCTTCGGACTTGGCATAGAACGCCTGCTCGCATTCCTGCTTGGACTTCCAAATATCAGGCTGGCGGTTCCTTTTCCCCGGACGCTGACACGGTTGTACCCCTGATCGAGCATGAGCATTGAGGTGGGGCTGAGACAGGCTTTGGAGGACCTCCTGAGGGAGCAGGGCATAAACCTCAGGGACGTCTTGGACATGATGGATGAGCAGCGGGACTCCGTTGTAAGTTCGCTCTCCAAGATATCGACACTCGATGACGAGCAACTCTCCGCGATTGAGGCGGCCCTGTCTCATAGGCAGATCAACCTTGTCGTCTTCGCCGTGTACGCCTTCTACTTGGGCAACCTCTCAGGGCTCTACAAGGGTATGGCGGTGGTTCCTAGGAAGGAGGACGTGATGTCTGGACAGCGAGTGACGCTTGACGGGCTCAGGCAGATGGCCAAAGCGCTCGGAATTGGTGTAGAGGGCTTACCCCAGTAGAAGGCACGCTCTGACCTTCGCTGGCAGCGCCCGTCTCCGGGACCCAGTGGCGCTTTCCACTTCCGTTCGTTTCGCGTTGGCCAGTTTCTCCTCTTGTCGCGCGGGTTGTATT
>Ga0172364_10000784_pt1 | contig 23468 bp, 22 predicted proteins | sample LakKivSesite10cm_FD_114545 | JGI IMG/M metagenome (GOLD analysis project Ga0172364, IMG submission 114545) | Sediment microbial communities from Lake Kivu, Rwanda - Sediment site 10cm | ecosystem: Environmental > Aquatic > Freshwater > Lake > Sediment | place: Rwanda: Western Province, Lake... | reverse complement strand
TCGATTTCTCGATAGCCCCATTATACTCGCTTTTTTGTTTTGTGCGCCGTCACCTCTTCAGACCCTTTAGAACTTCTTCCTTCTCAATCACTTGACTGATAAGGTGAATTCCCCATCTATAAAGAGTATTGGGAAATTGTAGCTTGGCAAATTCTATCGCATCTTCCTTGTTAATGAAATAAAGATAAGAAAGATATGCCCGGGGATTTAAACCTACCGGACCATCGGCCACAATCTCCCAGTTCCCTTCCGGTTGTAAAGAAAGAATTCCAAGGTCAATCAGAATGCCGTGGAATTTTTCTTTTTGGTCTGGAAAGCGACCCTCGGTAAAATGTTTGTGATAGGACGGCCAATTTACTGCTGCTTTACCTCCATACAATATTAAAATGAATTCTTTGGCGTTTTCCTCAAAATTCTCTATCCATGTTTCCCTGGCGCACTTTTCACACGTCAGACCGTCTTTAGATATTTTCACGGTCATCTCCAGATGATTGAAAGAAATATCTTTATACTCCCCGGCTCTATTCTTTTTGCATTTACAACATAATTCTTTACTCACTTTTACCTCCTCATATTAAGACTTATATTAAGAGCTAGTAAGTAAAGCATAATATAAATATAATTAAATGTCAAAAAAGTTAAATTTAATAAAAAACCGTTAGTTCCATCCTTTTATCCTTCCGTAGCTTTACGCGAAGGAGGACCTAACGGTTTTCTCTTACCTATTAAATGTCGCACAATATTAACTACTTATACGACAATCTTGTTTAATTTTGGGATAAACTTTGGTTAGTTTTTAATTATTTTAACTTAATTTTAAGCTCTTGACATTGATTCATGGTTTGTTAATATTAAAATGTAATCGAAAGATTACCTTGTCCGTCTGAGACGGATCCGATATCCAAACCTCGCCCCTAACGGGGCGAGGTTTCTTTTATGGCAGTTATAAGTCTTTTTATTTTTTGAGCATTTATATATAAATCAGCTGCATCTTTTAGTGTATGAAAAACCTGTCCTGAGGCAACAACAATTACCCTTTTACCTTTTTTCTTTAAAAATTCAACTAAACGAGCAAAATCACTATCACCAGATAATAAACAAAATGTATCATAATTATTTAAAAGTCGCATTGAATCAATACTAATTTCTACATCAAAATTACTTTTTGGGATTTCAATGAATTTCCCCCATATATCTTCTTTTATAGATCGGCTTTTAACAGTGCCTAATTCCTCTATATCTAAATAATGTTTAATAAATTGAATCGGCTTGGTAACCTTTTTAAATCCATTCTTTTCGGCCAAAATGATAATGTGCCAAGAACGTTTTATTCGTTTATGCCAACCATAATAAAAGCGCTTTTGTTCGGAAAAGAGATTGAGAAATTGACCTAATTTCCCTATGTCCACCACTAATTTTTGTTCTTTAGACAATAGATTTCCGTCCCCATCTCTTTCATCTTTTTCGTACCAATAATTTACATTTCCGAAATCCACGAAACTAAAAATTCTATTATATTTTTCTTTATCTATTTCCAAGTTTTGTAGTATAAATTCTTGTAAATCCATAAATATTTAAATAAATTCTTCTCAACTTCGGGCTAAATTTTGGTAGATTTGAAAATCTTTTTCAGAAAATAAAACGAAAATCACTTCTTTTATAGCATCGTTTTCTTCTAAAAATTTTTTAATTTCTCTTAGGGCAATTGGTGCTGCTTCTTCAATATGAAATCCGTAAGCACCGGTTGAAATTGAAGGAAAAGCAATCGATTTAATATTATTTTCTACTGCCAATTTTAAAGAATTTCTGTAGCAAGAAGCTAATTTCTCTTCCTCGTCCTCCCTTCCTCCTCGCCAAACCGGTCCCACGGTATGAATTACGTATTTTGCTGGTAAATTATACCCTTTCGTAATTTTTGTCTCCCCGGTTTCACAACCACCTAATTTTTTACATTCTTCTAATAATTTCGGCCCAGCCGCCCTATGAATTGCTCCATCTACTCCTCCACCACCTAAAAGTGTTTTATTTGCAGCATTAACAATCGCATCAGCTTTGACTTTAGTGATATCGCCTTTTATTATTTTTATTTTCGTTTTCATAAAAACTGTACTTTATTCTACCAAAAAACCGCCCTTTTGGCGATTGAACAAAAACCACCCCGCGATGGGCTTTTACGGTTCCGATTATCTTTTTTCTAAGATAATCTTTATTACTTTAGATAATCGAGTAAAGAGGAAAATAAGGGCAACTTCAACGGTGAGAAAAGAAACTTCTTTCAGAGATGCCAAAGCCATACCTTCTGGAGAATAGCTAAAATATTCCTTGGTTAGAAAATTGATAATATATAAAATAACAGTTAAGCCAATCCAGGAATAAATGAAGTACTCCCCTTGTCTCTCTATTTTTTTTCTCCCAGCCATCTTAACATTTCTTTATGAATGGAGTAAACAAATAAAACTGCAATATAGAAGAAACCTATTTGAGAAGGAAGGAAAGTTCCCCGACTAAAAAACTCTATTATCACCATGAGCATCGCTATCAAAGTAATAGCGGCACAAATCAAAAACAGGTTTTTATTTATGGCAAATTCTATTTCTCTTACCTTTTTTAATTTTTCTTCAGAGATTTGGGATATATTTTTGTTTCAACTTTATTTTACCACATTTCTATAAAAAAGTCAAGCCCTTGGCTTGAATTATAGTGTAATATAAAGACAATGAAATCGTCGTAATTTAAAGAGGGATATAAACTAAAAGACGATGAGTCTTTTGTGCCCACGGTTAACGTGGGTTTTTTCTTTAATTTTTAAGCACCTATTCTCCTTTCTCTTTTTGAATAATCTTCAATAATTTGTTCAAATTCCTTTGGTCCAAAAGCGGGAAAAAGAGTCTGAGTGAAATAAAGCTGGGAGTAAATTGTATCCCACATCATAAAACCAGCAGAATTATGAGGATCGCCTTCGCAGCCCGTCCTGATAATTAAATCAACCGGAGGTAAATCTTTCGTCCAGAGATTTTCTTTAATTAAATTTTTGCTAATTTTTATTTTTTTATCCTGGGAAATTTTTGCGATTTTCTGAACGCAATCTAACATTTCATCTGTTCCATCATAAGCCAAAAGAAAGGTTAAAAAAAAGTCCCCATAGTCTTTTGTTACTTCCATGGCTCTTTCAATTGCTTCTTGAGTTTCTTTTGGTAAAATTTCCTTCCAACGACCTAAAACATTAATTTTAACTTTATTTTGATGAATTCTTTTATCATCGGCCGCTCTTTTGAATTGATTGGCATATACTTTAAATAAAAAATTAATCTCAATCTTTGACCTTTTAGTTAAGTTATCCCAAGAACCACCCCAAAAAGTAATGTAAGGAATTTTTAATTCCCGGCTTTTATCCAAAATTTTCTCAAAAGCTTTTACTCCTTCCCGATGACCTAGCCAGGCTTTAAGTCCTCGTTTTCTTGCCCAACGTCGATTACCATCAGGAATAAGAGCAATATGATTAGGAATATTTTTCATAATAAGAAGTCGCCTTCGATTTTGATATTTTTTGGTAAAATCCAGGGGAAATTGAATCCTAAAAAATAGACTACTTTAGTAATGATTTTTGAGAAAATAATTTTTGGTAAAAAAAACTTTCTCATTTCTTTTTGATATTTTATAAAATCTGGAAAATTTTTCAAGAAAATTTCCGCTGCTATTAATCCCCAGATTACCCCTCCCCCACTCCAGGGTTTAGTTAGACCTGCCGCATCGCCACCAAGAGTAATTGAAGAATTTTTAGGAATTAAAAGCCCTTGAGGGACTATTCCTGACTCTAATCTGTTTAATTGAAGATTATTTTTATTTAAAAAATTTTCAAAAAGAATTTTGGCCTCTCTGAGATTAGAAATTATTCCGTATTCTGTTTCCTCTCCCCGAGGAATTTTCCAGATAAACCCTTTTTTCACAGGCCAAGTCTCAACATAATTTGAATTGTTAAACTTGGGAATAAATCCTTGAATTGCTAAACGATAAGCAGGTGTTGGTAAATCTAAACTTTTTCTAACCACGGAGTTTGGTCCATCACACCCGATAATTTTGTCAAACTCTTTTTGAAACACATTGAAGTCCGATTCCGATATATTATGATTTAAAATTATTTTTGCTCCGGTATCTTCGGCTAATTTAGCCACCAGGTTATCAAGTTCAAAATGACTCATTACAAAAAATTTTCTTGAAAAATTAATTTTTAAAGTGCATTTTGGAAAATGAATTAAGACGGAATTAATCTGATTTTGAATTAATTTTTGGCTTTTGGGAATAAAATCCAAAATTCTCTCACTAAAAAGCCCTGAACAAGCTTCTTTTCCAATTTTTTCTTTTTTTTCAAAAACCGTTATCTGATGTCCTTTCTCAGCTAATTTCCAACCCAGATACAACCCGCAAATTCCCGCTCCAATGATGGCTACTTTCATACTCAATTTTTAATGGTTCTTTTTCTTGCTGTTTGGCTACTATGTAGCCTATAGCAAAAGAAAGTAAAGAAATTAAAATAACGCCAATGACCAAAATTATATCTGCTTGATATTTTTTGACAAATTCTTTTATTTTCGCTAACATGATAATACCACGAATTTCCCACATCGGAGAGGGGTCGGGAGAACCCTTCGGTTCTCCCGTGTAGGACGCCAGCCGTAAGGATGGGTGAGGGCGAGCGACTAACTTTGTATTACCACTATGGCAAAAACCAAAGCAACAGGTGCAACAAAATTAGGGAGAGATTCCCTACCAAAATATCTCGGAATCAAACTATTTGAAGGCCAAATCACGAAAGTTGGTCAGATTTTGGTTCGCCAAAGAGGAACGAAGCTTCTTCCTGGGAAAAATGTTAAAAGGGCTGGCGATGATACCTTATACTCTTTGAAAGAAGGCGTGGTTCGCTTTGAAACAAAGAGAAAAAAGGGATTTAATAATTCTCAAAGGGTAGCTAAGGTTGTTAACGTGGAATAATGGCTCGAATAAATTCTCTAAATAATGAATGGGGCCGTAAAGGCCTCGATTTAAATTCTGGGTGGAATTGGCTACCAACAAAAAAGGGGTGGTTTTTAAGTTCAATAATCTCAACCAGGTCTCTTTCGGGATTAATTCCAGCCATAATCATTCCCTTAGCTTCCAAAACCTCCCTAAACTCATTATTTAGCTCGTAACGATGCCGATGGCGTTCAGAGACACACTTCAGCATCCCATAAGATTTCCAGCTCCGGCTGCCTTTTTTTAGCTCACATTTGTAGCCCCCTAATCTCATTGTTCCCCCGTATTTTTTTTCTCGGATGAGGGCTTTCTGTTCCGGCATAACATCAATCACCGGATATTTTGTTTTCGAATTAAACTCAGTGGAATTAGCTCCTTTTAAACTGCAAACATTTCTGGCAAATTCAACCACAGCTAACTGCATGCCAAGGCAAAGTCCCAGATAAGGGATTTTATTTTTTCGACAAAATTCAATAGCTTTAATTTTACCTTCAATCCCACGAATGCCAAAACCACCGGGAATAATGATGCCGTCGAATTTTTTCAATTCTTTTAGCGATTTTGGATTTTTCTCATATTTTTCGGCTGACAACCAACAGATTTCTGGTTTTCTCTTATAATACCAGGAAGCATGTTTTATTGCCTCGATTACCGAAATATAAGAATCCATTAAGGTAAAACTTCCAGTTTCAAAATATTTTCCGACTATTCCAACTTTAACTGGTTTTTTGGTATTCTTAATTTTTTTAATTAATGCTTCCCAATCTTTTAAGTTTTGTTTTTTAGGTCTTAAATCAAATTTTTTCAAAATTCGATTCCCAAGATTTTCTTTTTCAAAATTGATAGGAATTTCATAAATCGATTCGATATCAGGAGCAGAAATAACATCGTCTTCTTGGACATTTCCAAAAATTGAGATTTTTCTTTTTCTTGGCGCATCCAAGGGGACCTTTGAACGGCCTAAAATAATGTCTGGTTGAATCCCGGCTTCATTTAATAGTCTAACTGCAGTTTGGGTGGGTTTTGTTTTCATTTCGCCAATCTTTTCAGGAATAGGCAAATAAGAAACTAAAATAAAAAGAATATTTTTGGGTTCTCGTAAATGCATCATTCTGGCTGCCTCCAAAAAAAGGAGGTTTTGATACTCCCCTACTGTTCCTCCAATTTCAATCAAAACAAAATCGGCCTGAGTTCTTTTAGCCGCTTTTTTAATCCTCGAAATCACTTCATTAGGAATGTCAGGAACTACCTCAACACATCTGCCACCGTATTCTAAATTTCTTTCCCGGTCAATGACCGCCTGATAAACTCTACCAGTGGTAATGTAATTTGCCCGAGAAAGATTTTCATCTAAAAATCTTTCATAGTTACCTACATCTTGATCGCATTCATCACCGTCTTCAGTTACAAAAATTTCCCCATGTTCAATGGGGTTCATTGTTCCGGCATCGACATTGATGTAAGGGTCAATTTTAACTGCTGTTACTTCAAAGCCCTTACTTTTTAGAATCCTCCCGATCGAGGCCACCGCCACCCCTTTGCCGATACCAGACATTACACCACCAGCAACAAAAATAAACCTTGTTGGCATTTTAAATCAGCATAAATCATCCCTACCAGCATAAATCAGCGGGAACCTAAATAATTACAAATTAACGCTGATCAATGCCGATTTAGCTGATTAATGCTGATTTTTATTTCTCTTCAACTACTATTACTCTTATTTCGGCTTCTAAATTGTGCTCAAATTTAATTTTTACTGGAAATTCTCCCAATTCTTTAATTGGCTCTGGCAAATCAATTTGAGTTTTTTTAATTTCAAAACCGATTTCCTTTAATTTTTCAGAAATTTTTTGAGAAATAATTGACTCAAAAAGTTGGCCATCCTCACCAATTTTAACGGGTATAACAACTTCCTGGCCATCGATAGCTGAAGCTACTTCTTGGACCTTCTTTAACTCTTCTTCTGCTTTTTTTGCCTCGATTTCTTTTTGAGTTTCTAACCATTTCAGGGCTTCTTCGGTTGCCGGTTTTGCCAGTCCTTTTGGAATCAAAAAATTCCTGGCATAGCCACTCTTAACATCCTTAACTTCGTATTTTTTTCCTAAGTTTTCAATGTCTTGAAGAAGTATGACCCGCATATTAGTATATTATATTACAGATTTTTTATTACCTCAATTGCTTTATCTAATTGGGGATCACGATCCGCTTCATAATCCTTCTCAGTCATTTCAACTTTAATATCGGGTTCTAATCCTTTATCAGCAATGAGCTCACCTTTTGGAGTTAACCATCTGGCAACAGTTATTTTTAGAGAAGAGCCTTCTTTTAATTTTTCCAGTTCCTGAACCGAACCTTTGCCAAAAGATTTCTCTCCAATTAATAATATACCACGATTATCCCTGAGGGCTCCGGCTAAAATTTCTGAACCGGAAGCTGAACCCGCATTTATTAAAATTACAATCGGATAATCTAAAAATTGGCTGGGACCCTTGGCTTTATAAATCTTCTGCTCCTTTTTTCCGCCAAAATCCTCAATGACAACAATTTCACCTCTTTCGAGAAACCAACCAGAGATATCCTGAGCAACTTCCAGATAACCACCAGGGTTATTTCTTAAATCTAAAATTATTTTTTTGCAAGGGCTTTCCATAATTTCAATAGCTGCTTTACTAAAATCAAAACTGGCTTTTTCCGAAAATTGATAAAGTTTTATATAGGCAATGTCGGGGTACCCGCTTGCGGGTCGCTTTACTTCCCATTTTAATGAAGGAACTTCAACTATATCTCTCACAATTTTAAATTGTTTAGGTTTTTCCCACCCTTCCCGCAGAATCGTTAAAGTAACTTCGGTGTCTTTCGGCCCCCGAATTAAATTAACTGCTTCCTCAACGGTCATATCAACCGTAGATGTACCATTAATTTCCAGAATCTTATCACCGGCCCGAAGCCCAACTCTCTGAGCCGGCGTTCCTTCCAAAGGCGCTATCACCTGAAGTTGTCCCTTTCTGATCCCAATTTCCATTCCCACTCCTTCAAAGGTCCCTTTAACATCTTCAATAAATCTTTTGCTCTCCTCTGGATTTAAAAAGACAGTGTAAGGGTCCTCCAAAGATTTTACCATTCCCGAGATAGCTCCGTAAATCATTTTCTGAATATCAAGTTTTTCTTTATCTACAAATTTCTCCTGCAAGTTGTGATAGGCCTCCCAAAAAAGTGAGAAATCGATCTCTTCGGGAGGACAAACTTTGCATTGAGATTTTCCAAAATAATTTCCTAAACCGAAACTAACCAAAATAATAAAAACCAAAAAAAACGAAATAAATAATTTTTTAAATTTTAATCCCATATTTAAATATTATACCAGAATTTAAAAAAGAAAAACAATTTAAAACAAAACTGCCCCAAAATTGGGCAATTCAAATTTGCCAGAGACTACAACCCATCCGCTACCCGTGGGGCCCAAAAGAAAGTTTGGGAGGGTAGTGGGATGGTCGGAGTCCCCGTTTTCGGCGGGGCCTCTCGGTTCACTGTTTTTATTTTAGCAAATTCTAACTCTTAACCCAATTAATCTAATAGGTTTTGGGTTTTCAATTAAAAATTTCAAGAGGAGTTTTTTGGCCTCGCTTTTTAAAATTTCGAAATCTTGAGTGGGATTTTTAAAGGTAGACAATGATGACTTCGTCCTCATTTTCACCTTCGCCCCGCCCATTTTTAATGGGCGAGGCTCGGTTTTTGATTTAGTGTGGGTTTCAAATCCAGAAAATCGGCAAATCACCGTTATTGTTCTAAAGGAGAAATTGGCAGAAGACAGACCTTTGCCAATTTCCTTTATTATCTCGTCAAAAGTTTTAAAAATAATTTCTGGATCCCGAGTATCTTTTTCGAAAGTATGTTCTTTACCAATTGATTTGATAATCTCTTCTGGAATAACTTCCTCTTCATCAATTCCTCTTGCTCTCTCATAAATCGTCTCACCCACCACTCCAAACATATCTTTTAATTTGGCTTTCGATAATTTTTTCAGCTCTTTTATTTTATTGATTCTAATGATTCGTAATTTTTCAGCCGTTTTTGGTCCAATCCCTGGCAAATCTTCGATATCTAATGGTTCTAAGAATTTTTCGACTTGATTTGGCTTAATAATCAATAATCCATTTGGCTTTGCGATTTGGGTCGCCATTTTGGCAATTAATTTATTGGGGCCAATGCCAGTAGTTGAAGTTAGTTTTTCTTTTTCAAAAATTTCCTTTTTTAATTTTTCAGCAAGGACTCCGACCCCCCCACCACCCTCCTCGCCCTTTCGCGGAAAGGACGTGGCCCCTCGCTTAGTTCCTTTGTAACTCTTTAAGAAACTTACATCCAAATAGGCCTCATCTAAAGAAACGGTTTCCCATTTTGGGGAATATTTTTTCACAATTTCCATAATATTCTCAGAAACCTTTTGATAAAGTTCCATATTTACTGGTAGAAATATCGCATTGGGACAGAGTTCATATGCCCTTGAAATCGGCAGGGCTGAATGAATTCCATATTTCCTTGCCTTGTAATTTGCGGTTGACACAACCCCCCGCCCTTTTCCTCCTTTAGGGTCAGCTCCAACTACAACCGGTTTTCCCTTAAATTGCGGATTTTCTCTTTCCTCAATCTGGGCAAAAAACGCATCCATGTCTAGATGTAAAATTATTCTTTCCATATTTATATTTTAACATTAATAAAGAAAAACTGAGCCAGTTTTGAGTCCTGGCTCAGTGTTTTTTTCTTTAGGCAAAAAATGCCTTTATTCTTTTTATTCCCTCTTTGATGTCATCAAGTTTAACTGCATAACTTAATCTTACCCAGCCTGGCGTTCCAAAGGCTTCTCCAGGAACTAAAGCTACCTGAAACTTTTCTAACATTCTTTCACAAAATTCCAGAGAGTCGAATTTCGGATTGACCTTAAAGAATACATAAAAGGCGCCCTGGGGTTTAATAAACTCGATACCTTGTTTTTGAAATTCATCACAAATATATTTGCGCCTTTCATCATAAGCTGAAACCATTCTTTGAATTGATTCTTGGTTCCCCAAAATGGCTTCCAGAGCAGCTACCTGAGAAATAGAGCAGGGATTTGAGGAAAGATGGCTTTGTAAATCGGCCATTCTTTGAATTATATACTTAGGAGCTCCAGCAAATCCTATCCTCCAACCAGTCATTGAGTAGGTTTTACTGACACTGTTAACAGTAATCGTAAAATCTTTTAACTCAGGATGAAGGGAAGCAAAACTAAAATGCCGAGCCTCATCGTATAGCAACTTCTCATAAACCTCATCAGTAATAACTAAAATCTCATTTTTAAGAATTATTTCTGCTAAACTTTCTAATTCAGCTAAACCATAGACAAAGCCAGTGGGATTATTGGGCGAGTTAATAATAATGGCTTTTGTTTTTTTGGTGATAGCTTCTTTAATCTTTTGGGCAGAGAGCCGGAAATCATCGCTTTTTACGATTATAGGTCTGCCACCAGCTAATTTTATCTGTTCAGAGTAACTTACCCAATAAGGGGCTGAAAGAATAATTTCATCTCTTCCAATCTCACAGATGGTCCGAATAGCCATATATAAAACTTGTTTTGCTCCGTTGCTAACGATGATCTCTTCAGGAATATAGTTTAAGTTATTGTCTTCCTTAAACTTCCGGCAAATTGCCTCTAAAAGTTTTGGCATTCCTTTAACTGAAGTGTATTTTGTTAGATTATCTCGGATAGCTTTTATCCCCGCTTCTTTAACATTTTCCGGAGTTGGAAAATCTGGTTCACCAGCGCTGAAGTTATAAATCTTTATTCCTTCTGCCTGAAGTCTCTTAGCTTTTCCATCAATTGCCATAGTTGCTGATGGTTCAATTGATTTAACAAATTTGGAAAGAACAAATTTTCTCATTACGACCTCCTTATTGAATATTCTTTCTTCCAGATGGGTTTTTTATCTTACCAAATTAAATAAATGAAGTCAATTTCCAAAAAAAACTGAGCTATTTTGAGACATAGCTCAGCACTTTAACTTCGGAGTTGTGAAAGGGCTACTTAAGAGGAGGTGAACAAAACGGCAGCACCTATAAAGGAGCTCATATAAAATGGCCCCATGGCCCCGGGTCGGCCTCGCCTCAGAAGAAGGGAATTAACCCTTCGAGGCTCAATAGCTCCAGCTAAAAGCCAGAACTAAGGGCGGATTATAAATCCAACCATCCGAACCACGAGGGTCTTCTTTTTTAAGATGTGCTCTGCTGTCTGTTCCCCTCCCCCAATTTTTAGGATAGCAAATGAGGAAATTCTGTCAAGTTTGAAATTATGCCCCCACTAGGAGTCGAACCTAGACTTACTGCTTAAAAGGCAGTTACTCTACCATTGAGTTATGGGGGCGAGCGCTCCGCTCAGCGAGGTTAAATTCAAAATTTAAAATGCAAAACGTAAAATTACAAATTTTCTTTCCTTAATTGTTCTAAAAGTTCTTTTTGTTTTTTGGTTAATTTCTTTGGTGTCTTAACTACCAATTCAACATATAAGTTTCCTCTTCCGTATCCAGAAAAATGAGGAATTCCTTTTCCGGAAATTCTCAAAATTTTTCCTGATTCAATGCCCGCCGGAACCTTTAATAGAATTTTCTTCCCCTCTAAAGTTGGAATCTCAATCTCGTCTCCCAGAGCAGCCTGGCTGAAAGAAATTGGAGTTAAAACATATAAATCGTCTCCCTTTCTCTCGAAAATTAGATGTCTTTTAACAAAAATTCTGACATATAAATCTCCCGATTTTCCGCCTCGCCGGCCGGCATCGCCCTTGCCCTCAACTTTTATTACCTGATTAGTATCGACTCCGGCCGGTATCCAAATTTTGATATCTTCTTCTCTTTTCACTCTTCCTTCTCCCCGGCAAACATTACAAGGTTTCTCTGGCCGATACCCCTCTCCTCCACATTCAGGACAAATTGTCCAGCGAGTAAAGGAACCAAAAAATGTCTTTTTGATTTGTTGAACCTCACCAGTTCCCCGACAAGAGAAACATTCCTTAATTTTTGTGCCAGGTTCAGCGCCTGTTCCCTGACAACGAAAACAAGAAATCATTTTGTATAAAGAAATTTCTTTTTCTTTTCCTTTTAAAGTATCTTCCAAAGGAATTTCGAGGTCAATTTCAATGTCTTTTCCCCTTTTTAAATCCTTTTTCCTTCGAGGAGCACCAAAACCGAAAAGGTCTTCAACCATATCGCCCAAATCCTCAAAGCCAAACTCAAAATCAATATCAGGTCTTCCCCAAGCCCATTGAAAATCAAAACCTGGCTCTCCACCTGGCATACCTTCAAAAACTTGGCCAAATCTATCGTACTGGCTCCTCTTTTCTTTATCAGAAAGAATCTTATATGCCTCATTAATCTCCTTAAATTTCTTTTCGTCGCCACCTTTATCCGGGTGATGTTTGTGAGCCAATTTATAATAGGCCCGCTTTATATCTTCTGGCGAAGCGTCCCGAGAAACGCCTAAAATTTGATAATAGTCCTTAGCCATAGATTATTTCTCTTTAAACTCGCCTTCTTCGGCTTTTGGTCCTTCTTCCTCTGGTTTTTTTCCGCCTGCCGCTTTATACATCTCAGCGCCAATTTTCTGAATTGCCTGAGATAATTCGGAAGTCTTACTTTTTATTTCCTCTATATTATCGCTTTCTTTGACTTTTTTTAATTCATTAATCTTTTCCTCCATTTCCTTTTTTATCTCAGAAGAAATTTTATCTCCGGCCTCTCTCAATGTTTTCTCACTAATATAAACTAAACTGTCAGCTATATTTTTTGCTTCACTTAATTCTCGCTTCTTTTGATCTTCTTCGGCATGTGATTCCGCCTCTCTTTTCATCCTCTCCACATCTTCTTTTGACAAACCAATTGAACCTTCAATTCTAATTGATTGGGTTTTCCCGGTGGCTTTATCTTTTGCAGTAGCAGTTAAAATGCCATTAGCGTCGATATCAAAGGTTACTTCAATCTGGGGAATTCCTCTGGAAGCTGGTGGAATTCCATTTAAAATGAATCTTCCCAGAGACCTATTATCAGCTGCCATTGGCCTTTCTCCCTGTAAAGCATTTATCTCCACCGAGGTTTGACTATCAGCCGCAGTTGAGAAAATCTGGGTTTTGGTAGCGGGGATGGTTGTATTTTTGGCAATCATTTGAGTGTTAATTCCACCTAAAGTTTCAATTCCTAAAGAAAGGGGTAAGACATCCAATAAAAGAACGCTTTTAATTTCCCCCTCTGGCGCTCTTCCTTCTTCTTTTGCTCTTAAAATTTCTGCTTCAATGGCTGCTCCCATTGCCACTACCTCTTCTGGATTAATCGATTTGTTTGGTTCTTTGCCAAAAAAGTCCTTGACTGCTTCCCGGACTTGAGGGATTAAAGTTGTTCCGCCAACTAAAATAATTTCATCAACCTCATTTTTAGAAAGTTTAGCTTCTTTTAAAGTTTTTTTCACTCTTTCAATTGACCTTTCGATTAAATCTCTAACCAAATTTTCAAATTGAGCCCGATTGATTTTGTAGAGAAGATGTTTGGGACCCGAAGTATCAGCTGAAATAAAGGGTAAATTAATCTCGGTTTCCAGAGCGCTTGATAATTCTATCTTTGCTTTTTCAGCCGCTTCCTTTACTCTTTGCAAAGCCAAAGGGTCTTTTGATAAATCTATTCCCTGCTCTTTTTTAAATTGTTCAATTATAAAATTGATTACTCTTTGGTCAAAATCTTCCCCGCCTAAATGCGGTTCTCCACCGGTAGCTATCACTTCAACTGTATCTGGAGATAAATCCAAAATTGTATCATCAAAGGTCCCGCCGCCAAAATCATAAACTAAAACTTTCTCTGGTTTTTTCTTTCCAAATCCATAACAAAGAGCAGCGGCGGTTGGCTCATTAATAATTCTCAAAACCTTAAATCCAGCGATTTCTCCGGCAGTTTTTGTTGCTTTTCTTTGAGAATCGTCAAAATTAGCCGGACAAGTGATGACAGCCACCTCTGCTTTCTCGCCTAATTTTTCCTCAGCATCCAATTTTATCTTCTGCAAAATCATCGATGATATCTCAATTGGGGTATACCACTTCTCTCCCAATTTTATTTCTACTCCACCGTCCGCTCTTTCCCGGGTTTCATAAGGTAATCTCTTTAATTCTTTTTGAACCTCTGGGTCGGAAAATCTTCTGCCGATGAATCTTTTAACAGCAAAAACAGTGTTTTTAGGATTGGTCACTGCTTGTCTCTGGGCTAAAATTCCAACTAATCTCTCTCCGCTTTTTGATAGTGCGCAAACCGAGGGTATCAAAATCGAACCCTCTCGACTTTCAATACACTTTGGCTCACCATGCAAAATGGTAGCCATCTTGGAGATAGATGTGCCGAGGTCAATACCTAAAACCTTAGCCATATTATTAATTAAAAATTAAGTAGTTTTTCAACTTTTGACCTTTATTTTACTATTTTTACCCCAGTATCAAAGCAAAGCTTGGTACGGGGTTTCGAGTTACTTCGTAACCCTTATTTTAATTCCTTTTTTCTCGACTTTTTTAACTTGTTTTTTAGGAATAACCACTTTGAGAATTCCTTCCTCGTAATTAGCCTCAGCTTTCTCTCCAATTACTTCAACCGGCAAGGAAACCTGTCTTTTATAAAAGCCGGAGCTGATTTCTTTCCGATAATAACCTTTTTCTTTCTCTTCTTTTTTCTCTTCAGTTTTTGCCTCAACCCTCAAAACATTATCTTTAACTTCCACCTCAATATTTTTTGGGTCAACCCCCGGCAGTTCAACTTTAGCAATCACATTGTTTCCTTCTTCATAAATATCTATTCTGGGAGCTCTAATCATTGGAAACAGACGACCCCATCTGGGCCGTCCGAACCATTCTTCCGGCCACCCCTCCTCTTCAAACCATCTCTCCATATCTCCAAATGGTCTCCAAGGAATGATAGGCATATTTTATTAAAACTTAAAGATGAAAAATTATTTTACGACCTTTTAAAATGTTTAACGTCGGGTTTTAAACGTTATCGTTTCTGCCACTGGGGCGCTAACCTTTGTTTAATTTTTAAGTGAGGTAATTAGTTTTTCGGGACCATCCGCAGGCAAATTGTATGGTCCCGTCCTCTAATCTAAATGAACTATACATATGCATAGAGGGCGGGAATTTGCCGAGGAACTGAGCTTGCGCCGCGCTGGGGTGCAGAGCGTGTACCGAAAAATTCAATTACCGAGCTATTTTGCCACCTTCACCCTTGCGGGTCGCAATAACCTGCCGTTTATTTTATAACCTTTTTGGATTTCTTCAATGACAACTCCTGACTCTATATATTGTTTTTTTTCTTGTTGGGTGGTGGGTGGATTGTAGTCTTTTATTTCAACAATTTCAACTATTTCCTGAAAATTTGGATTGAACCTCTCCCCTATTGATTTTATTTCTTCCACACCTTGATTTTTTAAAAAATCTAAAATTTGATTTTTTATCTGTAAAATTCCCTTTACATTGACATCTGCTTTTAAATTCTCTGGTAACTTCTTTTCGGTTATCTCAAAATTATCCAAAATTGGTATAATTTTTAAAATCAAATTCAGATTGGCATATTTAAAAAACTCTCCGATCCTTTCCATTTCTTCTTTTTTATAATTCAGGAAATCCGCCCTTTCTCTCTGCCAGCCAGCTATGTACTCTTCTTTCTGCTTCTGACACTCTTCTAGTTTCTTCTTAAGATCATCCATATCTTCTTTCTGCTTGCCCTCCGAAGCTTTAGCGGAGGAGGGGCATTCCTCTAATTTTTTCTTTAATTCTTCAATTTCCTTTTCCATATTATAACCTCTCCAATAATTTTGTTAAATAATTTAGTGAATTAATGTTTTTATCATAAGCCATTCTTTTTGGACCTAAAAGGGCTAAAACCCCTTTTTTCTCATTAGGAAAATGACAGCCAGAAAGAATTATACTGAATTCTTTTGCTTTTGAAAAAGGATTTTCTCTACCAATATAAATTTTAATTCCAGAATTAATTTTAAAATCTTCGATGTCTTCCTCAAATTGTTTAATGACATCAGCGAAATCAGAAACAACCTTTGGTTCTTTGAATTCTGGCTCCTGAAGCACCTCTTCCCAGCCTTCCTTCCAGAAAATATCATCATCAAACAAATAACCTAAGGCTAAATTTGAGGAAAATGAAGCTAAATTCTTAGTAAGAGACTGAAGAAATTTCACGGTATCCTCTATTTCTCTTTTAATCAAATCTTCTAATTTTAAAAAGTCTTTCTCTTTACCAATTCCTTTTTCAAATAGATTATTTACAAAAAATCGATAACCTTTATCAGTAGGAACTCTCCCTGCCGAAGTATGAGGCTGAATAAGAAAATCAGCATCAGTTAATTTTTGCATTTCAATTCTAATAGTGGCCGGGCAAATCCCAAAATGGTGTTTTTCTTCTAAAAACTCTGAACTAATCGGCTGGGCTAAATCAATAAAATCTTTAACTATCCCATTTAAAATTTCTGCCTGCCGCTCAGTTACTTTCATATTACCATTATAACAAACCAAGATTAGCAGTCAAGACCTCCGAGTGATAATCAATCAGTTCTCTCTTCTTTTAGATATGTTAAAACCCCGTTAGAAATCCACTATTATTAAGTGTTTTTCTATTAGATTTTTCAATGAGCTTATTGATTATAAATTTCTAACGGGGTAAAATAATCTAATGAGTAAAATATTAGAATTTTTAGAAAAAGAAGCTAATTATTTTGCTTTAATTTTCTGTCTTATTTTTCTCTTGGCTACCTTTTTTTCAGTTCAGGGAAACTTTTGGGAGGGATTAAAATTTTCTGGTTTTGCTCTTACCTCCGACGAGGTTTCTCATATCCCGGCTGGCTACTATTATCTAAAAACTCAAAAGTATTTTATTAATGCCGAACATCCACCTCTTATAAAAGATATAGCCGCTATTCCTTTGCTTTTTTTAAATTTAAATCTTCCTCAAATTCCTGAGGAATTAAGATATGAAAATATCCAGTGGGATTTTGGTAGTAATTTTTTATTTGGTGTCGGGAACAATCCAGATCTTATAACCTTTTTTTCGCGGACCATAATAATTCTTTTTAATGGTCTTCTTTTATTTTTAGTTTACTATTTCTTAAAAAAGGTTTTTGGAATTCTTCCTTCTTTAATCTTTCTCTTTTTATTAATCTTTTCTCCCAATTTCATTGCCCACAGTTCTCTGGTCGTTTTTGACGTTCCTTTAGCTTTATTGTCTCTTCTTTCAATTTTGACTTTTTCGCTTTTTTTGAAAGATTTAACCGAAAATCGGAGTCTTTTGAAAAACCTTATTTTAGCTGCTCTTTTTTGCGGTTTAACCCTGTTAACTAAATTTCAAGCTGTCTTCCTTTTTATCGGTCTCTTTCTGGGAGGACTAATTTATATTCTTTTTACCAAAAAAAGTTTTTGGAAAAAATACTTATTATTTTTTTTCTTGTTTTCTGTTCTAACATTAATTCTGGTAGGGACAATCCACGGACTTCAAACAACGAATATGGGGGTCCAAGGAATCCAGCATCAAATCAGTTATAGTTATCCTCCAGAATTTCCTCTGATTGGAAAAAAATTACTCTACCAGATTTCTTCTCTTAATATCTTTATCTTAAACGGATTAGTAGAGTATTTGGTGGGAATCATGATGGTAATATCAAGGGCGGTCGGCGCCTGGCAGGCTACTTATTTTATGGGTAAGGTTTATGGTTCAGAAGGAGCGGGTCTCGCTTATTTCCCTGTTCTTTTCTTTACAAAAGAGACTTTAGGATTTTTGATATTATTCCTCTTAACAATTTTCTTTTCTATCTGGAGATTCTTGAAGAACAATAAAATTAAGCAAAAAATTGTTGATTTCTTTAAAAATCCTTTCAATGCCACCGGTTTTTTCTTCTTTTTAATTTATGCTCTCTTCAGTCTCACTCTTAAACTAAACATTGGTATAAGACATATCTTTCCTATAATTTTTTTACTTTACGTTTTAGTCGCTAAAGAAATAAGTAATTGGCTGCCATTAAATGTCTCAATTTTTAAAAAGAAGGTTGGGGCTTCATTTTTCCTTCTTCCGGTTTTTGTTATAATTGTTGCCGTCTGGTCTTTGACCTGGCCTTATTTTCTCTCTTATTACAATATTTTAGCTGGAGGAACTTCAGGGGGTTATAAAATTGCTACCGATTCTAATTATGACTGGGGCTGTCAGGATGTTAAAAGATTAGGAAAATGGGTAAAAGAAAATAATGTTGAAAAAATTTATACCCATGCTTTTTCTAATGTTCCCTTAAGTTATTATTTAGGCGAGGCTTATCAGTCTTTTAACATCAGATACAATCCCCTGCCGCCAAGGGGTTCCCTAATTGCTGTTTCGGCGTTTGAACTCCAGAATATAAATTATGACAAAGGATTGCCGGAATCTCAAAAATATTTTCAACTCAAAGATGATTTAATCAAGAGGGTCGGAACAACAATATTTGTTTTCCAAGTAAAATAAAAAATTAATTTTGTGTCCAATCGCTTAACTTACATCATTGCTGCCTTTTTGCTTTTTTTAATGTTTTCATTAGCTCTTTTAAGTATTCGTGATGATTCTTTTACTTTTGACGAAACTGCTCATGTTACCGCCGGTTTTTCTTATTTAACCCAGAAAGATATGAGATTAAATCCCGAGCACCCGCCTCTCATTAAAGATTTAGCGGCTCTTCCCCTTCTATTTTTGAACTTAAATTTTCCCAAAGACCACCCTTCCTGGACCCAGAAAGATAATCCAGTTTGGTGGCAGCAATTTGAAATAGGTAGCCAATTTTTATACCACTCTGGCAATAATCCTGACCAAATTTTATTTTGGTCAAGGATACCTATGATTTTACTTTTAATCTTTTTAGGATGGTTTCTTTTTCATTGGACAAAAGAACTTTTTGGCCCTAAAGCTGCTCTTTTAACATTATTTTTATTTTCTTTCTCGCCTACTTTTTTAGCTCATGGGAGATTAGTCACTACCGATGTCGGAGCAGCTCTGGGCGTAGTTTTGTCTACCTATTTTTGGTTAAGGTTCTTGAAAGACCCGACGAAAAAAAATGTATTTTTGACGGGTTTAATTTTTGGTTTGGTAATGCTTTTTAAATTTTCTTTAATTTTACTAATACCCTTTTTTGCTTTTTTAACCCTAATTTATGCCTTATTAAAAGGAAAAAAATATATTTTGAAATACTTTGGGTTGGCCTTACTGGTTGGAATAGTGGGAGTAGTATTCGTCATCTGGCCGGTTTACCAATATCATGTCTGGAACTACCCCGTAGAAAGACAAATTCGAGACACTCAATTTCTTTTAGATACCAGTTCTATTCCTAAACCCTTAATTGCCATTAATAAATGGCTTTCAACTCAACCAATTTTCCGGCCAATTTCTCAATATCTTTTAGGCGTGTTTTTGGCCGTCAATCGCAGTAGCACTGGCAACACCACTTATTTTTTAGGAGAGGTTTCGGCAGCTGGCTGGAAAAATTATTTTCCAACAGTTTATCTAATAAAAGAGCCGTTAACTTTTCATATTTTAACTTTAATTGCCTTACTTTACGCTGCTTGGTTAATTAAAAAACCATTTTGGCAAAATACCTTTTTTAGGGTAAAAGGTTGGATAAAGTCTCACTTTCCGGAATTTGCCATGCTCACCTTTATCGCTCTTTACTGGTTCACCTCTTTAACCTCTAAACTTAATATCGGCGTCCGCCATTTGTTGCCGGTTTTTCCTTTGACTATAATTTTAGTCAGCGCAACAATTATCAGCTGGCTAAAGAGACCATTTTTAAAAATTAGATACTTTTTTTTGGGAGTTCTTATTCTATGGCAAATTATTTCGGTAATTTCTATTTATCCTCATTTCTTGGCTTATTTTAATGAATTGGTTGGAGGACCAGATAAGGGTTACATTTATGTTGTTGATTCCAATTTAGACTGGGGGCAAGATTTAAAAAGGTTAGCTAAATGGGTAAAAGAAAATAATGTTGAAAAAATCTATCTTGATTATTTCGGAGGCGGTAATGCGGAATATTATTTAAAAACTAAGTATGCCCCTTGGTGGGGCACGCGTGATGAGAAAGAATTTCCCAAAGGGAATTATTTAGCGATATCTGCAACTTTTTTACAGGGCGGCCGAGGAATTCCAACTCCTTGGTTTAACCAACCCTATGGCTACTATTATTGGTTAGATAAATATACACCGGTAGCAAAAATTGGCTACTCAATTTTTGTTTATTACATTGTTCAATGAATTAAAATTCATTTCACGTTTCAATAAATTTTTAATTTATTTCAACGACTAATCACTGCGATACTTGTAAGGAGCTAAGTTTCCAAATCGCAAATCAATGTATTCTAAATCCTTTCTTCGCTCTTGGGGAATTTCTTCTTCCAAATCTACTCTTAATTTAGTTAGTTGCCATTCGATGTCTCCTTTGGGATTAAGATAAATTTCCCAGCCCTCAGAAGTTTTCATGTTTATTCTCTCATCGGAAACTACCAAAACTTCCTCTATGGGAATTTTTAAATTATTTTCTAATTTAGATTCTATTTCTAAAATTGAGGACAAAAGTTCTTTCTCTAAAACCCTGTTTCCTAATTTTAACTCTTTAGCTTTTACTGCTTTTTTAATTTTTATTAATTGACCCCCTGCCAAAGTGTTTTCAAAAATGATTCCTTCTTTATCGAGAAAAAAATAGAGGTCTTCTTGGTTAAAAACAGCTGTTGGTTTCTTTTCTTCAATCGTCACCGTTAAAGTATCTGGAAATTCCCTTTTAAAATTTATTTGAGCAATTTGAGGGAATGTTTCTGAAATTTTTGCTTGGATTTTAGGAAAATCAGTTAAAAAAATACTTTTTGAAGAAAAGGTAAGTAATTTATTTACTATTTGCTTTTGAATTAAATTTTGAAGTGTTTGCGTCTGAATTTTTTGATTGCCAGAAATTTTAATTTCTTTAATCTGAAACGGGGAAGAAAAACAAATTAAATAAAAAATTCCGGAAATTATTATCAAAATCAAAATCCCTAGCCAAAAAAATCGATTGCGAAAAATCGATTTTTTCTTTTTGATTCGATATGGCTTCCGATATTTTTTAATCATAAACCTCTCTTTGTTTTCCTTATTTTTTCGAAAAGAAAAGTAAGCCAATATTTATTTGATAGAGGCAAATCTTGCGTTTTAACATACTCATACGGTCTACCACCAAATCCCATCTTAAAAAGAGTGGGGCCTGCCCAGGGATGCTTAGGATTTTCTTTTGGGTCAACGTATCCCCAAAAATCATACAAAATACATCCCCTTTGTTTGGCTTCTTTTATCGCTTCCCAAGAAAGCAAATAAGGAATGGAAAGTTTGGTATATTTCGCACTAGATGCTGCCTGATGATAAAACCCTATTCCTGACCAGAAAACAACTAAGGCTGCAGCCACCACTTCACCCTTATATTTTCCGAAAAACCATAAAACCTGATTATCTTTTGAAAAAACTTCGAATTCATTTTTGATAAATTCAGAAGAAAAAGGAACAAATTTCTGTCTTTTAGCTACTTCCTTATTAAGCTGTTGGTATATTTTAAGACCGTCTGATTCTTTGCTTTTTTCAACTGTAATATCTTGGTTTTTCAGGGTCTGGCGAATTAAATATCGGGTAGTTTTCCGAAGGCCCATCAAAAGTTCATCTTCTGAAGGAGTGATGTCTAATTTCCAGGCTGCCTCATAAGCTGAAGCATGCATTGGCGCCTCTCTAAATCCAAAACTCTTCAAAATATCTTGATTTTCTTGATTACGCTCCCATAAAGGATTCATCCGAATAAAACTTGCTCCCTCTTCCTTTCCTATTTTCTTGAGTTCTTGGAAAAAAAACTCAAAAAGTTCTTCTCGATAACCGATTGAAGCCTCCGTAGTCTTGGCGAAGGAGGGACCGTGCTGAATTAAAAGAAAGGTTCCCCTTTTAGCCATTATCTTTGACACTAAAGCTAAACCAACCAATTTGTTCCTATCAAATACGCCTAATCGCCAAATTTTATTTCCCATCATTCTGTTAAACTCTCCCCAATTCCAAGAACTCAAAAAAGTCTTTTCATCGCATCCTAAAAGAAAATTTTCCCAGATTTCTTTATTGTTAATTTCCTTAATATTCATATTTTTTCCTTGACAGGTGGTGGGTGGGTTGGACTCCGACCCTCCCACCTCCCTCCCAGAGGGCCCCTCGTCCATTATTTTAAAAACTCTACAATTTTTTTGGCATCTTCTAATGAAATATTAATATGGGTTGGTAAATTTAAAATTCTTTTGGCTATTTTTTCTGCCTGAAGGCAACTGCCAAAAATATATTTCATTTTTGAAATATCTGTATCTGGCGGAATTACTGGACTTTTTCTCCAGCCGTCGTCTAAATAAATTTTTCTTTTTCTAGCTGCTTCTAAAATTTTATCTGTATTTTTATTGATTAAAATTGGGTATCTCATAAAAGTTGGTAAAATGTCTCCCATTTCTCCAGCTAACGGTAATTCAAACTTCTCTTTTAAATTTTCTTCATAAAATTTTGTTAATTCTCTTCGATGCTCATTGAACCTTTCTAATTTTTTAAATTGATTTAAGGCTAAAATAGCCAGAGCATTGGGAAGTTTTTTCGGGAAATATTGAGGAAGCTTTCCTTTTTTTTCTTTTTTATAAACTCCTTTAGATAAAATTGAAAGTTGATGAAAAAGACCTAAAATAATTCTCCCCAAATATTGATTCAAGCCATAAGCAGGTAAAACCAAATAATTCACCAAAATTGGGTGTAACAATTGCTGAAAAATCCAAAAATTTGAAGGGAAATCACATTTCTCTCTAAAATTTTTTATCCTCTCCCCTATTTCTTCGTTATTTGCAATTGCCATTCCGCCAAAAACTGAAGAAATTATTTTGTCTCTGCCAAAAGAAAAAAAAGCAACGTCTCCAAAAGTACCACAAAATTTTCCTTTGTATTTTGCACCTAAAGAGTGGGCACAATCTTCAACTAAAAAGAGATTATTTTGCTTGGCAATTTCTAAAATTTCTTCAATTTGAGCTGGCCAACCAAAGGTATGCTGAATCATTGCTATCTTTGATTTAGAAGTAATTTTCTTTTTCAAATCCTCAGGATCCATATTTATTGTATCATCGACATCGACAAAAACTGGCGTAGCTCCTTTAGCTAAAATTGGAATTACTGCTGAGGTACAAGTAAATGCTTGAAGCAAAACTTCATCGCCTTCCCTTACCTTCATTGCCTCTAAAATTGCCATCAGGGCTGACCTACCAGAATTAAAAGAAATCGCATACTTTACTCCTAAATATCTCTTAAATTCTTCCTCCAACCCAACACTACGCGGCCGGGTCGCGTAGTGATTGAGCTTCCAATCCC
>Ga0172364_10000781_pt1 | contig 23515 bp, 21 predicted proteins | sample LakKivSesite10cm_FD_114545 | JGI IMG/M metagenome (GOLD analysis project Ga0172364, IMG submission 114545) | Sediment microbial communities from Lake Kivu, Rwanda - Sediment site 10cm | ecosystem: Environmental > Aquatic > Freshwater > Lake > Sediment | place: Rwanda: Western Province, Lake... | reverse complement strand
TTTGCGAGAGAATGTAAAAAGAGGATTAAGGCAAAAAATACGAAACGGCGTTTGGCCGGGCTGGGCGCCGGTCGGATACACCAATAATCCCAAAACCAGAATGGTAGATATTGACGAAGTCAAGGCGGACAAGGTGAGAACTATATTTGTGCTTTACGCCACAGGCAAATATACCCTTTACGCTCTCGCAACTTGGTGCAAGGAAAACGGATTAAAAAGTAATACAGGTAAGGATATCTATGTCAGCAATATCTATAAACTTCTACAAAATATTTTTTACATCGGGCTTATGAAATACAAAGGAGAAGTATATGAAGGAAATCATAAGCCCTTAATCTCAAAGAAACTTTTTGACAAGTGCCAGGAAATTTTAAACCAAAGAGGCAAACCGCAGAAAGTGAAAAAACATCACTTCGCTTTTCTTGGCCTTATGAAATGCAGTTCCTGCGGGGCAAGCATTACTGCCGAAAAACAAAAAGGTCATAACTATTACCGATGCACCAAGAAAAAAGGAGCTTGCCAAGAAAAGCATTATTTAAGGGAAGAAGAATTGGCTAAACAATTTAAAGATTTCCTCACAAAAGTTTCTTTGACGAGCCAAGACAAGGAGAAGATATTAAACAAGTTGGACAAAGAAGATAAGCAAGCCAAAGAGCAGGCAAAACAAACTGTTCAAAATCTAAAAGACGAGTTAAAACAAGTTGAGCTAAGGCTGGAAAAACTGCTTGATGTTTATCTAAACGAAGTTATTTCGACTGATGAATACACCCAGAGAAAACAAAAACTCATTGACCAAAAGCTCAATTTGCAAGACAAAATTAATGATTTTGAACAAAACGGCTTGTCTTGGCTCGAACCGGCCAAAGAATTCCTAAATAACCTTGAAAAAGCCAATGAATTGAAAAATTCCGAAGATTTTTCGGAATTTCCCTCGTTTCTAAAAAATATCGGCTCGAACCACATTTTACAAAACCGAAAGTGGCTTTTTTCGCCCCAAATTCCCTACCAAATGGTCGAAAAGGAAGCCCAAAATTTGACATTTCCTAAATGGTGCAGTACTCTGAAAATAGTTCGAATTTATTTCGGCCAAAAGGCCGACGAAACCCCGCCCGCCCGAATTCTTGAACATCAGAAAACTGCCAAAGAACCTGGAAAAATATCGGCTCGAAACTACATTTTGTAAAAGAAAATTTTTAGAATGAGGGGTCAAAATGTCTAATAAAATTTTATATGTACTTTTGGGTTTTTCAATTATATTGAATATTTCATCTGGCATTTATATTTTCAGTTCTAAAAAAACCGAAACTGCAAATACCGAAACTATCAAATCGGTAAAGTCGTATATATACCATGCAGAGGGCGGACCACCTGATATAGACCCAAATTCAGAAAATAAATATACATTTGGAACACTTACCACAAAAGTCATTCCTGATTTTGAAATTCCTCAAAACCTTGATGTTTCTGTCAATAAAGCATCTGCGCCATTAGACACTGCTACTTTGAAAAAAGAAATTTCTCAGGATTCAATTCTTTTAAAAATTGATATTTCCGGTACACCTATGTCTAATGCACTAAACGAAAGCACGATTTTAGCATACTCAACAAAAACTGTGGATCAAATTATTCAAGACGAAAAGAATAGAGCCGAAAAGGCCAAAAGTGGATACGAAACAGCCAAAGTAAAAGAAGGTATTACTTTGCTGCGACGAAACAATAGTTATGGTGCGTACAGAGATTCTTCAATTGAGTTATTTCAGGAATTATATTTGATTGATGTGTCAAAGGATAACACTGGGTTACCATCAGCCCCTAAAACATTTTTACTGATTCCAACACATTATTCTGACAATCAGCTTGATACTTTAAAAAAGAATTTTGACAAAATATCGATTATTGATTTACCATATCATGCTCGTCCAGTGTTTTAAGTTGTTCCGTTAATACTCTTAATTAGTACTCAAGCAAAGTTTAGAATTTCACGGTAATTTTTGAGTTTGCCGCCAAAGGTAAAATATGGTATATTTTACCTAAGCGAGCATAGCTCGCCAGAAAAACTGGAAATTGTTAAGGTTCAAGAATTCGGGCGGGCGGGGTTTCGTCGGCCTTTTGGCCGAAATAAATTCGAACTATTTTCAGAGTACTGTACCAAGATTAAACTTTCGGATTTTTGACCGACGAGATTGGCCGATGTCGCCAATAATACGATTATCAAAATTGAAGCTGGTAAAAACCAAAATCCAACGCTTGATACTCTCAAGAAAATTGCGAAAGCTCTTGAGATAAGTGTTGATGATTTAATAAAATAATTTTAAAAATATGGACAATCAAGATTTCAATACTCCGGTAAGTCAAAATCAAGAATTACCAGAAAAAGAAAAAATTTCTGATAAAAAATGGTTTAAAATAACAATTTTGGTAGTGCCAGTGCTGGTAATTCTTTTAGCAATTGCCGGCTATTTTTTCTTAATTAAAAAACAAGGGGAAAATAATCTAACAAATTTTCAAAATAACAAAGCAGAACAGTCCAAAGAAAATATCGGATTATTTGAGAGATTTCCAAATTCAAGTAACAGAGGCGATATAGCTTTTGACCAAAATTATATTTGGGTTGCTAATGGTCAAGGCCTGATAAGATTTAACAAAATTTCTGGCGAACAAAAAATATTTACTGAAACTGATGGATTATTGGGAAATGAAACAACCGGAATAATTAAATATGGAGATGAAGTTTGGATTACTTCTCAATCAAGAGGAATTAGTATTTTTAATACTAAAACGAATTCCTGGCGTTACTTTACAACAGCAAATGGTCTGGTTAATGACGGTAATTTGATTATGAAATTGGACGGTAATGTGCTTTGGTTAGCAACATTTGATGGTTTTGCAAAATACGACTTTGCAACCCAGAAATGGACTAGCTGGAAAGAGGGTGCTGGCATAAAATTTTCCGGCGTTGACGATTTTGTGTTCAATAATAATTTTGTTTGGATTTATATCTCGCCAGATGCTTATACATCAGGCGGGGTCTTGCGGTTAGATAAAAATGCGCTTACTTGGACAGATTTACAAGCCAATAATCAGGTTTTTTCTGAAAGGCAATTACATTGGCCATACCTGAATTTTGACGGCAATTTTCTCTACGCGATGGCAGATAAAAAAATCTATCGTCAAAATATTGTTTCCGGACAGTGGGATTCATTTGAAAAAAACGATGGCAACTTAGCAAAATTCCATATAGGAGCAAAAAAACAAAGTAGCCAATATTGGAATTTTAACAAAGATGGCAATATTGAACTAAACGAAGGCGTCAATCGCCAAGTTATAACCACTAATCAATTAAATCAATATTGTCCGGAGACTACTCACAGTTACAATTTTTCAGGAATGGAGGAGGGATATTCCAAGGAATTTAATTTTGATGGAAATATTTTGTGGTTCGGATGCAGACAAGGATTTGCTTCTTATGACTTGAATAACAAATCTTGGAGTTTTAAAGAAACAAAATCAAATTATCCTGCTGAAATTTATAATATTTTAGCTGTAAAAAACGGAGAGCTTTTAGTTGATTCGAGTCTTGGTTTAGGCTTGGTGGCGCCCGAAAAGCAAAAATGGACTTTTATTAAATCACTGGAAGCCAGTGATTCGCTGTGGGGTAGCGCAGTTTGGATCGGGGATGATATATATTTTGTTGAAATATTAGAAGCATTTGGCATGGGTGGTCCAAGCGAACCGCCAAGACTATGGAAATACAATATAACTTCAAAGCTGACTAACCAAATTAAAACTCCAGATAATTTGTCCCTTGGTGAATTAGTTGATCTGAAAATAAATGACAACCTATGGTTTAATTCCGGAAATGAAATTCAAGAATTTAATCCTAGCTCGGGAGAGATCATTTCGTATAAGCCAGAAATTGAGCAGGGTAAGTATTTAACAATAAAAGATATAAAGAAAAAGGATAATATTCTATGGTTTGTCTCAAATCTTGGTCTTGGCAATTTTGATTTAATTTCTAAAAAATTTGAAATTATTGGCAATCCTTCTGGGATTAGGTTTCTGGAGTGGGGATTAGAACATTTAGTAATTGTTGATAACAAAATTTGGACTGACGCAAGCGATAATCCGGGCGATGGTTTATATATTTACGATTCAATTTCCAAAACATGGAAACATTTAACTCAGTCAAGCTCACAATTAAAATTTGATTGGGTAAAAAATTTAATTGGAACGTCTGACTATCTTTTGATGTCAAGTTTTGGAAGAGTTGATTTTTCACAAAGAAAACGCGGGGATGTTTCTGTAATTACAACTGCGGGAACATATGTTTATGAACAGTATGGTTTAAATATTTACAATGTTGTAAAAGATGATTGGAGATTTTTTACTTCAGAAGATGGTATGCTGGACGGAGAAGTAAATAATATGTACCTTGATGGAAATAGTGTTTGGTTTGTAAATGATAGTAACGGAATTTGGAAATTGAATATTGATCAAATTAGATAGAGAATGGCGGCACGCCAACTTTATTGGCACGAAATTCGGCGGCGGCGGAAAGCGAGGGCGGGCAAAAATTCCTTCCCCCCAACCCCCTTCCTTTTTGCCCGCCCGAGCGTTCAGTTTGGCGCGCGAAGCGCGCCATCAGTTCTGCTCAAAAAAGGTTCGGATTTCGTCAAACAAACGCACCAGACAATTTGGTTCTTGGCGACCGAAAGGTCGTCATCGCCAAAAAAATAATATTTTTTAATAAATGACTCAAAAAATTGAAAAAATCAATCCAACGATAGATCCATCAAGGGGAATAGATTTGCTTAAAAAACAGATCGATAAAATCGATGAAATTATCAATTTGGAATATAGCAGCCCAAAGGTCCGGGCATGGGAAAGTTTTACCGGAGAGTTGCTGTTAAATATATTTGGCAAACCCCACAATAATCTGGACAATTTTAGATCGATGCTTCATAGCGGCGGACCTATAAGGATCGGTATGTCTGATCAGGAATGGCAACAAAATTTCGTCAAAAGTATGGAAAACGTGAAAGAGTTACTCTCAAGCTTTGTTGATCAGCTAGAGCTTTTTGCCCCAGTTGTACACAAGGAGGAATCGGCCCACCGAGCGAAAGCCATCCATAATTCAAAATTTCAACATAACTCAAAATCAAGCCCAGCAAATAGAAAATTCAATCAACATTGAAGACCAATCAGAAGAAGTCCGAGCCAAGGTCGATGAACTCTTAAATGAGTTGAAAAAAGAAAACTCTAAAGACAAATCGAAAATTTCTGAAATCATTAAATGGTTAGCCGATAAGGCGGTCGACGTGCTGATCGCAATCCTAAGACGCATTCACGCGCAACTTGTAGCGCGTGAATGCGTCTTAGGACAGAAATCCCGCCATCTTCTCGTTCCAGTAGCGGAAGTCGATTGGCGAGATGCAGCCATATGGCCAGTGTGGCTGGTTCAACCCTGATTCCACCTTTCATTTTGGGAATGTGCATAGTGAAGAGTGCGGATTGTTTTGCTTTGCACCGTTCACTTCATAAACAGAATATCCAAAACAGGGGAAATTGCAATAAAAATCATAATGGCATATCCCTTTTATACTGTGCCATTATGTGCCATTTTTTATTGCCAAAAATCCTCTTATAAGGTATAGTAGAGTGGAGTAGATACAGTGCTAGATTGTTAAACTATAAAAAGTTTGAAAATTGGTAATTGAACATTGATTTATATGGTGGTCGTAGCTCAATGGTAGAGCAACAGTTTGTGGAACTGTCGGTTGTCGGTTCGATCCCGATCGGCCACCCCAAAATTATGCAAGATAAAAAGTATATATACTGTCAGGTATGTGGTAAAAAATACAAAGATCCGGAGGCTAAGGATCAGCTTAAATGTTCGAGCTGCGGATTTATTTTTTATAAAAATTCTATCCCTGCGACTTCGATTATTCTGTATGATGGTGATAAAGTATTATTAGTAAGAAGAGCCATTGAACCAAAAAGGGGCAAGTGGGATTTTCCAGGCGGATTTTTAAAAAATGGAGAGCACCCAGCCGACGGTTTAAAGAGAGAAATTAAAGAAGAACTTACGGTTGATATAGAAATCGAAGATCATCTTGGCATATACCTTGACAAATATATTTATGATAGCGCTAATAATCTCGCAACCATGTGTATTTATTATGTGGGAAAAATAGCAGGAGGAAGTATTAAGACCGGTGATGATGTTGCATCAGCCCAATGGTTTTCAGAGGATGATTTTCCCTGGAGCGATCTTGCAGTAGTTGGTGCGAGAGACACGGCAAGAGATTATTTTAAAATAAGGATGAATAGAAAGCCCTCGTAGTGAAATGGATATCACGCGACGCTTCGGACGTCGTAATGCGGGTTCGAATCCTGCCGAGGGTACCAGAAATTTCTGTTCGGCCAAGATGGCCGAATAGAAATTTATTTGGACAGCGAGGCAGGATTCGAAGGCCGCAGGCGCGACGGCGTCGAGACCCGCCCCGAAAAAATTTCAGCAGAAATTTATTGAGGGGCGAATCCTGCCGAGGGTACCGGGGTGCGAGAAGTAATAATTAATTTGAAAGCAGTAATTTAAAATTTAAAATTCCGCCGAAGGCAGTTTTGGGCCTGTAGCTCAGCGGTAGAGCAGAAAGCTATTAACTTTAAGGTCGAGGGTTCGAATCCCTCCAGGCCCGCCATTTTTAGCGAAATAAAAATATGAAAATCGACAAATTGTATATCGCGGCCAAAGCATTTATTGAAAATAAAGGAAAAATTTTGATAATTCGTGAAGGCAGAAAATATGCCCACGGAACAAATATAGGTTTTTACGATGTGCCCGGCGGACGGATAAATCCGAATGCAAAATACTTTAATGCCTTTGAAAGGGAACTGAAAGAGGAAATTGGAATCAAAGTTAAAATTAGCAAGCCGTTTTTTGTCGGCGAATGGTTTTCCAAAGTAAGAGGTGAATCCGAGAGATTACACAAGAATTGATATTATTAAAAATCTTGAGCCGCTATTTAAAGAATATTTAAAATGAATAAAGTAATTGCTTTTGGATCGTTTGACCCACTCCACAAAGGACATATTTATTATTTAAAGCAAGCGAAGAAACTTGGCGATGAATTAATCGTTATAGTCACAAGCGATAAGAAAATCGAAGCAATCAAACATCGCAGACCCAAGCAAAATCAAAAACAAAGGTTACGAAAGCTTCGAGGGCTGCAGCTTGCCGATAAGATTGTTTTGGGCGAATCGGCGGGGAAGTACAAGCTAATTGATAAAATTAAACCTGATATAATTGCATTAGGATATGATCAAAAAATCCCCGTACCCTTGAAAAATGAGATAAAAAAATATAAAATTGTACGGCTAAAGCCATTCAAACCGGAAGTTTATAAATCTTCGCTGTTGTAGATTTGGCCCCATCATCTAGTGGTCAGGATACCAGGTTTTCATCCTGGCAACCGGGGTTCGACTCCCCGTGGGGTCACCAGTACAAATATTAGACCTTCTGGCGATTAACCTCAAGCGATTAAAAACTATCAGCTTTTTTTATCGTATATGTTAACGACAGATAAATTTTAAACCAGTTTGTCTATAGTGATCTTGGTTTTTTGTTTTTTTTGAGTTAATATAAATAATGTAGTTATTTGCTGCTAGAGAAATAAATATCAGAAACTGATTTTTTCATTTTTTGTAATTTGAAACCCTATGAATATAAAATCATTATTTAGCGCTAAATTTAAAAAGAATCCCAAATTCTTTTATTGGTCGCCAGGCAGGGTCAACATTATTGGCGAACACAGCGATTATCATGATGGTTTGGTAATGCCAGCTGCTATTGATTTGGGATTAACGTGGGCGGTGGCAGAAAGAGCCGACGATAAAATCAGAGTATATTCCGAGAAGTTCGACGAGATCGGCGAGTTTTCAGTTTCTGATAAAAAGCGAACCAAATGCGAGTGGTTGCTTTATTTGCAGGGTGTGGTGGAGGTTTTAAAAAAGAGAAAAATAAAAATTGGCGGTTTGGACATTGCTCTCCATTCGACCATTCCAATTGGAAGCGGACTATCATCATCATCGAGTATGGCGACCGGATTTGCATATATTGTCAATGATTTCTTTACTTTAAAATTTGATAGAAAAGAAATCGCTCGGCTTGGTTGTGAGGCAGAATGGTGGTATGGCACAACCGGTGGAATTATGGACCAGTATTGTATTGCTAATGGTAAGATGGGATACGCGGTTCTGTTGGACTGCCGAAGTTTGGCTCATGAATTTATTAGAATTCCCAAGGAAATCGAAATTGTTGTATTTGAAACAACGATCAGGCATCAGCAGTTTAACTCTCCGTTTGATAAAAGAAAGCGTCAAGCTAACGAAATAATCAAAATCGCCCAAGTTGAATATCCCGATAGAAAAATTACAAAGCTAAGAGATTTAAATGAGAAAATGCTTTCGGGGATAAGAAACAAGGTAATAAAAAAATTTGGTAAAGAAAAAGGGGATATGTATTTTAGGAGAGCTCTTCATCCGATTACTGAAAATGAGAGAGTGAAGCGGATGAAGGTTGCGTTAGAAAGGGGAGATGCTCGCTCGATTGGATTAATCTTATCACAGTCACACCAAAGTTTGCGTAATAACTACGAAGTGTCATGTAAAGAACTCGATACAGCCGTTGAGATTTCGCATAGCTTTAATGAACTAATAGGATCCAGAATGGTCGGTGGCGGCTTTGGAGGATGTACAATAAATTTAGTAAAGCGGGGCAAGGCCAAACACTTTGCCGGACTGCTCGAAGAAAAATTTAGAAGAATTACCGGCATCAGGGGAAATTCTTATATTTGTAAAACTTCCGACGGGGTTAAAAAATTGCCTAATGGATACTTTTTTGGCTCGTAAGACAAGTGATTTTAATCTTGATGCCCGTACTGACAAAAAAGTCTGGAAGGACGCGCGTGAAATAGTGCTGGTGGACTCTGTATCTGGCAAAGAAATTGAGAAAAAAGCGAAGGTCAAGGTCGGGTGGTCTGATACCGGACTTTATTTACTTTTTGTGGTTGAAGATGATCACATATGGGGAACACTGAAAAATAACGACGAGCCGATCTACAACGAAGAGGTTATAGAGTGTTTTATTGGCAGGGGAGAAAAAATACCAACTGAATATTATGAATTTCAATTTTCACCCAATAAGGTGAAATTTGATGCGAAAATTGATAATCCAAGCGGAAACCGCCATGACAAAGGGTTTAAAACGGATGTTTCATGGAATGCGCCCAATCTCAAATTTATTCAAAGATTGGAAGAAAAAGGTATTGTGGACAAAAGGTGTAAAAAGGGAGTATGGCTAACCGAAGTTTTTATCCCTTGGCCGGATTTGGGGTGGGGAGTGAGAGAAGGTGATAAATTTAGAGTAAATTTTTTTAGAATTGACGGCTATCCCGAACAGTCGAGCTTTCAAGCGTGGCAGCCAACCCAAGAAACCCCTCCAAACTTTCATGTCCCGGAAAAATTTGGTTTAATAGAACTTGTTTGATGAATTTATAAATTATTGCTATATGTGTAATTCGCTATTAACTGTTAATTATTAACATGCCCGAACTACCAGAAGTTGAAACAATTAAACGGGGATTGAAAAAAGCCATTGTTGGTAAAATGATTACCGATGTTGAAATTCGCGTATCGAAAATGTTTCATGGTAACAAGAAAGACATCATTGGAAAAAAAATCCAAAATGTCGATCGGCGGGCAAAGCAAATTATTATTGGCGTTGCTGGCGATAAAGATCTTTTGATTCATTTGAAAATGACCGGCCAGCTGATTTTTGATGACGGTAAATCGCGTGTCGCCGGCGGTCATCCATCAGGAGATTGGGTGGCAAAATTGCCAAATTCGACAACCCATGTTATTTTTAATTTTTCCGGCGGATCGAGATTGTTTTTTAACGACCAGCGAAGATTTGGCTGGATAAAAGTTTTGGGTAGCCGAGAACTGAAAAGTAAATTAGATGAGGAGTTGGGTATCGAGCCGTTTGCTAAGGATTTTAGCGCCGAGAAATTAGCCGGGATAATTAAAAATAAGCCCCGCTGGAATATCAAAAAAATTCTGACCGATCAGAGCTTAATTTCCGGCATCGGTAATGTTTATGCTGATGAAGCGCTGTTTTGGGCAAAGATTCGTCCCGATCGGAAAGCTAGTGAAGTAACTGCCGGTGAGGTTGAGAGGTTGCACGGCGCAATTATCAAAGCGTTGAAAATCGGATTGCAATATGGCGGTTCTTCGGAAAATACCTATGTCAAGATTAATGGCTCAAAAGGCCAAGCCCAAGAACATTTGCAAGTTTATGCCCGTGTGGGTACAAAGTGTTCTTGCGGCGGTAAGGTAAAAAAAATTCGTTTGAACGGCCGGGGAACACATTTTTGCCCCGCTTGCCAAAAATAGTTGCATTATAAAAAATATTTGTTATGATACGAATTACATGAGGAATATTTCGTTGTCCAGAGCGTATCGACTAGATCTTCTATTTGGTCTTTTTTTTGATACGCGGCGGGCGTAATATTTCAGCACATTTTAAAAAAAAGAAAAACCGCCTTTAAAGGCGGTTTTTCTTTTTGGTGTAGTTTTTTAAAAGGCCAAACTGCCAAGCTCATTGCCGTTTTAAAGATAGATTGGTATTCTCAAATAAAGTAAGCCGGAGTAAATTATGAAAAATAACAAAAAGATAGTTGCGATTATTATGGCGGCCGGGAAAGGAACTCGCATTGGGGCGACCGATAAACCGAAGGTGATGTTTGAAGTTTTGGGAGAGCCGATTATTGAATGGGCCATCAAACCGCTCGAGCAATTGAAAAGGGAAAAAATTATTAGCCGAATTATCACAGTGGTCGGATATTTGGGAAATCAAGTGATCGATTATCTGGGCAAAAGGTCAGAATTTGTCTGGCAAAAAAAACAACTGGGAACTGCTCATGCAGTTCAAATGGCCGAGCAATCTCTTGCCTATGAAAAAGGATATACGATTATTGTCAACGGAGATCATGCTCTTTATTCTAAAGAAACTTATAAAAAAATGATTGATAATGCCATAAAAAAGAAATTAATACTTGGTTTTGCCACGGTTGTATGTGACAGATTTGATAGTTATGGAAGGGTGATTCGTGATAGAAACGGTCGACTCTTGGAAGTAATTGAAGTGCCGGAGGCAACAGACGATCAGAAAAGGATACAAGAAAAAAGTATCAATTTATATATCGTTGATAACGAATGGTTGTTTAATGTCCTGCCGAAGGTTAAGCAAAGCGTGGTTAAAAAAGAATATTATATAGTTGACATAGTGAGAATGGCTATTTCTGAAGGTAAAAAAGTAGAAGCTATCCAAATTGATAATGAAGATGAGGCCTTGGGAATAAATACATTAGAGGATAGGGCAGAGACAGAGGAAATTTTAAAGCGAAGAGAAAACTAAAATTTTGTTGACAGATTGATAATAATTTAATAAGATAGTTGCGTCGTGAAATATCAATCAGTTTATTATTGGTTCTTTTTTAGCGTCCCTGGAGGTCGATTGATTTAGTGTTTTCTGCAATAACATAAGCAAGACGGCCTCGAAAGGGGCCGTTTTTTGTTTATCCGTCGGTTTTGAAGCGAAGTTTCAAGACCGACGCGATGAACACATCTCTAAGGAGGGTGCAGGATGACAATGGTGCAGGTCGCAGAGGGTCGTTCGCTGTTTGCCGAACAGAATCAGTGTTCGGTAAAGTTCGGGTTGGGTCGGATCGAGGTGGAATTTGCTGGTTTAGACAAGCTCAACTCCCTGCAGTGGTTGCTCCACAGTAGAGAGCAAGCTACTGGTTCTGACGGCGGAGAAGTGATTATCAGACGCCACCAGGGCTTCTGTCAGGTGGAGCTCAGAAGGGGTCGGATGGTTGAAGAATGCCGGCTGGATCGGATTGAGTTTGATTGGTTTGTTCGAGAGGTAGCGATGGATATCGCGTCTGCCCGAAGCTGTCCAGCTGGCAGGCCGATCATCACCGACCCCGACGACTAGGCGTGGTACGAACTCGGGCCCCGCGTGATCCAGCTCTTTGTGAGCCGGAATACATGCGGGGCTTTCCCATTTATAAAATCTTCTGTAATCTAAAGTTGATGAAATCATACAAAATTGAGGGAGTTGTCATCAAAAGGCGAAACTTTCTGGAAAAAGATAGAATTTTGACTTTATTTACGGCAAAAAGAGGAAAAATTGAAATTCTGGCAAAGGGAGCTCGACATCCCGGCTCTAAACTCTCCTATATTTCAGACCTTGGAATAATCGCTAGGTTTAATGTTTCGAAAGCAAAGTCAATAGATATATTAACCGAAGCAGAACCGATCTCATTACCGGAAAAACTAAGGGGGAATTTTAATAGTTCGCAAAAGCTTGGCCTTGCCTTCAAATACACAAACGAATTATTTGAATTTGACGATCCCCACCCCAGGACATACCGTTTATTAAAAGATTTGATTAGCTCTCTCTCTCAAAAAGATCGGTTAATTTTATTTTTGTCATTTATCTTAAATCTAATTGCAGATCTGGGGTTGGAGCCGGAATTATTTAGCTGCAGTATCTGTAATAAAAAATTTACTAAGGATAGCAGTATTGTTTTCTCGCCGCAGGAAGGCCTCACTCACAAAAAATGTTGCCAAGGCGAGATGAATTATTGCAGTAAGAATGATGCTAAATTGATGAGGATTATTTTAAATTATCCATTTAAAAAGGTGGCGGCCGCCAAAATTGACGGAAAGCACTTAAAGCGCGTCTTCAAGCTGGTAAGATCTTATTTTGCCTGGCACTTTGGTAAAGATTTGCCAGAAAGGTTAATATAAAAACAAGATGAATAAAATCGAGATTGATTTAAATGCGATTACTCACAACTTGGGGATATTCAAAAAATTAATTTATCCTGAAACAAAAATAATCGCTGTGGTAAAAGCAAATGCCTACGGGCATGGCTTGATAGAAACTGCCAGAGTTATTTGGACTTCGGGCGCAGATATACTTGCCGTAGAAAGGTTGGAGGAAGCGGTGGCCCTTCGAGTTGCAAAAATCAAAGCACCGATTTTGGTAACAAGCTATGTCGAGCCCGATGACTATCATAAAATTATCGATTTTGATTTAATTTTGTCCGTGAATGATTTTGAGAACGCTTATCGTTTGTCGAGAGAGGCACGAAAACAGAATCTGTGGGCGAGGGTTGATATTGAAATTGATACAGGTATGAACAGATGGGGAATATCCCCCTACGATTTTTTACAAACTTATCAGAGAATCTTGGATTTAGAACATACCAAAATAGTCGGAATTCATTCGCATTTTGCCGATCCGCTTGATCTTAAATTCTCGCGAGAGCAGATGAAGATTCTGCAAAACGCCTTATTTACTCTCCAGCAGGGGAAAATCTCGATTCCGATGATTCATATGGCTTCAACAAATGCAATTTTATCGAATCCGGAAACGCAATTTGATGCTGTTAGGATCGGAATGGGATTATTCGGATACTGTAATCTTAAACAGGATTTTAATTTGAAGCCGGCCCTGGAATATAAAACCAAAATTGCTCATATAAGAAGAGTTGCTAGGGGGGAGAGTGTGGGATATTATCGTATCTATGTTGCCAAGCAACCAAAAAAAATTGCTGTCCTGCCGGTCGGATATTCGGATGGTTATCCGCGCTCGCTTTCAAACAAGGCCAAAGTTTTAGTTGGCGGTAAGAAAGCATCGGTTATCGGAAATGTATGTATGGGCGCGACTATGATTGACATAACAGGGATTGATTGCTCCCCAGAGGATGAAGTTATCTTGATAGGAGCAAGCGGAGATGATAAGGTATATGCAGATGATTTAGCCAAGCTGGCAGATTCCACAACCTATGAAGTTCTATCTCGACTGCCAGCTAGTATTTTACGAGAATATCATTTCAGATGAAAGAAAACGAACAAACCCAAATGGAGAAAATAAGCTCTTTATGCAAGAGACGGGGCTTTGTGTGGCCGGGATCGCAAATATATGGCGGCGTCGCGGCGATTTATCATTTTGGTCCGCTTGGAATTGAGATGAAAAACGCGATTAAGCGTCACTGGTGGGCTACTTTTGTCTATCGTCGGAGTGAGGTTGTCGGCATGGAATCGGCGATTATCATGCATCCTAAAACATGGAAAGCATCCGGACATATCGATTTATTTACCGATCCGCTTGTTGAGTGTAAAGGATGCCACGCGAGATATAGAGTTGACCATATGCAGCAAGGGAAATATAAAGGAGAAGGAAAGGCAAGGGGAAAAAATCGATGTCCGGCTTGCGGATCAAGCGATTTTACCGCTCCGCAAGATTTTAATTTAATGTTTAAAACCTTTTTGGGTCCGGTTGAGGATACGGCCTCAAAAGCATATTTAAGGCCCGAGACGGCGCAGGGAATGTTTGTTGATTTTAATCTTATTCAAGAAACTTCGAGAAAAAAGATTCCTTTTGGTATCGCTCAGATTGGAAAATCATTTCGCAATGAGGTTACTACCGGCGACTTCTTTTTTAGAACTAGAGAATTTGAAATTGCAGAGATAGAATATTTTGTTAAACCGGGGGATGATGAGAGAGCTTTTGACCAGTGGTATGAACTTTGGAAAAAATTCTATCTCGATTTAGGAATAAATAAAGATAAATTGCGCGACTTTGAGCATCCCAAAGATTTGCTCGCGCATTACTCCAAAAAAACCATTGATATCGAATATCAGTTTCCATTTGGTTGGGGTGAACTGGCAGGGGTAGCTAATCGAACCGATTTTGATCTGAAACAACACCAGAAGGAGTCGGGCAAGGATTTATATTATTTTGATGAGGAGACCAAAGAAAAATATATTCCTTATGTGATCGAACCGACTATGGGAGTGGAAAGGATTATGTTGGCGGCTTTGGTTGACGGTTATTCTGAATCAGATGGTTCGGGCGGAAGAGAAAGGGGGGAGATTATACTAAAACTTTCTCCGGTTATTGCTCCTATTCAGGTAGCGGTCTTCCCACTTATAAAAAAAGATAAACTTCCCGAAATCGCAAAGGGCATCTATAAAGAGTTAAATGAAAAAAGGATTAGAGCTTTTTATGACGAATCTGGATCTATCGGGCGAAGATATCGAAGACAGGATGAAATAGGTACCCCGTGGTGTATAACGGTTGATTTTGACACGCTTGAAGATGAATCCGTCACTATCCGCGATCGTGATACTCTCAAACAAGAACGAATCAAGATCGATGAGATTAAAAACCGGATTTTTTCAAAGCTTGATTTGAGCTAAATTAGATAGGGTGAATAAGTATGAAAAAATTCTTGTTAAATATCTTAGGTGCTGGATTGCTGATGGTTATTCCGTCTTTTTGTTTTGCCCAGTGGAATCCTGATGCTGTCCAACAGCCCAATGAGGAAAACTTTAGAGCCAGCGTTATTGAAGTCATTGAGGAAAAAGAAGTAACGGGTTATTCCGGAGAAACCCTAACCTTGCAAAATTTAAAACTAGTTGCCCTTTCCGGTTCTATCAAAGGGGAAGAATTTGTTTTTGATGGTATTCAGAGACAAGTTGCGACTTCCCAACTGTATAGAAGGGGAGATGTAGTTTTGGTCTCGATGCGCACGACAAATAATGTCCCAGAGTTTTATTTAACTGATATATGGAGAATTAATTCTCTTTTGTATCTAGCAATTTTATTTTTACTGGTGGTGGTTATTGTTGGTAGGAGACGCGGACTAAGGGCTTTGTTTTCTCTGGCGCTTACATTTTTAGTAATTTTTGCATTTACAATTCCCTTGATTTCAAAAGGGGGTAATCCGATCATTGTCACTTTAGGATCGGCTATTTTCATTATCTTGATATCAATGCTCTTACTTTATGGCTGGAATATAAAATCACAAGCGGCAATAATTTCGATTGCGATCAGCATCTTTTTGGCTCTGATCTTATCATATCTTTTTGTAAAAATCGGGAGATTAACCGGTTTTAGTGAAGAAGAAGCAATGCTGTTAACGGATACATTTAAAGACCAGAAAGCATTTTCCGGACTTTTACTGGCAGCGTTTTCACTGGGAGCATTGGGAATTTTAGATGATGTTGTACTAACCCAAATGTCGGCAGTAGAGCAATTAAAAAGAACCAACCCGCATCTTCACCCTGTTAGAATTTACAAACGGGCAATGCGTATTGGAATTGACCACATTGCTTCGATGATAAATACCCTGTTTTTAGCATATGCTGGTTCTGCTTTTTTCCTGTTATTTCTGATTCAAAACAAACAGCCCCCGTTTAATAACTTTTTTGAAACGATTAATAACGAGCTTGTTGCGACCGAGATTATTAGAAGCCTTGTGGGAAGTGTGGGGTTAATTTTAGCTATTCCAATTGCAACCTACATTGCCAGCTTTTATTATTTTAAATACAGTCACAAGAACTAATTTTTAAGATTGTGTGTGCTATTTGATTTGAATTATTAGGTTATTGCCGGTTTATCTTAGTGTTCGGGTTTTGTTCTGTATTGACATCGCTTTTATTCGTATTAATATGGTCACAGTAGGTAAAAGTGGTGATAAGTGGGGAAAAGTGGTGAAAAAATGTTTATTGGACAATTTGAGCACTCAATTGACGAAAAAAACAGGATCGCGATCCCTTCGAAGTTCAGGGGGTTGTTCCAAGGTGAGGTTATCATCACCAAAGGTCTTGACGGGTGCTTATTTTTATTCCCCAAAACCAAATGGGAGCAAATGGCGACAGGTATCGGTCAGCTACCGACGACAAAATCATCGGCTCGTCTGTATGCACGCCTCCTGTTAGCATCGGCTTCGCGAGAAAAATTTGACAATCAAGGCAGGATCGTAATACCGGTATTTTTAAGAAAATATGCCAAGTTAAAAGACAAGGTGATTGTTACCGGATTATATGACAGGGTTGAGCTTTGGGATAAAAAGGCATGGGAGCAAATAGAGGAAAAAGTTGATAAAGATGCGGGTAGGATTGCCGAAGAATTATCCGAACTGGGAATTTAGTGAGTAGTGGCGTGAAGTGTTGGCTACTTTGAGCCAACTGCTCACGAGAGAATTGACATGGGCGGTTTACCCAGGGAGGGGGATTTCTCCCCTCGTATTTGGGGGATTTGCGTGACTGGTCGCTGGAATCCCTGCGTCCGGTGCGCGACGAGGAATCTAACCGCCCATGTTATAAATACAATATGGAATATCACAAGAGCGTACTTTTAAAGGAGGTGCTCGCGTATCTTGACCTTAAATCGCAAGATTTAGTGCTGGATGCCACTTTCGGATTTGGAGGTCACAGTCGAGCGATTCTGAAAAAACTCGGTCCCAAGGGAAGTATTATCGGCTTCGAGCAGGATTCACGCGTTTATAAGATTGTAGCGAAAAATTTGCCAAAACAAATTACTTTAATTAATGATAATTTTGTAAATTATAAAAGGCATCTTGACAAATTGGGAGTAAAAAAAATTAATAAAGTTTTGTTTGATTTGGGTATTTCATCATGGCATTTTGACAAATCAAAGTCGGGTTTTAGCTTTAAGGGGGAAGAAAAGCTCGATATGAGAATGAATCTGAAGAGTAAATTGACCGCTCAAGATATCATTAATAAGTATTCACAATCGGAGCTTGCCGACCTTTTCTATTATTTGTCTGATGAACGTGAGGCGAGGAAAATTGCACGGGAGATCATAGAAGAAAGAAAAGGCTCGCCCATAACAAAAACTAACGAATTGGTAAATCTTGTCAGGCGAGTAAAAAAAAGACATGTTTCAAAAATTAATCCCGCCACACAAGTGTTTCAGGCTTTGAGAATTGAAGTAAATCACGAGTTGAGTTTTTTAAAAACGACATTGCAGAATATTGTATATGATTTGACCCCCGGAGGAAGAATAGTAGTGATTAGCTACCATTCCAAAGAAGATAAAATTACAAAAGGAGTGTTCAGGGAAAAAAGTAAAAAAGGGATTATAGAAATATTGACAAGAAAACCGATTGTTCCGTCCCAAGCTGAGTTATCCCGTAATATTCGATCAAGAAGCGCCAAGATGAGAGTGGTAATAAGGAGGAGATAAATATGATGTTTGTAGGCAGGAGAAATAATTATTCTCCCAAAGTAAAAAACAGGTCAATTAATGCCAGAGTATTTTTTGGCCCAAACTCAGTGAAGGTTTTGGTGATTGTACTGTTTGCAGTTTTTTCTCTTTTTTATTTATCTCAATCGAGCCAGAGTGTAACACGAAATTATATTGTTTCTGACCTCGAAGAACAAAACAAGAACAATATTGCCGAGAAGGAACGCTTGAAAGTAGAAGCTAATCGGCTCAAAGCCCTATCATTGATTCAAGAAAAAGCAGCCGAAAACGGGATGGAGCCAGTATCTGAATGATAACCCAGGTAACAAGTGGCGAACAAAAAAGATTCCGATATGTCTGGATCCTTTTTTTAGTTTTGGGTGTTGTTTTTCTTTTAAGATTATTTCAAAGACAGATTTTGCTTTATGATCGGTACTCCGCTTTGGCGAATAGACAGTATTATACAAAAATTAACCAAGAAGCAAAAAGGGGCGATATATTAATAACCGATCGTGACAGTACTAATTTAGTAGAAGAAGAGGAAAATGGTTTGTTTTCGGTCGCGACAAATTTAGAGCTTTTTAACATTGTGGCTGTCCCAAGGCATATAAAAAATAAAAACGAAGTGGCAAAAAAACTTTCGGAGATTATAGGAATTGATCGACAAGAAATATTTGATCAAATAAACAAAGACAAATGGTATATTCCGCCGATAAAAAAAAGAGTTCCAAAAGAAGTTGCGGATAAAGTTGCAGAGCTTCATTTACCCGGAATTTATTTAGAAGGGCAATATTTTAGGTTCTATCCAGAAAATAACTTTCTTTCTCATTTACTTGGTTTTGTTGATTATAACGGTGATGGAAAATACGGTGTCGAGGAATATTATGACGGCATTTTAAAGGGCGAGGGTGGTACTTTAAAAGGAATTAAAGATAATTCAGGTAGAATTATAAAAGTAGAGGAGAGTGAACCGGGGAAGGATGGGTCAAGCGTTGTGCTGACGATTGACCGGAGTATTCAGTATATGGTAGAAAAAAAGATTAAGGAGGGAATAGAAAAATATGGGGCTGAAAAAGGTTCGATTGTGATTGCTAACCCTAAAAATGGCGCAATTCTAGCGATGACCTCATTTCCTGATTTTAATCCCAACACATTTAATGAAATTGCGACTGAAAGTCAGGATATTTTTATTAACCCCATTACCTCTTTAAACTGGGAGCCGGGATCGGTCTTCAAGCCGTTTGTTGTTTCAGCTGCAATTTCAAATAAACTTGTCGAACCCGATAGCAAACCAGACAAGCCATTTGGAAACTCGGTAACCGTGGATGGTTATGAAATTCACAATGCTCTTGATAAACCCTATGGATTCGAAACGGTTACTCAAATTCTAGAAAATTCTGATAATATCGGGATGATTTGGGTAGCTAATAAGCTTGGCAACGACCCGATGGGAGAATTTCTTTTGAGGATCGGTTTCGGAGAAAAGACTGGAATTGACATATCCGGTGAGGTTTCGGGTCAGGTTAGTAATTATAAGAAATGGAAAGATGTAAATAGGGCGACAATTTCGTTCGGCCAAGGAATATCTGCTACTCCCATTCAGATAGTCCAAGGTTATTGTACGATCGCAAATAAAGGAAAAGAGGTAGGATTGCACTTATTGGACAAAATAATTGAAAAAGGTTCTAAAGAAAAACCGTATGAGCAAACCAAAGAAAAAGAGGTAATGAGTGAAGAGGATGCAATGAAAATAGCACAGATGCTTGTTTCAGTCGTTGAAAATGGTCATGGAAAAAAGGCGGCGGTATCAGGTTATAGGGTGGCTGGAAAGACTGGGACTGCTCAAATTCCGAAATCGAGCGGTGGGTATGAAGAAGATCAACATATTGGTTCGTTTGCCGGATTCGCGCCGGTTGACGATCCTCAGTTTGTGATGCTTGTAAAGCTGGACAAGCCGAGTAATGTTAAATGGGCGGAAGAATCTACCGCTCCGATATTTGGTGAAATCGCCGACTGGTTATTAAACAGCTATCTAAAAGTGCCAAAGAGTGAGACACAATGAAAGAATTTTTGAAGAATTCATTAATCTCATATTTAAATTTTTGGGCGTTAGCAACTTATAAAAGATTTAAGCCATATATCATTGGTGTGACTGGCAGTTCGGGCAAAACTACCACAAAATATTTTATTTCCCAACTGCTTCAGGCCTCAGGCAAAAAAGCCTATGTTTCAAAGGCGAATTTAAATACAAAATATGGGCTTCCGCTGGCCGTACTATTAATTGATCAATCTCCCTCTGGGTTATGGTCTTGGATTTGTATTGTCGTAGTATTACCACTTAGATCAATTTTTATTAAAACTTATCCTGACTATTTGGTGTTGGAATATGCCGCTGATTTGCCAGGAGATATAAAAAAACTAACCGAATTGGTACCCCCCGATATTGCGGTCATCACTTCAATTGGGGTCGCCCATATAGAAACTTTTAAATCAGAAGCTAATATAATTTGTGAGAAATCGCAGTTGGCAAAAGCAGCCAAAGAATACATTATTATGCCGGAGAGTGTTTATCGTAAGATCAATCCAAAAAATATAAATGCGAGAATAGTAATTGCCGAAAAAGTTCCGTTTTTAAACTTTGAAAATATAAAGTTCAAAACCAAGGGAGTTGATTTTGATATTTTTTTGGATGGGAAAAAGCATAAAATTTCATTTTTGTTTGCAGGCGAGCACAATTTGAGTAACTTGAAATTATCAATCTTAGCCAGCTACTTTGCAGGTGCAAATGCTAAATTGCTCGATGGAATTGAAAAACTATCTCCGCTTAGCGGCAGGGGCAAAAGGTTTATTGGCAGAAAAGAAATAATGATTATTGATGAATCGTATAATGCTAATCCAGAATCTATGTTGGCCTCTTTAAGAAATTTTAACGATATAAAATACGGTCGTAAAGTTGCAATATTGGGAGAAATGAAGGAGATTGCTCCAATCTCCCAAAAATCACATAAAGAAATATCAAAAATTGCGAAAATGGTTGCCGATGTAGTTGTTGGAGTTGGAAATGGTTTTAAAGATTGCAAGCTTGATAAATGGTATCCCGATGTGAGAGAATTAAATGGAGAAATCGAAAATATTGTTGAAAAGGGGGATGTAATACTCTTTAAGGGGTCAAGATCGAACTGCCTTGAGAAAGCTATTGAGTTAATTAAATGAAATTATTTGCGATAGATGCCAACCGATTTTTTGAAACATTTATATTTTTATGTTTATCATTTTTAATTGCACTTTTTATTACTCCCCTCTTCACTGATTTTTTATATAAAAACAAGATAGGTAAAAAAATAAGATCGGCGGATTTTGAAGGCAAGAGGACCCCAATATTTTCAACGCTTCATAAGGGGAAAGAGGATACTCCTACCATGGGAGGTGTTTTGATATGGGGGGTAGGAGGAATTGTAACCCTTATTGCAAACTTTTCCAGAAGCGGCACTCTTCTCCCTTTATTTACGCTTGTCGGAGCAGGTATCGTCGGGGGTATTGACGATTTGATGAATACATTTGGGATTGGTTTCGATCGCGGGGGGATGAAGTTTCGTACAAAACTTCTTATATATTCAATTATTGCCGCTGTAGGCGCTTGGTGGTTTGCCTTTAAATTAGATTGGGTTTCCCGCCCATTTTTTCTTCCTCCATTTGGAGATATTATCTTGGGTTATTGGTACATACCGATTTTTATCTTGGTTTTGGTTTTTGTTGCACTTTCTGCCAATCAGACAGATGGGCTTGATGGACTAGCTGGCGGAATATTTACGTTTGCATTTGCTGCTTATATTTTTATCTCCCTAATTAAAGGAAATTATCCGTTGGCGGTTTTTTGCGCGACTGTCTGCGGCGCCCTACTTGCGTTTCTTTGGTTTAATATCTATCCAGCACGTTTTTTTATGGGTGATACTGGATCGATGAGTTTAGGCATGACCTTAAGTGTAATTGCTTTCTTAACCAACACAGTTTACGTCTTGCCGTTTGTCGGATTTATTATGGTTTTAGAGGCAGTGACGACAATTATTCAAATTGTCTCGAAGAAATTATTTAAACGAAAAGTGTTTCTGGTAGCGCCGATACACCATCACTATGAAGCTAGGGGTTGGCCCGAAACGAAAGTTACAATGCGATTTTGGATCATTAACGCGGTTACATCCGCTGTCGGAATCGCCTTGGTATTAATTATTGGTTAAATGTTAGAAGAAATTATTGCCAAAAAAATTGGGGTTTTTGGGTATGGAGTTGAGGGTCGGAGTATAGTCAATTTCCTCACATTGCGTGGTGCAAAAAATATAAAGGTTTTTGACGAAAAGGAAATATTAAACAGGGTAAAGTCGGGTAGGGTTTTATATTATTGCGGGCCATTTGAAAACCAAAACTATGAGGGGATAGAACTGGCCTTTAGAAGCCCGGGGGTTAAAGTTCAAAAATTACGGGCAGTGTTGCCTGGCAGGATAAAAATCAGCTCATCAACCAATCTCTTTTTTACTTTGGCAAAGGGCAAGAAAATAATTATAACCGGCACCAAGGGTAAAAGTACAACCGCGAGTATTATTTATAAAATTTTAAAAGACAATAAATTTGATGTTTATTTGGGCGGGAATGTAGGGAATTCGTTACTTGATTTTGTAGATAAACTCAAAGACGAGTCTTATACGATCGCTGAATTATCAAGTTTTCAGTTGCAGGATTTTGAGGGAATAGCTGATTATTGTGTTTTTCTGCCTATTTTGATAGATCATTTGGATTATCATCAAAATTTTAATGAGTACTTGCAGGCCAAAATTCAAGCGATGGAGGGAATGAGAGAGAATAGTTTGATTATTTTGCCTTTTGATAAATTGTCAAATAAGTTGATAAAAAACAAAAAAGCAAAATATTTTTATTATTCTACTTCAGAAATTAAAAACGGGTGTTATCTGTATAAAGCTGATTGTATCTGTCGTAACGGAATGCACGTTTCGGCAATTAAGGAACTCGAAGCATTATCTCAACAGTACAAGATTCCGATCGTTAATTTACTAGCAGCCATAGCTTTATTGTTCAGATTACACTTGAATATTGATCTTAGAAATAATTTAAAAGAGTTTAACAAACCGCAGTATAGAATTGAAAAAATCGCTACATCTTCAGGTATTGAGTTCTTGAATGATTCGGCATCAACTAATCCGGTATCTACGATAGAGGCCTTAAAACTAATAACCGAACCGGTTATTGTTATTATGGGAGGGTCCAGCAAGAATCTTAATTATCATGATCTTGCCCGGGTATTAAAGAACAGCAAGGCGGTCCGGTCTGTATTTTTGATAGGTGAAACGGCTGACGAAATTGAAAAGACGCTAA
>Ga0172364_10000780_pt1 | contig 23519 bp, 20 predicted proteins | sample LakKivSesite10cm_FD_114545 | JGI IMG/M metagenome (GOLD analysis project Ga0172364, IMG submission 114545) | Sediment microbial communities from Lake Kivu, Rwanda - Sediment site 10cm | ecosystem: Environmental > Aquatic > Freshwater > Lake > Sediment | place: Rwanda: Western Province, Lake... | reverse complement strand
TGAAATAGGTAATGCCTATGTTGAGATGCCCGAGTTCAATGGCAAGGATGACTTCCTTCAGGCTCTGGAAAAGGGCAACATCTCAGGGCATAGGACAAACCCTTTCATTCATTTCGCTAGTGTTTGGACAAGGTTAAAAAAACAGTTCTAGGGATGGTGCTGATGTATCAGCTAGGCTGGTTTTCTACAGGCAGGGATAAAGCAGCCAGGGATTTGCTGACAGTAGCTCAACGGAGTATTGCCCTGGGCGAAATTCGGGCTGAGATTGCCTTTGTCTTCAGTAACCGTGAGCCAGGTGAATCAAAAGAGACCGATTTATTCCTCAGGTTGGTTAAGAGCTATGGCATACCTCTGGTCTGCTTTTCCTACCAGCAATTTAAAGCCAGCCGAGGACTAATGTCACGGCTTGACTATGACCGGGAGGTGATGAACCGGCTACGAGGCTTTCATGCTGACCTGTGCGTCCTGGCCGGCTATATGCTCATCGTCGGCAAGGAGATGTGCCGCAAATACAATATGATTAACCTTCACCCGGCGGCTCCGGAGGGACCAAAGGGAACCTGGCAGGAGGTAATCTGGCAACTAATTGATAACCAGGCTCAGGAAACAGGGGTAATGATGCACCTCGTAACCCCTGAGCTGGACGAGGGGCCGCCGGTAGCCTACTGCACCTTCTCCATCAGGGGCAAGCCTTTTGATAAATACTGGCAGGAAATAGAGGGTTATCCCATTGAAGAGATTAAGCAGAGACAGGGGGAAAATAACCGCCTGTTCAGGCTCATCCGTAAACACGGACTGGCGAGAGAATTTCCTCTGATAATATCAACTCTCAAGGCTTTTAGCCAGGGTAAGGTCAAGATAGAGGAGGATAGAGTGGTTGATGCTGAGGGTAGACCAATCAACGGTTATAACTTGACCGGCGAGATTGATAGACAATTAAAAGGGGGGTGAGGTAGACAACTAATGGCAAACTTTATCTGTTTTGACCTTGAAGGACCACTATCACCTCAAGATAATGCCTATGAGCTGATGAAGTTTTTCCCCAATGGCGATAGGATTTTTGAGGTTATCAGTCGCTACGATGACCTGCTGACGCTGGAGGAAAAGGAAGACTACGAGCCGGGGGATACCCTGGCTCTTATCGTGCCCTTCCTCATCCTGCATAATATCTCTGAGGCTAACATCGCCACCCTGGCTGCTAAAGCCAGCCTGACCGGTGGTGCGGCTAAACTTATCTCCTGGCTTCAGTATAGCGGTTGGAAGGTATTCTGCATCACCACCACCTACGAACAATACGCCATTCACATTACCCATAAATTAGGCATCTATGCCCACAATGTTGCTTGCACCCCATTCCCGCTGAATAAATTACGTCAAACTTTATGTCAAGAAGACTTCCGGCTACTTCAGCAGGCTGAGGAGGACATATTGACCATGCGCCCGGTTACTGATGATGACCGGATTAAACAAAGCCTGGACAGTTTCTTCTGGGAGAAACTGCCAGCTACCAGCCTAGGTATGGCAATAAGAGAGATAAAGCCAATTGGTGGTCGGCGCAAAGTAGCTGCTTTAACTAGATTTGCTGACGCTTATAACCAGCCTTTGTCTAGCTGGGTGGTGGTAGGCGACAGCATCACCGATTTCAGAATGCTCCAGGCAGTAGAGGAGGCGGGGGGACTAGCCATTGCCTTTAATGCTAATGAGTATGCCCTGCCCTATTCAACCATGGGCTTAGCCTCTACCTTCATCAGCGACCTGATGGAGGTGCTGGGGGCATGGCAGAAGGGTCGCCGAGGCGGGGTGGAGAAAATAGTGAAACTAAAAGAGAAAACCGGGGGCAGCGGGGATAAGGGCTATTTCCACTGGCTATCAGACAGAAAAGACATAGACCACATTATTGAAATTCATAAGCGAATAAGGCGCCTGGTTAGGGAGGAAGCTGGCAAGCTGGGGTGACATCACCCACAAAAATGGGGAAAACTTACCTGGCCGTAGGTTTCCCACTGACCAAACGGTTACCCTAACTGGTAAGCTTCCCTATTAACGTCCTATTATAGGAGACTGAATTAGTCAAGGTAATTTAACACAAGCTGCCACAAAAGGGAGTCTTAGAGGGGCTTCGCCCCTCTAAAGAAATTACTTCCCCCTTCCCCTGGCTAAGGGGAAGGGGGAATAAAGGGGGATAGGGTTCAATTGAACAATATTGAAGTAGTCGGGCTGGGGGCACTGAATATAGACCATATATATAAGGTGGAGCGCATCCTTGATGATGGTGAGGCGGTGGTAAAGCAGTCAACGATATCTCCCGGCGGCTCAGCCGCCAATACCATCTACGGTCTGGCAAAACTCGGGGTGAGCACCGGCTTTTGCGGCGTCATTGGCGACGACGATGAAGGCAAGATTTTACTCCAGGACTTTCAACAGGTAGGGGTGGATACCGGTCAAGTCAGGGTAAAATCTGAGGCAAAAACTGGCTCAGTATTATGCCTGAGCGATAAGCTGGGCAGGCGCTCGCTTTATGTCATGCCCGGCGCCAATAGTCTACTCACTCGGGATGACCTGGACTTAACCTACATCAACCAGGCAAAGATACTACACCTCTCCTCCTTTGCCGACGATAGACAGTACAAGGTATTGCTGGAACTAATGCCCAGGCTGGACTTATCGGTCAAGCTCAGCTTTGCCCCCGGAGCACTATACGCCGTCAAGGGACTTCAGGCTCTTGCCCCGATACTGAGCAAGACCTACCTCCTGTTTATTAACCAGAGTGAGATACGACAACTGACCGGAAAGGATGTTATAGTCGGGGCAGAAAGCTGTCTGGGGCAGGGCTGCCAGAAGGTTGTGGTTACCCTGGGCAAAGGGATTAGGCTAAGAAAAACTACCGCCGTCGGCTATATCAGAGACGCCGAGAATGAATATGTAATTGAACCTGCAAGCCGAGAGGTAGCCACTAAAGTGGATACTACCGGCGCTGGAGATGCTTTTGCTGCCGGGTTTCTCTACGGTCTACTTAAAGGTAAAGGGCTGAGGGAATGTGGGCTTCTTGGCGACACTACAGCTCGTCTCTCTATTACCAAGCTGGGAACCAGACAGGGCTTCCCGAGCTTGAAAGAGCTAGCTCAGCACTACCGTGAGCTTTACAAAAAGGAACTATAACTATTTCTTAGCCACTTCTTTTAGCGGTTTGGTGAGGATTTCATCCACAATCCCGTATTCTACCGCCTGCTCAGGGTTAAGATAAAAGTCACGGTCAGTATCATGGGCTATCTTTTCAATCGGCTGACCGGTATGCTTGGCGATAATGTTTCTTATCAGCTCTTGCATTCGCATAATCTCCCGGGCGGCAATTTCTACATCGGCTGCCTGTCCCTGAGCACCACCAAACGCCTGGTGCATATGGATAGTAGCGTTAGGCAGGGCATAGCGTTTGCCTTTAGCCCCGGCACAAAGAAGCAATGTCCCCATGCTAGCCGCCATCCCGACACAGATGGTGGACACATCCGGGCGAATAAGCTGCATGGTGTCATAAATGGCCAGACCAGAGCTGATAATCCCACCCGGGCTCTGAATATACATGCTGATGTCTTTATCAGGGTCTTCTCGCTCCAGATAGAGAAGCTGAGCGATTATAGTATTAGCCACCGGGTCAGTAATCGGCGTGAATAACATAATTATGCGCTCTTTTAACAGTAGAGAGTATATATCCCAAAATCTTTCACCCCGTGGTCCACTCTCAACCACTCCAGGTATTACATTCATCGGTTTAATATTCATTTTTGCCCCTCCTCCTTTACTATCTTATCATTTTTAGTCTGGCTTTCACCACTTGACATAGCTGCTGAACCCTTAGTTATTTCTACCAGTCGCTGTATCGTTTTTCGTGTGGTTAATAATTGCTCAATTGAGCTACGAACTTGGGTAGAATCTAGCCGTTTCTGCACTTCATCCTTATTCCCAGTGACACTTTGCGCCATTTTCTCCAGCTCAGCACTTATCTCAGCATCGCTAACCTCAATCTTTTCCTCCTCAGCAACCCTGCCCAACACCAGAGAACAGCTAACTGTTTTGGTGGCTAACGGACGCACCTCTTCCCGCAGTTCTGCCTCTGTTTTATTAACCCTGCCAAGGTATTCCTCCAGCCCGCTACCACCTGACTGCAACCACTTCGCCTGCCGGTTAAGGAGACGGTCAATTTCCGTCTCGACCAAAACTGGCGGGAATTCTACTTGACTTTGGTCAACCACAGCGTCAATTACCCGCTGCTCAAACTCCTCCCTGGCTTTCTCCTCAGCCCTGAGCCGCAGGTTAGCTGAAATTCGTTCGCGGAGTAAATCCAAGGTTTTAATCTCAGGGTTAACTAAGCTGGCAAATTCATCGCCCAGCTCAGGAAGCCTCCGCTGCTTTACCTCACTAACCTTTATCTTAAACCAAACCTCCTTCCCCACCAGCTCACCTCTGTGATAATCTTTAGGGAGTTGGAGTTTAAACTCCTTCTCTTCACCACCTTTCATTCCAAGCAACTGGTCGGCAAACCCAGCCACAGGGAAGGGGTAATCATGGAGAACTTCATATTGAATTCCTTGTTGATTGATGAGCGGCTTTCCCTCCACTTGGCTTTCAATATCTAAGGTTACCAAATCATCAAAGTTTACTGGTCGCTCTACCGGCTCCCAGGTGCTATGCTGGCGGCGTAGCTGCTCTATTACCGTGTTAACCTCAGTCTCGGTTAGTTCTACAGGTTCTGGGGTAAGCCGAATCTGATGGTAGTCGCCAAGCTTAATTGTCGGTCTTAGCGGCACTGTCGCCTTAAATACCACCGGGTCAGTCTGCTCTATCTCAATTGAAGGGCTGGCGATAGCCTCAATCTCCTGCTCCTTGATTGCCTTCTCACAAGCCTGAGGAAGTAGGTTATTCAGCGCATCCTCAAGGAGGCTATCTCTACCGATATAGCGCTCCAGTACCAGCCGTGGCGCCTTTCCTTTACGAAAGCCGGGGATGTTAGCTTTCCTGACCAGGCGGCGATAAGATTCCTCCAAAGACTCTTCTACCTCATCAGGCTCCATCTCAATTCTGAGAAATGCCTGACTATTCTCTATTTTCTCCCTGGTTACTTTCATCTTTCCTCCCGCAGACGCAGGTGTAATTCGGCTAGCTGCTCTTCACTAACCGGTGAAGGGGCATTAAAGGTTAAATCGGCGGCACTCTGGTTCTTAGGAAAGGCAATAACCTCCCTGATAGTTTCTTCCCCCGCCAGCAGCATTACAATGCGGTCGATACCCGGGGCAATACCGCCGTGAGGGGGGGCACCATAGTCAAAAGCCTCAAGCAGATGCCCGAAGCGCTCGTCACTCTCCTCATCACTATAGCCCAGCAGCTTAAATACCTTCCTCTGAAGCTGGCTGGTGTGAATCCTAATACTGCCACCAGCAATCTCAAAACCATTGCAGACGAAGTCGTAATGCTTACCCCGCACCTTTTCCGGAGCACTATCCAGTAAGGACACATCCTCATCCCTGGGTGCAGTAAACGGGTGATGCATTGGCTCCCATCGCCCCGTCTCTTCGTTCCTCTCAAACAAGGGGAAATCCACGACGAAGACGAAGGCAAGCAGATTGGGGTCAGCAGACTTAAGCCGCCGTCCCATCTCCAGACGCAACTGGCTCAGTGTCATATCAACTAGTTTAGGTTTGCCGGCAACGATAAGCAGGAGGTCTCCCATATCTGCCTCCAAACGATGTGCCATCTGCTTAATCTGGTCTAGGGTTAGAAATCTAGCGGCAACAGACTTCACCATTCCAATTGATAAATCACTCAAGCTGCCGCCGGCAGTGCCCAGAGACATGGTTACCACGCCTTCAGCCCCGAGGCTCTGCACCAGCTTATTTAGCCCATCAAGCTGACGGCGGCTATAATTACCACAGCCAGGGGCACATATACCCTTCACCTTACCCCCCTGGGCGATAGCGGAACGAAAAACAGAGAAGTCAGATTGAGCAGCGATGTCGGTCAAATCCCTCAGCTCTAGACCAAATCTCAAGTCAGGCTTATCTATGCCGTAACGTTCCATTGCCTCAGCGTAGGTAAGGCGAGGGAAGGGTTTTATCACCCGCATTTCGGGTTTAACCGCCTCAACCATAGAGGTGAACAGCTCCTCCATTAATTTGAGGATATCCTCCTCCTCAACAAAGCTCATCTCCAGGTCAAGCTGGGTGAACTCAGGCTGGCGGTCAGCCCGGGTGTCCTCATCACGAAAGCATCTGGCTATTTGGAAATACTTCTCCATCCCGGCTACCATCAATAGCTGTTTGAGTTGCTGCGGCGATTGGGGAAGGGCGTAGAACTTTCCCGGATGAAGTCGGCTGGGCACCAGGTAATCACGAGCCCCCTCAGGGGTACTCTTAATCAGAATCGGCGTTTCTACTTCAATAAAACCTCTGGCATCCAGAAAATCGCGCATAAACTTCACCAGCCGGTGGCGAAGGAGTAGATTGTTCTTCATCCGAGGTCGGCGCAGGTCGAGGTAGCGATACTTGAGTCTGAGGCTTTCCTCCACCTCAACATCTTCATTTATATAGAAAGGCGGAGTCTTTGACGGATTAAGTATAGTGGTATTATGGGCAATAACCTCAATATCACCGGTGGGCAATTTGGGGTTTTCAGTTCCCCGAGGGCGAAGAGCCACCTCACCACTAACCCTAACCACATACTCACTACGCATCTCACTGGCTATTTTATGGCAAGCCGCTGATGTCTCAGGATTGAATACCACCTGAACTATGCCCTCTCTATCTCGCAGGTCAATGAATATCAGCCCACCGTGGTCTCGGCGGCGGTCCACCCAGCCCGCCAGGGTTACCTGGGAACCAACATCCTTTTTGCTCATCTCACCACAGCTATGACTCTTAAGCAAAATCGCCTCCCAGCCAAATCTTTACACCTGATTATAGCTTATGATGGTGTGGGCTTCAACCTAAGGGATAAAAAAATAAATGAGCTAATTCAGATAGATTAGTGACACCTCACCCCCTTTATCCCCCTCTCCTAGAAGGAGAGGGGGAGGAATGAAAAAGAGGGGCTGACGCCCCTCTTAAAACTACTTCCCCCTTCCCCTCTAGGGGAAGGGGGTCAGGGGGATGGGGTTAATAAATAATCTACTTTACTATGATTTGACATCAGGATTTGAATACTATACAATATCACTAGTCCAAAATGATGGCATGAGGAGGAAAGTAGTGCCGAACTGGAAGGGACAGCTTAGCCTTAATTCAGGGGCTTCTCCCATGATGATGCCCTGGGCTTGGCGTGCCTCCAGTTCGGGGACAATGCCAACCTAATTTTCCAAACTGACCAGAGCTGACCAAGCCCAAGAACGCTAGACTTCTTGGGCTTTTTGTTTATACCGGAAGCCACTGATTGACAGTGCAGAGAGTAAATATTAATATCATAGGAGGTTTCGATATGGCAAAAACAATAGAAGAGATAAACGAGAAGATAAAACAGGGCAAAGCGGTAGTGGTTACCGCCGAGGAGATAATAGGCATTGTCAAAGAGAAAGGGATTAAGAAGGCAGCCCAGGAGGTAGATGTAGTTACCACCGGCACCTTCGGTCCTATGTGCTCCTCCGGTGTCTACCTTAATATTGGACACTCAAAGCCAAGAATCAAGCTCGGTGGTGGCAAAGCCTACCTTAATGATGTTCCAGTCTATACTGGGCTGGCGGCAACAGATATATTTATCGGCGCCAGTGCCCTTCCTGATGATGACCCCAGAAACAGAATCCACCCCGGGGAATTCAATTATGGTGGCGGGCATGTGATTGAGGAGCTTGCCGCTGGCAAGGATATTAGACTGGTAGCTACCGCCTATGGTACAGATTGCTACCCGAGGAAGCGACTTGAGACCTGGATTAATATAAAGGACGTCAATGAGGCGGTGCTATTTGACGTCAGGAATGCTTACCAGAATTATAATGTGGCGGCAAATACCTCAGATAAAACAATTTATACCTATATGGGTGTGCTACGGGCAAACTTAGGTAATATTAATTATTGTAGTGCTGGGCAGCTCTCCCCGCTACTTAATGACCCGTATTACAAGACCATTGGCATCGGCACCAAGGTACTCCTCGGCGGTGGGATAGGCTTTGTCGCCTGGCATGGTACCCAGCATAACCCAAATGTGCCTCGCACCGAAAAGGGTGCCCCTAAGAGAGGAGCGGGAACACTTTGCCTTATCGGCGATTTAAAGCAAATGAGCCACAGATGGCTGATGGGAACCAGCATGCTCGGCTATGGTTGCACCCTGACGGTAGGAATTGGCGTACCCATCCCCATACTCTCTGAAGAAATCCTAGGCTATACTACAGTAACTGATGCTGAGATTTTTGCCGCCATTATTGATTATTCTGATGTCTACCCCAATCTGAAACCGGATATCTTGGGTGAAGTCAGTTATGCTCAACTCAGGAGCGGAAAGATAAAGCTCAAGGGTAAAGAAGTGCCTACTGCTTCCCTATCCAGCTACCCGAGGGCAGTAGAGATTGCCAATATGCTAAAGCAATGGATATTAAGCGGGAAGTTCCTGCTAACTGAACCAGTAGCCCCTCTACCCGGTATAGAATCGGGGATAACCTTTAAGCCACTTAAAGAACGACCAATAGAATAGCAAACACCATGTTCTGAGAAGGGAGACGAAAATGGCTGTTTCCAAGAGAATAGTGCTACATTTTCCCAAGCGGGTGGTAGACCGTCCTATAGTATGCCGACTGGCTAAGGACTACGACCTTGAATTTAATATCTTGAAGGCTTCAATTACCCCTGAAGAGGAAGGACTGGTAGTATTGGAATTGAGTGGAGAACAGAAAGAGTATGATAAGGGTATCATGTATCTAACTGAAACCGGGGTGAGAATTCAATCGCTTAGCCAGAATGTTATTCGTAATGAAGAAAGGTGCACCCATTGTGGTGCCTGCGTCACTATTTGCCCCTCCGGCGCCTTTGAACTTGACCCCGTAACCAGGCGGGTCGACTTTTATGATGAAAAATGCGTGGCTTGTGGATTATGTATAAAGGCTTGCCCCCCAAGAGCTATGGAGGTACATTTCTAGTCTGTGTATCAGCCTAGAACATATCGCCACTGGGTTAAAGGCAAGGACTTAGTCCCTTTCAATGTAGTGGTAAAGGAGACAGATTTATATATTCGCGCCACCACTAACCTGAAACGAAAAGCCTTTAGGCTGGTCTTGAAATACCGTGATGCCTTGGAACGGTATATTGAGCGCCATCCATCATTTCTCACCTCACTGGAACCCATCGCCGTCGGGGACGATGCCCCGCACATTGTAACTGAAATGGCAGAAGCGGCAACGAAGGCTGGAGTTGGTCCTATGGCTTCAGTAGCCGGGGCTATAGCTGAGTTTGTTGGCAGCCAGCTTCTAGCCTTCTCCCCGGAGATTATCATTGAAAACGGGGGCGATATTTATCTTAGGAGCCTGAAAAAAAGACTGATAGGGATTTATGCCGGTAATTCGCCCTTAACCGGCAAGATTGGTCTGGAAATTGACCGGCAGGATACACCGATGGGCATTTGCACCTCTTCGGGAACAGTAGGGCATTCCCTGAGTTTTGGCAAAGCTGATGCCGTGGTGGTGCTTTCCCAATCAGCCACTCTAGCCGATGCTGCTGCCACCGCCATAGGCAACCTGATTACCCAGCCCAGCGACATCCCCGGCGGGATTGAATTCGCCCAGAGTATTGATGGGTTGAAGGGGATAATCATTATCAAGGATGACAAGGTAGGACTCTGGGGCGAGGTAAAGATTTGTCAAACATCTATAGAAGAGATTGTTTAGCAACCTATCCCCCTCAGCACCCTGAAAAATCATAGATTTTTCAGGGAACCCGCTTTAGCTTTATGTGGTAACCTATCCCCCTTACCCCCTTCCCTTAGTAAGGGAAGGGGGTAAGGGATTTTTTAAGAGAGGCTTAGCCTCTCTTTGACTCTCCTTATCTTGTTTGGGGGGTGTTTAAGAGGGGCGAAGCCCCTCTCTAGAATCTCTTCCCTCTCCCCTTATGTAAGGGGAGAGGGATAAAGGGTGAGGGGTTAGTAAACAATCTATAATAGAAGAGGGGGTAGTTGTTTTTAAAACCAGGATTACCCAAATGTTCGGCATAGAATATCCTATAATCCAGGGGGCATTGCTATGGCTATCGCGGGCTGAGCTGATAGTAACAGTTTCCAATGCCGGAGGCTCGGGCTATCTCCAAAGGGGTGAGGGTTACCCCGGTTGGTGAGGAGATAGGCGGGACTTAATCAACTACTGGCTTAAAGCGTGACTTCAGCCACCTTTGCTTCTGACTGAGCCTTGTCTCCTCATCAGTAGGCTGGTAATTCGCCAGGAGGTTATCTTTAAAATGAGGGAAGGTGCCACTCCCAATGGCACCCCTTAACTTAGCCATCAAGCTACTTATAAAGCGCAGGTTATGAATAGTAGCCAGTCTATAGGCTAGGAGCTCCTCGCAACCAAACAGGTGGTGGAGATAACCTACTGAGAAATTACGACAGGTATAGCAATCACAGCCAGAAACAATCGGCTGCTCCATCTGGCTATAGGCAGCATTCCGAATGTTATATCTCCCCTGCCAGGTAAACAGGGCGCCGTTTCTGGCTACCCGGGTAGGCAGGGCACTATCAAACATGTCACACCCCCTAGCTACCGCCTCAATAATATCCTCCGGAGACCCCACCCCCATAAGATATCGTGGCTTATCCTCAGGCAGCAAAGCTACCGTCTCTTCAATCATGGCTAGAGTCACCCTTTTCGGTTCCCCAAGGCTCAATCCGCCAATAGCATAACCGGGAAAGTCTAAGGAAGTAAGATATTCCGCTGACTGATGTCGAAGTTGAGGGAAGATGCCACCCTGGACAATAGCATATAGAGCCTGGTCACGGCGCTTCTGCGCCTTCCGGCATCTTTCCGCCCACCGATGTGTCCTTTCCATTGCCCTGTTTACCTTTTCCAAGCTATCATCATGTGCCGGACATTCGTCTAGAGCCATGATAATATCAGCACCAAGAGTCTCCTGGAACTGAATAATTAGCTCCGGGGTAATATGATGTTGACTGCCATCAATATGGGAACGGAATATAACCCCCTCATCGCTGACCTGACGCAATCGGGCTAGGCTAAATACCTGATAGCCACCGCTGTCGGTAAGAATAGCCCGGTCCCAAGCCATGAACCTATGTAGACCGCCTATCTTCTCAATTACGTTGATGCCCGGTCTCAGGTAGAGATGGTAGGTGTTAGCCAGTACCATGGCTATGCCAACATCCTTAACTTCCTCCGGGGTCAGCGTTTTAATTGCTCCCAGGCTTGCCACAGGTAGAAATACCGGCGTGGGCACTTCGCCATGCGGCGTCAGCAGTTCCCCAACCCGGGCTTTACTATCGGGGCAGGTTTGTATTAAACGGAAGCTATTAAGATTATTTACCAACCTCACCCCCTTAATCCCCCTCTCCTTATCAAGGAGAGGGGGCGAAGCCCCCTCTCTTGCTTTCACTCCCCCTTCCCTTACTAAGGGAAGGGGGCAGGGGGATAGGTTATTTAAAAAGGCGAAACCTCTCTAAAACTCCCCTCAAATTAAGTGGTTAGCAATAATATTGCGCTGTATTTCGGAGATGCCGACATATATCTCGGTCATCTTGGCATCCCGGTATAGCCGCTCTACGGGCATGGTCTTCATGGTGCCATATGAGCCATGAACCTGCATTGCCATCCGGGTGACCTCAACCGCCATCTGGGAAGCAAAGAGCTTGGCTACTGAAGATTCATATTTGATATCTAATCCCTGGTCTCGGAGGAAGGCAGTCCGGTATACCAGCCACCTGCCAGCCTCTATCCGGCTTGCCATCTCAGCCAAGTGCCATTGAATAGTAGGTAGCTTGGCGAGCGGTTTACCTAAGGCTTTTCTCTGTTTGGCATAATCAATAGACAGTTCCAGGGCTGCCTGAGCCACGGCAATCGCCTCCACCGCTACCCCTAACCGCCCCAGGGATATTGCCTCAAGAAGGATTTCAAAGCCCTGTCCCTCCTCTCCAAGCAGGTTCTGTTTAGGGACATAAACGTCGTCAAGATATACCACCGAGGTGCCTAACCCCCTCAGCCCCATGGTTTCACAAGGCTCACGGACGTTATACCCTGAGGAAGAGGTATCTATGATAAAGGCGTTTAACCCCTTCCCCCCACGCCTGGTGAAGACCAGGGCTAGATTAGCTGCCGGGGCAAGAGCAACAAATTGTTTCTGACCGGTGATTACATAGCCATTACCGCTTTTCCTGGACATAGTAGTAATTGCTTGTGGGTCTGAGCCGGTCTCAGCCTCGGTAAAGGCAATACCGCCAAGCAACTTGCCCTGAGCCAGCGGAACTAGAAAGGTCGTTTTCTGCTCCTTACTGCCAAAGCGAAATATTGTCTCTTCAGGCACGGTATTTATTGCCATAATGGCGCCAACCGTCATTGACGCCTGGCAAATTTGCTCCAGCACCAGGACATAGCTGGTATAACCGGCCCCACTGCCTCCATATTCAGCCGGATAAGGTAGCCCCTGGTATCTCCGTTTACCCATCTCCCGGGCTAAGTCAAAGGGAAACTGCCCGCTGGAGTCAATTTCAGTAGCCCGCGGCCCAACCGACCTGATGGCAAACTCCTTTGCCAGCCTCTGTAGCATCTTCTGTTGTTCGCTCAGATTGAAGTCCATTTTAATAAAAGATGATTAGACTAGGGCGATTTACGGTAACTTTGGCTCATGTCCTTCATCTAGATAACCCTGCAGGATGAGGGCTGCAGCTAGAGCATCGTGCCTGGCTTTTTCCCTGGTCTTCTTGGTAGTAGCCGCCTGCTTCAGGCGCTGAGCCATTACTGTGGTTAAACGCTCGTCCCTGTACTCAACAGGGATTTCAGTATGCTCACATAATTTCTGGGTAAACTCTTTTACCTTCTCCGCCTGCTTACCCACGCTGCCATCCATGGAACGGGGTAACCCGGCCACAATTTGCCCCACCTGCCACTGGTTAATAATATCAATAATAGCCTCTATATCCCGGCTGTCATCCCTGCGGTTGATGATAGTAAGTGGACTGGCTAATATGCCCTCGGGGTCGCTGAGAGCCACCCCAATCCTCTTATCACCAATATCAAGTCCCAGGCTACGCATTATATTAAGTTCTTTACCAGCTTAAGGGCGTCATCCAGTTTCCCCTTATACTTCCCCCCCGCCTGAGCCAGACTTGGCTTCCCCCCACCACTCCCGCCGGTCACCTTAGCCACCTGCTTCACTATTTTCCCGGCATCATAGCCCCTGGCGACTAAGTCCGGGGTTACTGCGGCAAGAAAAGCCGGTTTATCTTCATAGACCGTGCCCAGAACTACCACAGCACTTTTCAGCCTGTCCCTAAGCAAATCGCTCATCTCCCGCAAGGACGGCATCGGCAACGATGGCACCCTGACGGCGAGCACGGTTACCCCTTTAACGACCTCAGCCTGAGCCAGCAGAGACTCGGCTGTTTTCTTAGCCAGTTCTCTCTCCAGAGCCAGACTTGCTTCTCCAATTTATCTAGTTCAGCGATTAGATGCTTAGAAACCTTGTCTTTGACCTCATCTAGCGATGCTCCCACCGATTGGGCAATCTCCTCAAAATCTGATAACCGCTGAGCAATATATGCCTCGGCTCCCCTGCCGGTAACCGCTTCAATGCGCCTTAGCCCGGCACCGATACTGCTTTCGCTGATGATATGAAACAAGCCTATTTCCCCAGTAGAAGTGACATGAGTGCCGCCACAAAGCTCGGCGCTGATTCTGGGTTCGCCAATCTTCACCGCCCGGACGACATCGCCATACTTTTCATCAAACAGGGCTATAGCTCCCTCCTCTATCGCCTTTTTATACGGGATGTCCTCATCATATACTCTCAGGTTCTGGCGAATTCTCTCATTGACGATATGCTGTATCTTTTCTATTTTCTCGTTGGTCAGCGCCGTAAGATGGGAAAAGTCAAATCTGAGTCGGTCTGGGGCAACCAGCGAGCCCCGTTGCTGGACGTGCTCACCCAATACCTGACGCAGAGCCGACTGAAGTAGATGGGTGGCAGTATGGTTACGGGCAATATCCAGCCGCCGCTCTCTATCCACCACTGCCTCAACCTCATCACCAGCCAATAAATATCCATCAACAACTTTACCTTGATGAACAATTATGTCGGGCGGAACACGAACAGTATTGGTGACAACAAAACGCCCATTTTGTCCTCGTATCTCCCCGGTATCCCCCACCTGCCCCCCCATCTCCCCATAGAAGGGGGTAGTCTCTAAAATCAGGCTTGCTTCTTGCCCCTCTTTTATTGCCTCCACAGACTCACTATCAACCCGAAGGTCAATAATGACAGATTTATGTTTAAGGCTGTGATAGCCGACGAAAGGTGTTACTTGGTCGTATATTGACCACGTTTCCTTTTTAACTAATCTAAATTTTGGAACTGCCTTTGCTCTCTCACGCTGTTTTTCCATCTCCTTCTCAAAACCTTCCAAATCCACAGAAAAGCCGCGGTCAGCGGCAATCTCTGTGGTCAACTCCACCGGAAAGCCATAGGTATCATATAGCTTGAAAGCCTGTTTGCCTAAGATTTTGTGCCTACCTTTGCTGGCGGCTTCCTCCATAATCCCGTCCAGTAACTCCAGCCCGGTGCTGAGTGTCTCGCTGAATCTGGCTTCCTCATTCTCAATCACTTGTAGAATGAAGTCCCGTCTTTGCCCTATTTCAGGATAGACATGTTTCATCTGATCAATAGTAGCCCTGGCTACCTCGCCAATAAATGGTTTATCCAGCCCCAACCTTCGGCCAAAAAGGGCAGTACGGCGCAATACTCGCCGCAACACGTAGCCCCGCCCCTCATTGCTGGGAATCACCCCATCAGCAATAAGGAAGGCAATCCCCCGACTATGCTCAGCTATTACTCGCATGGCATTATCTACTGCAGCCTCAGAACCGTATTTCCTTCCTGCTAGCTTAGATATTTTATGTGTCAATGGAACAAAGAGGTCGGTTTCATAGACCAAGGTCTTGCCCTGGACTACGGCGGCGGTTCTCTCCAAGCCCATGCCGGTATCAATATTAGGCTTTGGCAATAAAGTGCGGTGTCCGTCTTTGTCCTGGTTATACTGGGTGAAGACCAGGTTCCAGATCTCAGAAAAGCGACCGCAGTCGCAATTCGGGCGGCAGGAAGGTTTCCCGCAGCCAACCTCCTCCCCAAAGTCATAGTGAATTTCGCTACATGGTCCACAGGGACCGGAATCGCCTGCCGGTCCCCAGAAGTTATCCTCCTCACCAAACCTTAAGAGCCTTTCCTCAGGGACACCTACTTCCCGCCAGATACGGAAGGATTCATCATCGTCAAGGAAGATAGTTACCCACAATCGCTCGGGGGAAAGCCCCAACCTCTGGGTAACAAACTCCCATGCCCAGCTAATAGCCTCCCGCTTAAAGTAGTCGCCAATGCTGAAGTTACCCAGCATCTCAAAAAAGGTGAGGTGACGGGAGTCGCCTACTGAAGCAATATCGCTGGTGCGGAAGCATTTTTGACACGATGCCAGACGTCGGCTAGGCGGCACTGCCTCCCCCAGGAAGTAGGGCTTAAACTGTACCATGCCAGCACTGGTAAGTAGCAAGGTGGGGTCGCCCCGGGGAATCAAAGACGAGCTGGGAATAATCTTATGACTTTTTTCCTCAAAGAAGACCAAGAACGCCGCCCGAATTTCATCACTGGTCACTTATTTCTCTCCACAGATGACTCAATTATTTACCTATGATTTTAGTTTAACACATACCAGCTGTCAACGAGACGAGAAAACGGCGGATAAACAGCGTCACCGCCTAGAGGGGCTGACCATAGGCAAAGACGGCAGCACCGAGCACCCCGGCATTATCGCCAAGCTGGGCAGGGACTATACGCACCGCCTGAGCCGATAGTTGAAAAGCCCTCTCTTTCACCACCCGCCTAGCTGGCTCAAGCAAAAGGTCGCCCATCTGTGACACCCCACCGCCAACGATAATCATATCTGGGTTAAAGATGTTAACCAGATTGACCATGCCTACCCCGAGATAGATGGCTGCTTTAGAAATAACCTCCAAGGCTAGACCATCCCCACCCCGAGCCGCCACAGCAACCTTTTCGGCGGTGACATTCTCTCTTTTACCCCACGCCATCTGGGTCAGAGAAGACTCCTTCCCCTCACTGATCCGTCTTACCGCTTCCCTAGCTATTGCCGTACCAGAGGCTAGCATTTCCAAACAGCCAATATTACCACAGCTACACCTCGGTCCATTAACGTCAATGGTCATGTGCCCTATCTCTCCGGCACTACCACTTGGTCCAGAGTATAGCCTGCCATTGATGATAATACCACCGCCAATGCCAGTGCCCACGGTAAGATAGACGAGATTGTTCACTCCCCTCCCCACCCCAAAGTGATGTTCCCCTAAAGCACCAGCGCTGGCATCATTGATGAGGAAGGTTTTAACCTTATACTTCCGGTTTACCATGTCTCTTAGCAGGACATTATGCCAACCGGGAAGGTTTGGGGATGAGGTTACCAGCCCCAGGTCAAAGTCTATGGCTCCGGCAGCAGCAATGCTTATGCTGTGCAGTTGAGATAAGTCTATATTACCTACCCTGAGGAGATGGTCTATGGCAGAGAGTATCCGGTTAATTACCGACTGTGGTCCCTCACCAGCCAAGGTGAGATGGTATTCCCTAGCCATAACCTGGCCCTGGTGGGAAATAAGAGCCGCCATTATCTTGGTGCCACCCAGGTCTATGGCTAAAACCGGTAGTTCATACCTTTCCTGCATGCCAAACACCGCTTTATCTCATAGCTCAGCAATGAGAAGATTGAGAGCCAGTCCCCCTTCATATTTCCCTGTTTTGATAGACAGGTCAGCCTGCAACAGTTTATGGTATACCTCCTTAAGTCGCTCCACGGGATACCTCTGGGCTTGTTCCAATGTTTTACGCAGGGCAAACTCCGAGGTCAAGCCCAACCTGCTCTGCATCTCCACCTCAGGTTGCCTCTGCCGTCTTAGCTCCTTAGCTAGAACAATCATCCGAACCTGCCGTGACAGCATAACCAGGAGATAGGCTGGGGAAGCCCCTCTTTGCAATAACTGCTCCAATAATTGCTCGGCGACCCCAGCTTTGAAGTCAAGGATAGCATCAACCATGGCAAAAACATTAGCCTCCTGGGCAGAGCTAACTAACGCCTTAATATCCTCTACCTCAATACAGCGACCCGAGGTGAACAGAGCTAGCTTGCTTATTTCATTAGTCATAATCCACAGATTGCCCCCCACCAGCTTAGCCAGTAAATCTACCGCCTGGGGTGAAATACTGGCGCCGTGCTCAGCCACCTCCCGCTTAACCCACTGCCGCAGCTTGTCCTCTCTCAGTATAGGAAAAGACCTTACCTCCGCCTTGGCTGAAAGCTGCTTAAGCAGGGGGTTGTTGCTTTTTATCCTACCATCTATCAGGACTAGTGCCGTGCTATCAGGTAGGTTAGCTAGATAGGCGGCAAATGATTTATATTCGTTTTCCTTCTCAGTTAGGGGAGCTATTTTCTTCCGCCGGCGGGGTTTGCCCTGCGGCTCAAAGCGTCCCAGCAGCCCCTGGATAATGACCAAGCGCTTTTCAGCCAGAAAGGGCACCGTCTCACAAACAGTCCTTAGTTGGTCTAAAGCCACCTGCTGACCGTCAAGGGCAGTGGTATTAGCCGCCAGCAGGGCTTGGTCACCCATACCCCGTTTTATCTCTTCAAGCGACCGGGCTAGGGAAAAATCGTCCTCACCCAGTAATATATAGAGCAAGCTTCGCCTCCACCACTTATCGGTGTTCCCATTTTATCACAGGGAAGCACAAATAATCTCTATTGAAGAATGATTACAATAAGGTTAAAATAAATACAATTGGGCGTTGTCCGGTTAAGATGAGTATTGATATCGGCATCATTGGGCTAGCAAAGAGTGGCAAGACCACCATTTTCAATGCTTTAACCAAAGGTAAAGCTGACACCAGAAGCCTAGCCCCACATATTGGCATAGCCAAAGTCCCCGAGCCACGTCTCAAGGTGTTAACCGATATGCTCCACCCCCAGAGGGTTGTCCCAGCCGAAGTGAGCTACACTGATATCGGTGCTTCAGTCAAGGCTTTGGCCGGAGACCAGGCTATAGGGGGTCAAATCCTGAGTCGGCTCAGCACTGCCGATGCCCTAATCAACATTGCCCGAGCCTTCAGCGATGAAAGTATACCCTATATTGAAGGTAGCCTGGATGTAGGCAGGGATATTGCCACTACCAACCTGGAGCTTGCCCTTTATGACATAGGTATTATTGGCCGAAGGCTGGAGAGAATAGAAACGTCCTTGAAGGGAGCCAAGCCCACTGAGCGCCAGGGTCTTCTCCGAGAGCAAGAACTGCTAACCAAGGTTAAGGCTAATTTAGAAAAAGGTGCCCCTATCCGTGAACTGGGGCTAACTGCTGACGAGGCTAGAACCCTGGCTAACTACCAGTTCCTCACTGCCAAGCCACTGTTAATTGTGGTCAATATTGGAGAGGAACAAATACCCCAGGCAGCATCTTTAGAAGCAGAACTGAGCTCCCGCTATTCAGTGACAAGGTCGGGCATTGTCGCCCTCTGCGGTAAGCTAGAAATGGAGCTGACCCAATTAGATAACGACGCTGCTGCCGGATTCCGCGCCGAGTTCGGTATCACCGAATCCGGGCTTGACCGCGTTATCAAACTATCCTATGAACTACTGGGCTTAATCTCCTTCTTCACCATAGCCTCAGGCGAGGTTAAAGCCTGGTCTATTCAACAGGGCACCACTGCGGTCAAAGCCGCCGGCAAAATCCACTCCGATATGGAACGGGGCTTTATTCGAGCTGAGGTAATCAGCTACGACGACATAGTGAAATGTGGCAGTCTAGCTGAGGCTCACAAGAGAGGAATCCTCCGACTGGAGGGCAAGAACTATATTGTCCAGGATGGTGATGTAATTACCTTCCTGTTTCATGTCTAACCTGGCAGGATAATAAACAAGGCTCCCTCATAGGTATTCCGCCATTTCGCTAAGGCTGCGGATTCGGGGGCAATCGGTAATCTCCTCAAAGTAGCCACCACGGTCTAACAGAATGCCTCGCATACCCGCCTCATTAGCCCCCACTACATCGATCCGGTGTTGGTCCCCCACATAGATTGCCTCCGAGGACTTAACCCCAGCCTGTTTTAGCGCCTCGCGAAATATTTCAGGCTGAGGCTTGTTAAAGCCCACCTCCTGAGAGGTGACTACCACCTGAAGCAAGGCTGAGAGCCCCAGCTCCCGACAATTCGGGGTTATATCGCGGTCAACGTTAGAAATAAGCCCCAGGATTAGCCCCAGCTCCCTGAGGTGAGTTAAGGCAGGCATGACATCGTCAAAGAGCACCAGCTTAAAATTAATCTTCTGCATTTTGCCCAGTATGCCGGCGATGAGTTCCTTGGATGGCTCTATCCCCGCCTCCTTGAGCACTATTCCCTGATACTGGGCATACAGAGCCATCGTCTCCTGTTTAGACCGCTTACCTAGCGGGGAACGGGCGTGCTCCTGATAGATGAACTCGTCAGCGATGACCAGAGGACGGCGAAAAGCCTCGGGGCTGACCTCTATGCTGAAGTCCTTGAGCACCCTCGCCTGAAGCTCCTCCCGGGGCGGGTCATAGCCAACCAGGGTATTGTAGAAATCAAAAAAGACTGCTTTAATCATAGAACTCCCTTCCCAAAGCAATAAGTAAGCTAGTAACCATAGCATTCTAGCCCAATCAACGCTGGGTGTAAAGGGAGTGTACTCGTTTAATACCTTAGTGTCACCTCAACATTCTGCACCTCACCCCCTTAATCCCCCTCTCCTGGAAGGAGAGGGGGAGGAATAAAAAAAGAGGGGGCTTCGCCCCCCTCTTTAAACTACTTCCCCCTTCCCCTAAGGGGAAGGGGGATAAAGGGGGATGGGGTTACCAGGTAAAACTAGCTGATAGAGATTAAACCTTGCTTTATAGCTTCTACCACTGCCTGAGTGCGAGCATTGGCATTCAGCTTGCGCAAGATTGAAGTGACATGATTTTTAACCGTTTGCTCACTGATTTTAAGGGCAAATGCAATCTGCTTGTTGAGATAGCCCTGAGCCATATAGTTAAGGATTTCCCGCTCCCTGGGGGTAACCGGCGAAATAAAGGCTTCAGCCTCCTTTCCCCAGGAGAGCTCCTGAAAGTGATGTAATACCTGCTCAGCCACTTTAGGTCGGCTAGCAAGGCTCTCATTTATCGGGTGTTCCCCGCCAGCTACCCGCTTCACCATATCGGTCAGCTGGTCAGCAGTAATTCCCTTGCTTAAATAAGCTGCGGCTTGGGCTTTAAGTGCCTGAAAGAGCTGCTTATCGTCAGGATCAGAAGTGAGTACAATTACGCCGATGTTAGGCGAGCGTTGTCTTATTCTACGAGCTAATCTTAGACCACTATCAGAGGGAGCATCAATATCTACCAGGGCTACATCAGGTAGTGAAGTTTCAATAGTTGATAATACTTCATCGCCGACGTCAGCCTCACCTGAAACTTCTATCTCACCCATACTGGTCAGCGAATGCCGCACCCCCTGCCGAAACAGGGATTGCGGGCTAATTATGAATACCCTTATCTTCTCCATTCCCATATTGTGTCCCATACCCCCAGCTAATTATTGAGTGGCAACAGGAGAAATAGTTCTAGCCACAGAGAGGAAAGTTTCAACTAGATGGGGGTCAAATTGCGTGCCAGCACCTCGCTTTAGCTCTTCCAGTGCCTGCTCAAAGGACAAGGCATCACGATAAGGTCGGACTGAGGTCATAGCGGCGAAGGCATCAACTATGTTCAGAATGCGAGCTTCCAGAGGGATAGCCTCACCCTTTAGCCCTGATGGATAACCACGGCCATCATAACGTTCATGATGGTATAAAATACTGGTCAAGCAAGAAGCTAGCTGAGGAACATGGCTGATAATGTCTGCCCCGAGTTGAGGGTGAGATTTGATTATTTCCCACTCCTCAGCATTAAGCCCATCAGGTTTATTAATTATCTCATCGCTAATGCCAATCTTGCCGATATCGTGAAGCAACGCGCAGGTGCTCAGCCTAGCTATGTCTGCTGACTCCAAGTCAAGGTTTTTAGCCAAAGCTACCGCATATTCCTTCACCTTTTGCGAGTGATTATTGGCATAATGGTCTTTGGTATCCACGGCGGCAGCTAGAGCATAGATGATGCTCAACGCCCCTTTGTCCTGACGGATCTCGAGCTTGGTCGCTGGCTTAGCTAAAGGCGGTAAGATTTCTGAAATAGCCTGACTTTGGTTGCCACCACTTTGCTTAGCGCGATAAAGTGCCATATCAGCCGCCGTGATAATCTCATTTATCCGTACCCCATCGGCTGGCCAGCCGGCTAAACCAAGGCTGGCGGTAACTGGAGTGTGACCTACCTTGATTTCTGAAGCAATTCGGCTACGAGCTCGCTCCGCTACCTCATAAGCTTCTCTAATACTGGTTTGAGGCAGAAGAATAGCAAATTCGTCACCACCATAGCGAAAAGCCTCGTCAGCACTCCTTATAGCGCCCTTCATAATGCTGCCCAGTTGCCTAAGGAGCTTGTCACCGGCTAGGTGACCATAGCTATCATTGAATGCCTTAAAGGAGTCGAGGTCGAGAATGATTAGCGAGAAGGTACCACCATAACGGGAGTGGCGACCGATTTCAACCTGAATTCGCTCCTCTAGGTGGCGACGGTTCCACAGACCGGTAAGCTGGTCGATACGCGCCATCTGCTCAGCTTGAGCATAAAGTCGGGCATTTTCAATAGGCACAGCAATCCGCGAAGCCAACTGTGAAAGAAGCTGCACCTGGCTCTGACTATAGGCATTGGGACGGCGACTGGCTATGCCCAGACTGCCAATAGCCTTATCATTCACCAGCAAGGGAAGAAAAAGCAACGATTGTACCCCCTGTTTGAGGTGGTATTTGCCAGTCCAAAACCTACTTTCCTCAGTCAGGTTAGGTACAATCAAAGCTGCTTTATGGGTTACCACCCATTCTGTAGCTGTGTCTTTGAGTGGTAGCCTGTCTCCTGTCTGCCATGCTGAGCCTATCTCAGAAGTTAGGGCCAAAAGGTTGAGTTCATCCCCCTCAACCAAAACAATTGCCGCCCAATCAACATCAATTACCTTCCTTAGCTCTTTTATAAAGCTGTCATATATCTCGGTAATGTCCAAGCTGGAAGTCATAATTGCCGCCAGATGGCTAATCAGGGATAGCTCCTCCTGCCGCTGCCGAACCTCCTCATGAAGGTATCCTCTCTCTACGCTCACCGCTACCCGGCTGATAACGTCCTCTAGTAAACTAATATCTTCAAGCAAATACCTGCCCGATTGCTTCTGGCTCAGTATTAGGATACTCACCAGCCTACCTCGACTTATCACCGGCATAAATAACTCTATCTGCGCGGCTTTGGCCTCCTCCCTTTCCTGCTCCCACAGACTGTAAAATTCAGGCAGGATATCTAGATTCTGGATAGTTAGTAGCCTAGGCTTCCGGCTCAAATAGCGGACAATGGGGCTGTCCTGCTTTATTCTTAGACGTGACAAGGGATTATCTTCTCCTAGAGGCTCAACAAAGTGTGGGATGAAATCTCCGCTCCCGGCTTCAGGGAACAGCAAACATGCCCTCTGGCATTTTATAGCTTTAACAATCAATGACAGCAGTTCGCCACTAAGTTCCCTAAGGCCAAAAACGTTATGTATCCGGCTAACAAAATCTGATAGTTGCTGGCGATAATCATAGGTTTTTCGATAAAAAACCTGGTCTACTTTCTGCCGAAAAACGTCCCGCAATAGGAGAACGATTACACCAGCTAAAGCTGCCACCGCCAGTCCTATAGCCAGAGTCATTAAGCCAAAAGCAAAACCAATCCACAAATGAAGTACGAAAAGCAGAAACACATAGATACTGACGCCAGCAATGCCTAATGTCAGCCAGACTAACGCCCGGCGCAAAACCAGCCTGATGTCTACTAGCTGATGTCTGATAGTGGCATAACTCAGGATAAAGGCAATGATTATGTTGCCGTAGTGGCTAACTGGAAACTCCCTGCCCCAGGGGAGGAGAGCAGCCGAAATAAAGATAACCAGAACGAAGACACTAATGAGCAAAGAAAAGATTTGATTATACAGGACTGGATTATCTAAAGTCTTTAGCCTTTTCCAGAAAACATACACGTTCCTAGCCGCCAAGGTTAGAAGGGGAATAGCCATGAAGACAATCCCATTACCATAATCAAGATAAAGCCTGCCGCCGTTGACAGAAGTAACCCCCTCACCGATATAACCCAGTAGCACCAGAGCGATAATTGCCGCCAGTGAACC
>Ga0172364_10000772_pt1 | contig 23626 bp, 18 predicted proteins | sample LakKivSesite10cm_FD_114545 | JGI IMG/M metagenome (GOLD analysis project Ga0172364, IMG submission 114545) | Sediment microbial communities from Lake Kivu, Rwanda - Sediment site 10cm | ecosystem: Environmental > Aquatic > Freshwater > Lake > Sediment | place: Rwanda: Western Province, Lake... | reverse complement strand
GTCATTAGAAAAAAATAAAAAAGATATAGAATTATCAAAATCAAGATATATTAAAAAACCAAAAATTTATAAAAACTAAATTTTTATAAATCGTGTCATTTAAAAGTGTCCCCGCTGTAAAAATATATTATAATATTTTCAACTTTTATTGTATTATAAAAAAAAACATATATATTTATATTACAGAGGATGAATTTTAGCATAAAATTTTTTTATAAATACATTTTTTATTAAATTTAATATATTTTTTTTATTGAAATCGATATCTGGTTTAAAATTTGTTATTAAAGTTTGATTTCTGATTTCTTCTTCAGAATCATAAAAATTTTCTTTAGATTCTTCCACAGTATTATTATTAGATTCAAAATAATACCCACTTATAGAATTGTTATGATTAATTATATTAGGTTGCATTCGATAGTTTTTATATATATTACTAATATATTTTTTATTATAATTAACAGATATAATAATTAAATTCAATTTTTATTATACAATGTAACTTTGTCTTGATATAATAATTTAGTATCAATATTTCTAAACCATTTCCAATCTGCTTTATCTTTATTATAAATAATAAATTGACCGTATCCATATTGTGTACCATTTCTATAAGCACTCCATTTGGGTTGAGGTAAATATGTAGATGCGTGACCTTCATTATTACCTCCATCTCCAATAACAACATAAATGGGTCCATTATCATCAATTTGATTTTGGTAAACGGGCCAAGTTCTTTCATAAGCATGAACATGACCAGTAAATACAATATTTACACCATATTTATAAAATATAGGTTCAAATGTTTCCCTCATTAGCAAAGTTTGAGTTTCATTTTGATGTGCCTTATTTGAATTATACCATGGACAATGGGTTACTACTATTAACCATGGGGTTTGGTCACGATTAATTGATTCTAAATCCCCAATTAGCCATTTATATTGAGGAGAATTTGAATCAGTTGTAGTATATGGGTTTAAGAATATCACGTGAGCTAATCCAGCTTCAAAACTAAAAAATGAATTTCCATAATTATATTCTGATTGAAAAGTGCTGGGGGTACAATAAAACATACCAGTTTCTGGATTTATTGTTGAATTAATTGTAATTTTGCCATATTCAACAGGTTTAATCCATGGCATCCTATATCTTGATTCAAAAGCCAAATATGGTTCAGAACCTTTAGCATATTCAATTTCATGATTACCAGGTCCAACCATCCAAGGTTTACTTTTAGCAATGGGTTCTATTAAATCACCATATGTATCCGTTACATAAAACTTGATATTTCTTGATAACTCAAAAAATCAAGTTTTTGATTACAAATGAGGCTTTACTAATGCCTAACCATTTGCACATCTCACTCTTTCAATAAGAGTTTGATGGAGGTAACTCTCATACTTTAAAAAAATTTAATTGCATAAATTTCTTAATAAGATGTTTCTCGCACCATTTGTATCCCTATCGATTTTTAAATTACAATTTTTACAGACATACGTGTCTGCATTTTTTAAATCTGGTTTTATATTTCCACATTTGGTGCATGTTTTTGATGTATAGTATTCTGGTCTTATTACTAACTCTATGTCATATTCTTTGCATCTTGATTTTAATTTTGATAAAAATTTATAATAAGAAATACACATTAAATTTCTTGATGTTTTAGAATCTAATTTTATATTTGACACCATTTTTTGGGTTTCAAAAGGTGGGATTATAATTTTTCCATAATTATCACATAAATATTTTACTGATTTATTATGTAATTCTTCTTTTAGATTATCTAAATATTTTATTTTTCTATGTAATGCTTTTTTTAAACTTCTTCTTTTTTGATTATTATATTTATATTTACCATCTTTTTTTTGATGTTGTTTGCTTATTATTATATCAATATCTCTACATAATTTTTCTATTTTATCTCTTGTACCTATACCAATTTTATCAACTGAATTATCAGAGTAAATAGTTAAAAAATTCTTGAGTCCTGGATCTATCGCACATATTTTTTTATTTAATAAAATATCATTTGATGGTATTTCTATATCTTCAAAGTTTAAATTTAAATAATATTCATTAGTTCTTTGGTTCCAAGTTATTGAACTGTCACAAATATTTAAATATTTATCAAATCTACAAGATGTTTTTAAATTTCTAAATGCAAACTCTTTACTGTCAATATCTTTTAGATTATAAAATAAACTATTTGTTTTAGAACGTATCATAGTAGATTCAATATTTAAAGTTTGTATTTTATCTTTTTTTGTTTTTTGTTTAAGTGTGAATGGAATTTTATATTTATTAAATTTAACCATACATCCATTATATGAACTAATTGCTTCTTTAATACTCATATCAACCAAATGAGAAGGAAAATTGATTTTATTAACCCATTTGGGATAATTTTGTTTGATTAGTTTTCTAATAGTTATAAAAGTTAATTTATTTTTTTCATTCTCTAAATCAATAGTAATTTTAGTTTCATTTTTTCCATAATGAATTAAATAAAAAGTTTTATTGATTTTTATATCAAAATTATTTATATATTGAACAGTTCTATTATAAAAATATCTATAAATGCCAAAAATTCTTTTGATAATATTTTTTTGATTTGAATTAAAAAAAATTTTAATTTTATGCGATTTAATAATATTTTCCATTTGACCTGTTTTTTTATTTTTATATTGTTTAACAAATTTTCTTTCTTTATCGTCAATTTCTAATTTTTTATCATTTGAATTTAATTCATTTAAAGAAGTTTTGTGTTCTGTTTTAAACCAGTTTTTATAATTAAAAGTATTAGGTGTTTTAGAAATTTTAAGATTAGTATCAGTAGGTATAAAAATTTGTTTGGATAATTCTTCACATTTGTTATTCCAAAATGGAACACAGTTAGAATCTTTAATCAACATAAATAAATCAGCACTATTTAATAATCCCATTTCTCTAATATTGTATTCAATGTATTTTTTTTGTTCATCTTTATTATTTTCATCAATAATTTTACAAAATTTTTTAGTAAAATTTTCATACTTGATTATAAAATAATTAAGTTGTCTATGTATATTTTTTTTATCATTAAAATTTGGAATTAAAATATTTTTATCAATATTAGAATATTTTAATATGTTAGAACAAATAATTTTATCATTTGTAGTAAATTTATGATGTACATAATCAATGTTTATGAAATCATACATAAAATCAATATTATTATTGTCATAAGCATATTCAATATTATTATGAACAAATAATGAAGAATCTAATTGTTGTTTAATTTGTTTAATATTATTTAATATTTGATTATTTTTATTGTTAATTTTAATAATATTGTTATAAGAATTAAATAAACAATCTTCAAAATTTGAAGATTTTATTTTTTTCTTTTTTTTCATCTATATTATAGTAAAAGAAAATATTTTTATATTATTTTATATTATTTTTATAATTAAAAATTTATTATATAGTATTTTATAAAATGATTTAAAAATTTTAATAATATTATATAAAAATAATTTTAATAATAATTTATTATAATAAATAAAATGGAAAATAAAAAGTACAATTGTGAAAAATGTAATTTTAGTTGTGATATTCCTTCAAGATGGGAAGCACATATTAAAACAATATTACATCAAACGGGTAAAAAAAAAAAAAGAAGCGATTATAAAGAACCATTAAAATGTGAAAAATGTGAATATCAAACAAAAAATAAATTAATGATGCTTCAGCATAAATTAAATGAACATTCAACAGTAGAAGAAAGAGAAAAAGAATTTAAATATTATTGCAAAAAATGTGATTACGGAACAATATCAAAAGATTTATTCAATAAACATCAACAAACACAAAAACATATAAAATATGATTTAAGACATAATATCAATAATTGAATATACATATATATATATATATGAATTATCAAGAAATATCAAGTTTTATGTTACTAGTAGTATCCCATTCTGTTTGGTTACAATTAGCATAGGATAAATCACCCGCATGTAAAATCATTTGGACAAGTTTATCTTTGTAAAGATGGGCTAATGTGTTAATAGAATCGGGGGTTTGACCAATATCCCCAATTACCCCAAATACCAATGGAAAATTCAAATTATAATTTGGATTATTATTTGTTAAAGGCAATGTTTTAAATTCTGAACTTACAGTATATTTTGATTCTATATCACCACATTTGAAAAAATATTTTGTATTGGGGTTTAAATTTGTTAAATTAGCATGGAAAATAAATCCAGATGTGTAATCTTGCATTCCTGGATATTTAAAATTGTATTGGGTAACAGTGGTATCAAATGGAACCAAATCTAATTTGGATAATTCCAACCCATAAACTAATCCAGATTCAGATTTAGATTTGGATATCCAAGAAATAATCATTGAACTTGGGTCTTGTCCTTGTGCCATATGTAATTGTTGTGGAATACACAAAATCCCATACAAATTAAAAATTAATAGTAATAATTGAATAATCATTTAATTTTACTTATATAAAATATTTTATCTAAATTATTTTTCAATTTTTATATAAATATGTTATAATTTATCAATGTATTTGTTTAATCTTGATGTAATCAATTGGTTAAATTCTTTAGTAATATAATTTCTAGATACAATATCAGCTTTTGTTTTGAAAAATACAAAAGATTTTAACATTTTTTCAAACAAATAAAATTCAAATAATTCTTTGTTATAATTATACATTTCTGAAAAATAATTATTTGAATCAATTGAATACAAATAAAATTCAATTGTATCTATTTTAATTTTGACCAAACAATCAGTATAAAATGTTTTATCATCCGAATTATAAAATTTTTCTCTAAAAATTATTTTTTCGCAATAATCACATAATGTAAAAAGATTATAATCATTAATTAATCGAATTTTATTTTTTGGTTTTGATATATTTTTAATTATATTTGTAAAAATAATTTCTGTTATATCTTCTGATTTTGTTATTTTTTTTTCAGAAAGAGCAAATTCATTTGAAATACTTAATAAAATTTCATGGTCGTGAATACTTGTCATCATTTTATAAAGTTTTATCTAATATTATTTTAACATTAATATTTTAAATAGGTTGTTACTTATTGTATATAAAAAAGCTATAATAATCATAAATAATTTCAATTTTTTATGATTTAGAAATAAAATTAATTGGAGTTGATGGTTGAGAATTTGCAAAACCCATTATTTCTAAATCATGATTTGATATTCTGGTAAATATATTGGATATATTTTGTTCAGATTCATTTGATTGTGAACTGGATGAATATAATATTCTTGGAAATCTTTTACCTTGGAAATCTTGAGAATTTTGGGAATCTTGAGGTTGACAATTTCTTGCCAATTCTCTTATTTGTCGTAATCTATTAGTTCCATTTTTTTTACCCAATAAATCATCAATCTGAGATTTTCCAATCATCAGATGAGAACAAGGTCCTAGATTTATTTGTGTATTTTTTTCTGGAACTGTTCTACAACAAGGACAATTTAATTTTTTTTTTAACCATGTGATAATACAATCAGTATGAAAAATATGATTACATGATAAACGGGATTTTGGTTTGGGTTGGGTTGTTTGTTCATTTTTCACATCCAAACATATTGAACAAATTGATTCAGATTCTGTAACTGATTCTGATTCTGATTCTTCAATGCCAAATAAATATTTATGTACTTCCATATCACTTAGTGGTGTTATAAATTCACTTGGTGTACTAACACTTCTTTCTGCAAAATATCTTCTTCTACCCATTAAAATTGGACGTATATACCCTTCTCTTGAATTTATTCTATCCATTAAAGTTGAACGTATATTCCCTTCTCTTGAATTTATTCTATCTGGTGACAAATGATGATTTAAATTAGCATAATTAGTAGCCCCAATTCCTTCTGTAATTATTAATGATATTTGGGGAGGTTGGGGAGGTTGAGTTGGGATATTTGATATTGTAGAAGTAAATCGAATTGAATCAATATTTTGTATATCAAAATGTATTTCAGCTTCACTTTTTTCTTCTTCACTATTTATTTCCAAGCTATTAGAATTAATAGGTTGGATACTTGATATTATTTCAACGTTAATTTGATTAATCATTGGTTTCTGTAAAAATAACCCAATCCAAAAGTATACTATTATCTAGATGAAATTAATTATTTTTCAATTTTTTAATGATTATTATTTTAATTATTATTCTTATCCAAATATAATTTAACAATATCATTACGATATTTGTCAAATATATTTTTTCTTACCATAGATAATTTAGCAGTCAATAATTTTTCATCAAAAGTAAAAGGTTTAACAATTAAGATTTTTTGAGGTATCTCATATTTTTTTAATTTATGTGATAATTTTTTTATTTCACTATAAATTATATCTGAATCAGATTGAGAAACCACAAGGGCTATATTAAAAGGTTTTGAATCACCCCAAATAAAAATTTGTTCAATATGTGTGGATTCGAGTAAAATATTTTCTATTGAAACGGGATTTATATATTTACCATTAGTTAATTTATATAATTCTTTTGTTCTTCCGGTAATAAATAAATATCCATCTGAATCAATTGAACCTTGGTCCCCAGTCATAAAATATCCATCTGAATCAAAACATTTGTCAGTTTCATCTTGATTATTATAATATCCTGAAAATACATTTGAACCTTTAATTAATATTTGATTGTCAACAATTTTTACATCATTACAGTCTAAAATTTTGCCTACAGAACCTATTTTATTATTTGATTCATAATTTAATGAAACCATTGGACTAGTTTCACTTAATCCATAACCTTGATATATTGGAATTCCTAATTTTGTATAAAAATTTATTACTTCTGGTGATATAGCAGCTCCTCCTGAATTAATAAATCTCAAATCAGGTCCAAAAATTTTTTTCTTAACCATATTATTTATTGGTTTTAATTGGATTGATATTACTTTATTTAATAAATTATTCGATTCGATTTTATCATAAATTGAATATAAGAGTTTTGGTACTGAACAAATTATTGTGGGATTTGATTTTTTTATATTAGATACTATATTTGAGATTTCATCATTTATAAAAATAGATGAACCTTTACTCATTCCGTAATATAGTTCACAATTTAAACCATAAATATGTGACCAAGGTAAAAAATTAAAATATTTATCAGTATGTGTTATAAAGTTATTTCCAATATTTTTATCAATTGCTAATATATTTGAACTTAAATTTTCCAAATTTAAACAAACTCCTTTTGATAATCCAGTTGTACCTGATGTATATAATACCAAATCAATTGGATTATTTGTTGAAGAAATAATAGACTCTAATTCTACCAAATCATCAAAATTTATTTTATCATGTTCTATAATATTTGTTTTGAAATTTTTTAATATGGATAAATTTATTTTTTTAATTGAACCAGATGAACTGATTATTATTTTTGGTTCAGTTTCTTTAATAATATGATTTATTACATCAGTATGTTGGGATTCATAAATTGGTACAAATATTCCACCCATTTGATAACACGCCATATTTGCACTTAACCAATTTGGCGAGTTATTTCCCAAATACAAAATTCTATCATTATTTTTTAAATTATATTGAGAAAATAAATATTTAAATTTATTTGTTTGTTTATTTACACAATTATATGTCCAAGTATTTTTACCATGATAAATATTGGGTGTTTTAAACAAAATATTTGAACCAAATTTATTAATTGAATTTAAATAAACATTTAATATACTTATTTTGTTCATAATAATAATAAGTAACTTTTATAATCCTTAATATTTAAATTTTTAAATATATTTAATATTTTATCAATATATATATATGGATTATTATTCAAAATATCTAAAATATAAAATTAAATATTTAAATTTATTAGAAAAAACAAAAAGAAAATTAAGTACAAACTATACAGATACAAATGAAGAAAAAAAAATTAGAATAGATTCAAGTGATAATTTGGAGAGAGATATAAAATTATCAAGTTTATTTAGTATATTTATTTCTGAACCTTTATATCAACTTGCTAATGAACCTGCTAATGAACCTGCTAATGAACCTGCTAATGAACCTGCTAATGAACCTGCTAATGAACCTGATGATTTAGATTTAAATAGAACAAACCCAAAAATAAAAAAAACTAAACGAAATCAAATAAAATCAGAATATAATTTAAGAAATGCCGAATTTAAGTTAAGACGTGAAGATTCTGATTTTTATATTGGGTCATATACACCAGAAATCAAGCAAAATTTAGAATCGAATGGATTAGATACCCAAATGATTGATAATTTAGTTGAAAATTTTAATCAAGATGATTTGGCAAACATTAAACTTTTAAATAAACAAAATCCTTTGTATGTTAATTTTGATAATAATGGAAAACTTATTGAATGTTGGATTGGAGATAATATACATTGTCCTTGTTGTGGTGCCAAGTCGTTAAGAAGATATGTAAAAGACAATATGCCTTGTATTGATTTGATGTGTATTAATCCCGCACATGAATTTAAAAATGGAGTTAAATTTTTTCAAGTAAAGGCGAAATCTTCAGATGTGACAATTCAAAAATATAAAAATTTTGATTTTGGTCTTAAACAAATACATACTGGTTCAAAAGCAATAGGACAATATATTCACGATATATCAAAAGGTGAAGAATATTATGGATTATTAATTGGATATATATGTATTGAATATGAAAAAATAATTAGAGAACCAAATGAAATAATAAAAATTTTAGATACATCCTTTATAACTTTACCTAAAATTGATATTAGGGAATCTAAAGTATTATTTAGTGATGTAGTTAAACAATATAATAATTATTTAGGATTAACAAAACACGAATGTCCAATTACTCAAAATGATTTGGAACAGATGAACAAGTATTATTGGTATATTGATTCAAATCCCATTAATAATATTATTGAATTTAATCCCATTAACAATGATGTAATTTTTTTATCTTTGTCCAATAGAAATAAATTATTTGATACAAATTTTCCTATGCAATTTATTACAACTGATTATAATCCTATCTCATCCAAATGGATAATTATTCCTAATCCTTTAGTTGAAGTTAAATAATAATATTATTTATCATATTTATAAATAAAACATTCAAAATCGGGAAATTTATATTTAACTTGTTTTGTAATTGTTGCTAAATCATCAATAAAATAAATTTGTGAAAAATTAGATACATCGATAAATTTTTCAATAAAGTCTGCTTTTGACATTTTAAAATCATATGTAAAATAAATTGGATAATTTTCATAATCTATTCCAATTAGTTTAAATTCATCCTCAGTTTTTTTTTTAGATTTTTCACTTCTTGATGTGATAAAATATAATTTAGAGTTAGTTTCTTTTATTTTTTTTTCAAAATTGTCAAATCCATTTTTATCAGTATGAAATGGAGTATTTTTATCTCTATAATCATTATATTCATTTGATGCTATAATTTTTGTATCTTCATCATCAAGGTAATCATTAATTTCTTTAAGGTATTTTTCTGTACTTGAGTAAAAATCATCTAAATTTAAATCAAATCTCAAAACAGTATCATCAATATCACAAAGGACTAAACTATTTTCCTTAACATCAATCAAATTAAAAGAATTTATTTTTTTAATTATTAATTTGGGTTTTTCTGTATTACAAATATTCATTTTTTAATTTACAAAATATAATTTTTAATATTAACCATTATGTTATAAAATTTTCAATTTTTATTTATATAAAATTATTATTTTATATCTAAATATTAGATATGCAACAACCACTTCTATTTAGTTATTTTGCAACTTTTATTGCACGTGATGTTGTATTTTATACAATAACCACAATATCAACTTCAATTATATCTATTCAAAATATAGATAAATTTATAATAGACCATAAAGACAATGATTATATTATTTTTTCAAATCAATTAGAAAAAACTGACTTAGTTAATAAATTGATTATAACAAGTTCTATAATTAAGGATATATTTAAAAAACATTCTTCCAATTCCAAAACAGATTTTGACAAAATATTTAATATTCCTAGTGTAGAACTTATAAAAAAAATTCCCAATGAAAATGAACCAGATTATGATATAGTATCAAATGTGAATTATAGTGAAATTGAAGTTGATATACCAGAACCAGTAAGAATATCTATTTTATCAACATTAGAAACAATACACAAAATTAATTTGATATTTGATATAATTCATAAAAAAATAATTTCATATAATAAATCATATTTTAATTTTTATAAATTAAATATTAGTGAACAAATATCTCAAATATCCCATCTAAATGTAATCTTTAATTCTAGATTGGATATGTTATTTAAAATTATAAATATATATAATGATAAAATATAAAATATAAAATTAACTTATTTATTTTGTTTAATTATAATACAATTTATACAAGTTGAGTATAATAAATATATCCTAAAATAATCACACATAAATTATATTTTGAAAATAGGATAAAAATTGATTTATTAAATATATGTTATTTGATACATAAAAACTAATTATATATTTGTTATCAATAAAAAATAAATTATGCCTTCTTATTTATTTTTGACTGATTCAAATAGAATAATTTCAAATTTACAAAAATTTTTACCAAATCATTTTGTCGAAAAAGACATAGTTCTTGAATACAAATATAAAAATAATTATATTTACATAAATAAACTTAGGTCAGTATTTGGTACTGGTGAAGTTGACAATACATCTGTATTTAATTTTTTTGGTATATTGGACTATGATTATAAATTTACCAAAATATTTGTGTTAGCAGCAAATTTTAATGAACAATTTAGATGTTATGTAAATAAAATATCTATTGTTTCTGTTAAATCTGAATCTGATGTAATTGTTTTTAATTTAAAAAATAATTTTATTGTATCTGATTTTTATTTTGATTCTCTATCATATTGTTGTTATAGAGTATTTCCTTGTTGTTGTGATACAGGTACATATAAACTTACATCAAGTGATTATATAAGCGTAAATTTAGAAAATATACCAGATACAGATTTTAATCCAGATTACTTTATAAATTATTTTAATGAAAATACCAAAAAAAATAAAAGTGTTAAAGGTAAAATAATGACAATTGATGGATAAATTTAATAATATATCTGCTTAATATTTATTTGTAATTATTTTATATACTAATCTAATTTATTCTTGCGTATTAAAACTACCACATTCAATACATTCTAATCCATAAGGATGATATATAGTATTGGATTTTTTTTCGCAATCATTACAATGTATTTCTTTATAAATATTTTTTTTAACTGTGTTTGAATTTAAAATACCCTGAGCTTTAGTAAATTTACCTATATTCCAATTTGGAAAATTTCCTATATATAATATTTCATTCCCATTTGTTATAATTGAATTAACAACAAATTTACCATATGTCGAGTCAACTGTATCTCCTATTTGAATTGGTAAAAAGTCATTTGGAAGTGGATGTGTTTTAATTTGATTTCGAATAAAATCCCAATGAGAAGATAAATCACCAAATGATTTTTTACAATAGGGACATTTATATGAACCCTGTTGTATATATTGAGTCCAACAAGTTTGATGTATAAAATGTCCACAATTCATTGGAAAAGATTCTGATTGAGAATCAAATGTATTTTCTGAACAAACCACACAAATCCCATCTTTAAAATTTGATATTGATTTTAAATTTGACTTTGATTTATTGGCACATTTATGTTCCAAATCTGATTTATTGAAACAAATACCACAATCATCACAATGAAATAAATTTTCTGCTTTTCCCAATCTACATAATCCGCATTTGTCGCAATGTGTAATGTCTTTTGATGTCCATATTTGACATATTTCACAATATGAATTTGAAAATACATTTTGACATTGGATACAAAATTTATTTGGTATTTGTTCATATTCACATATAGAACAAGTTATTTTGGAAACTTTTAAATTATCCTTTGAAATACAATTTCTTTCTCCATGACATCTTTTACACGGGTCATACAAGTTACAACATTCAAAATAAAATTTATAACAATACTTTTCATAATGAGAACATATTTTTGATTCATTAGAATTTGATTTAATTGATTTCAAATAATTACCTGACATCAATTGTTGTATTTGGATATTTTTTTCTGTTTCAGTTAATGTAGTATCTGATTTAATTTTTTTAATTAATTCTCTTAAATTATCAGACGACATAGTAACAAATTGTTTTGATATATTTAATATATAGACTATGTATTAAATATATATTTTTTTCAATTTTTATGAAAATTATTTATTAACTAATTTATCAATTTCAATTAATCTATTAAATTTTTCAACTCGTTCACCTCTACAAGGACTTCCAATTTTAAGATATTGTGCCCCAATACCAACAGCCAAATCTACAATATATGCATGATTAGTTTCACCAGACCTATGTGATACTATTACATCAAAATTATTATTTTCCATTAATTTAGCTCCCTCAACTGCTTCAGATATAGTTCCTATTTGATTTACTTTTAATAATAATGCATTTGCCCAATTATTTTTAATACCTTGTGAAATTAATTTAGGATTTGTTGTGAATAAATCATCTCCCACAATCATAATTTTTGAACCTAATCTTTTGTTCATTTCTATCCAACCATCATAATCTGATTCATCAAAACCATCTTCAATACTAATAATCCAAGGAAATTTATTAATTAAATTTTCATAATAATCAACAAGTTCCAATGAATTAACAAATTTATTTTTTTCAATTTCATATAATTTAGTTTTGGAAGAATAAAATTCTGAACTAGCACAATCTAAAGCTATTCCAACATCAGTACCTGGGACATAACCACTACAATTAATAGCATCTGTTATAACTTGAATTGCTTCTTGAGTAGAATAAATTGGTGGACAAAATCCACCCTCATCACCAATAGATTTTGCCATAGGTCCAAATCTTTCCACAAGAATTTTTTTTAGTCCGTGGTAAACTTCACAAATAATTTGAATTTGTTTTGGTATAGAATATGTTCTATTACAAACAATCATAAATTCTTGAATTTTTAAATCTTCAGTGACACCGTGTTTACCTCCATTAATAATATTTACCATTGGGGTTGGTAATAATTTTGGCAATTTCTTTTGATTATAAGTATGAGCAAAAAATTCAAATAATTCAATTCCTTTTAATCTAGCTCCCATATCTGCAAAACAAAAACTAGTTGCGGTTGTTAAATTACCTCCTAAAATTCTTTTATTATCTGTAGAGTCAACTTGTATCAATTGTAAATCTAAATATTTTAAATCTTCTAATTTTGTTAAACAAATTTTTTTATTTATCAAATCTAAATTTGCTATAGCATTAAAAACTGATTTACCCATAAATTTCGATTTATCCCCATCTCTTAATTCAAGAGCCTCTGAACTACCACAAGAAGCACCAGATGGTGTAGAACCTTTTCCTAATTTTTTATTTTTATTAATTAAATCAATACATTCCACTTGAATAGTAGGATATCCTCTAGAATCAATTATTTGTGTTCCATCAAGTTTATATTGATTTATGTATTCAAATTCATTTGTTTCACAATTAATTTTTATTGGGATTCCAGTTGCAATTTCAAATTCTTCTATACTTTTTGATGTTTTTAATCCTAAATGAACAAATAATGCTCTTAATGAATTACCATGAGCAACAATTAAAACATTATTTCCACATTCCAAGTCTGCTTTTATTTCTTGATTAAAAAAATTTCCAACTCTTACACTAACGTCTTTTAAACTTTCTCCTTCCCAATTTTTACTTTTGGGTGGTTTTGTATCCCAAGATCTTCTCCAAATTTTTATTTGGCTCGGACCATAAATATCTTCTAATTCTTTTTTATTTTTACCAGTAAGATCACCATAATCACGTTCTTTTATTTGTTGATCATATTTTATAAAAAAATGTTTAGATTCATTTAAACCCATTATTATATTTGCGGTTTCAATTGTTCTTACTAAATCACTTGCATATATACTATTAAATTTAATTTTTGATAATAATTTACCAACTGTTTCAGCCTCTTCAATACCTTTTGAACTTAGTGATGGATTTTCCCATCCTGTAAATTTGTTTTCTTGATTCCAAGTGGATTCACCATGTCTTAAAACTATAAATACCATATTACTATATTATAAATATAATATTTATTTATATTGAGATTTAAAAATATATTTACTTTTAGGTTAAATATATTTTATAAAAAATAACTAATTATTTGATTCAGTATTTTCATTTTGTTCACCATTATTAGTTTGTTGGCCATTTTCAGTTTGTTCAGTATTATCAATTTGTTCAGTATTATCAGTTTGTTCAGTATTATCAATTTGTTCAGTATTATCAGTTTGTTCAGTATTTTCGTTTGAAGAAACATTATAATTAAAACAAACTTTTTTAACTGAAAATGCATTTTCAAATTTTTGTTTTAATTCTGAATGAAAATTTTTAATTTTATCAGCATCATTACATTTACATCTAAAACCAAATCCAAATGCATAACCAATAACGAATCCAAATAAAGTTCCTACTAGAACAGGAGCATAATTATGTAGTTGCTTATTCATATTATTATATAAATACAAATATATCTTTAAGTAATATTTTTAATTAAATATTTTTAATTTGATAAAAAAAGACCTGATAAATATTTTGAGTTAAATAAACATTGTGTAATAGTAAAAATAGATGAAAATCAACATAATACTTATGATGATATATGTGAATGTTCAAGGATAAATGAAATAGTAAAAAAATTAAAAATTATTTATAAAATTATATTCCAAGATTTTTAATTGTTTTGAGGGCAGAATCAGGAGTTACAGAAATGGTATCTATTTTTTGTTCAATTAAAAATTTGCAAAATTCCAAAGAATCTGATGGTTGTTGACCACAAAATCCAACTTTTTTACCGAATGATTTATATTGAGAAATAGCCATTGAAATCATTCTTCTATATGATTCATTTTGGTCATCTGATAAATATGTTATTTTATCAGAATCTCTATCAACCCCTAAAGTTAATTGTAATAAATCATTACCCCCAATACTAACTCCATCAATATATTGAGAAAAATTATCAGCTTCGATAACATTAGAAGGAATTTCACACATTAAATAAACTTGTAAACCATCAACACCTCTTTTAAGTCCATAAGATTCCATTTTATTTAAAACCATTTTACATTCATGAGGAGTTCTACAAAATGGAATCATAACAATAACATTAGTCATTTTCATTTCTTCTCTAGCATATTTAATTGCTTCACATTCTAGTTCAAAACCTTTTTCATATTCTGGTGAATAGTAGCGTGATGCACCTCTCCATCCAATCATTGGATTTTCTTCATCTGGTTCATATAAATCTCCTCCTATTAAATTTTTATATTCATTTGATTTAAAATCACTTAATCTAACAATAATTGGATTAGGATAAAAAGCAGAAGCAATTTTACTAATACCTCTAGCAAGTCTTTTAATGAAATACCATTTACCACTATCATGAGAACCAATTATATTATAAATTTTTTCTCTTACATCTTCTCTTACTTTGGGATAATCACATAGGGCAATTGGATGTATTTGGATATAATTTGAAATAATAAATTCTAATCTAGCTAATCCAACACCAGAATTTGGTATTTTAGATGCGACAAAACTATTTTCTGGATTACCAACATTTAACATTAATCCAATTGGTAACTTTAAATCTGAACTTAATTTAACTGATTCAATTTCCCAATTTAATTTACCTTCCCATACAACTCCAACTTCACCTTCTGAACAAGACAAAGTAACTTCCAAACCAGATGTTAATATTTCAGTTCCATTAGCAGTACCCACAATTGCATTTAAACCTAATTCTCTAGCAACAATAGCAGCATGACAAGTTCTTCCTCCTTTATTTGTAACAATTCCTGAAGAAATTTTCATTAGAGGTTCCCAATCAGGAGTAGTCATATCGGTAACAAGGATATCACCAGGTTCAAATAAATCAAATTGTTCCATTGATTCTAAAATTTTTACTTTTCCAGAACTTATTTTTTCACCAACTGCAACACCCTTAACAATTGGTTTAGATTTAGATTTAAGAATATACTTATTAAGAACAAGTTCTGATTCATTTGAATGAATTGTTTCAGGTCTGGTTTGGATAATATAAATATTTTGGTCTTTACCATCAATTGCCCATTCGACATCAACCCCTAATTTTTTACCTAACATTTTTGAATAATTTTGTTCTAATAATAGCACATATCTAGCAAGAGTAATTGCTTGATTATTTGTTATACAATAATTAATTTTTTCACTTGATTTAGTTTCAACTTCAATTGTACCTCCTTCTGTCCCATAAATAATTTTTGTATTTTTGTCTCCCTTTTTTTTCATAATAATTGGGTCTGCTTCAATATCTCTTAAAACTCTTTTATCTAAAATAAATTCATCTGGTTTTACTCCTCCACTAACAACTAATTCTCCTAATCCAAATGCTCCATTAATAACAATAGCTTTATCATATCCTGTTTCAGGGTCTATTGAAAAAGCAACACCAGCAGAACCGATATCAGAACGTACCATTTTTTGTATAGCAACAGAAATTTTAACATCATCCAAATTTATTGAATGTGTTTTACGATAGGAAATTGCTCTTGAATTAAATAAAGAACCAAAGCAAATTTTAATAGATTCCAATAAATTAGATTTGGAAACATTAAGTAAGGTATCTTGTTGTCCAGCAAAAGAAGCATTAGGTAAATCTTCAGCAATTGCACTAGATCTAACAGCTACTTCCAATCCATCTTTTCTATATAAATTACATAATTCATCATAATTTGATAATATAATTTCTTCTTGTTCTGGAGTAAAATGTCCATTTACAAACAAACTTCTTAATTCTCCCGATTCCTTTTCAAGTTGTTTGATATTTGTTGTATCAATTAATTCTAATTTAGATTTAATAATTTGTTCAAGTTGATTTGATTTAACGTAATCATCATATAATTCAGTTGTGATAGCAAATCCATCAGCTATTGAAAAATATAATTTTTTACTCAAATAATATAATTCACCAAGAGAACTACATTTACCACCAACAAGGTGTTTATTTTTGTAGGAACAATCTTTAAACCAACAAATATAATTTTCCATTTATTATAATTTAAAGAATATATTTATTTATATTTGGCGGGAAAAAAATGATTGATAATATATTTTTATTATATTGAAAAATATTTTGTAAAAAAATGATTAAAATTTAAATTTTAAATAATATATTCTAATATAATATATGATTAAATTACCAATATTACCATTAACAGATTTTTCAAAAATATCTAAATATGATAAGATTGAAATTAAAATATCCAATACCACATACAAATTTTCACCAGATGCTCATCCAAGTGGATTGGATGAAAGATTTCATCCAATATTTGGTAGTCAAGTATTTATAAATAACAAATTAAAATATACAATTCCATATGGATTACCCCCATTATTATTTCCAAAAGGAAGTGAACCATTAATTAATTTTCAAAATAACACAAACTTTACATCAAATTTACATTTTCATGGATTAATAAATACTGGTTTGGTTGATGGAGCATCTGGATTTTCAGTATTTGGTAAAAATACTTTATTGGGTCCAAATATAAAATTACAATTTCCAAAAATAAAAAATAATTCAGCTTTAACCTGGTATCATTCACATGCGATGTTTCGCTCATTAGAATTAGTTTGTGCAGGAATGGTTGGGACTGTATTAATTACTGATGAAATGACAAGAATATTAAATGATTTATTTGTTTATGGTGAAAATTATTTTGTTTTAACATTAATGGATGGTGATTTTGATAGTGAAGGAAAACTTGTACTATCAAATTTACCAGTAGATATAAATAGATCTTGTTTTACAGTTGTAAATGGCATATCAACAGTTCAATGGTATACAAATCCAAATACCAAAGTACCTTTTTCAAATATATTGGAACATAATACAAATAATAATTTAATAAAAATAGATATAATAAATTTAGGTTCAAATTGGCGAGTATATTATTTAGGTATGTCAGATAATAATAAAAAAATAGTTCCATTTTATGTTATTCAAACGGATCAAGGTTTATGTGAACCCGTATTAACAAATATGCAATTTATTCCCGTTGCTGGACGTATATCAATATTAGTAGATTTAACATCAATACCAGAAGTAGAATTATTTTTTTATGATTATGATTTAACGGAAAATTTTGGTATTAATGGAGACGGAACAGGTACCTTTCCTGATTTTAATTTAGAATCAAGTACTCCATTCCCAACACCCATACCAGATCCAGATAATCAAAATCAACAATCATTACCAAGTACATTAGATTATCCACAAATTCCTATAATACCCCAAGTAAATTTACCAATGGTTAATGGTAATTGTCCAATTCCAGAAGTAAAAAAAACACGTACTTTTTTACATTTGAAAAAAAATATTCCATTAAACACTCATAATTTAAAATCAACATTAGAAATAATTAAAAGCATAATTTATAAATCATGTCATAAATCAACTGATAAAAATAAATATCTTACTGATTTAAATTCAAAATATTATTATAATTTACCAAATCCCACAGAAACAACACCCATAAGAAATATTTGTTTATGGGGTGAAAATGATATAAATTATATAAAAGGAAGTTCTGGTAATCCATATATATCTGACCCTGATGGAAATAATATTTATGGTATATCAGAATTTTCTAATGGTGCAAATAGAATAATGGTAGATTTATGGAATTCATCTGAATTAGATTTAGATATTGCCTTATTAGAATATAGTAAAAATCCAAATAATTATAAACCTTCTATACTTCCTACATCAGATTTTAGAATTACAAAAAAAAATGATGAATTTATAAATATTGCCATGATTTCTAATGATGAATTAACAATTCAATTTTTTAATAATGTTATTGAATATGGTGATAAAATAACACCTCCTGTAACCCAAGTTACAATTATTTTACCACCAACAGAACCCAAAGCAGATTTAAATTTACAACAATGGATAGATTTATTAAATTATAAAATTGATAATACATTAATAAATTTGAATGGAATTGACTTACCCATATCAAATTTTTTAAATTTTGATTGGTCATTTTTTCCATATGGAATAAATTTATTAGATGGAACAACAAAATATTTAAAATCTGCTGTAATTAAAACAAAAAATAATTCTAACTATTGTGTACGTTTATTGGGTCGTTGGGCATTATTACAAATGATAGGTAAAAATATGATAGGAAACAAAAACTCAACACCTCCAACTCCAGGTGCTGGTCCTTGTTGTGATGTAAATTCACCTTGTGATGAAGAATTTCTTTATGGGGTGTATGATAATTATATTCAATCATGGTATCCTTATTATGCAACAAATGATGAAAATAATCAAAATCCAATTTTATGTCCAAGAAGAAATGCAGAATTAATAATTATTTCAAATGAAACACATATTGGTTTTTATGATGGATTTGCGAATGATAATATAAGGTCATTTAGCACAAGATTAAGACATACTGAAATATGGACATATTTGAATGGGGATACAGGTGATTCTCATCCATTACATTTTCATTTGACATCTGGATTTATTTATAAAAATTTATCTCAGCCAAATAATATCTCAAACACACTTGAAAGTACAGAAATACCAGGATTAACACAAACTTTTAGTCGTGATATTTACCAAATTGGACCACAACAATCAATATCATTTGCTCTTACTTGGCCATTTTATGCATCTGAAGATTCAACAACAACTCCAAATATTCCAAATATAGGTGCAGTTATACATTGTCATTTTTTACCACATGTTGATTCAAATTCAATGATAATATCTTATGCTGTTAAAGAAGATGAAGAATTTATAAGATATTGTTATTAAGAAATAATTATTTTTATACCCCGATATACACTTTTTTATAAATAATGCTTTAAATAGTGTGAAAACTATTTAAAGGAATATGATTTAATAATAATATATATCAAATAGATTAGTTTAAGATGAATTATTCATCAAGTTTTAATCAATTAGAGTCAATGGAAACAATTAAAAATTTAACATCAAAAAATTTTGCGGAACAACAAGAAGGAATTGAACAAGTTAAACGATTGTTAGTAAATTACAAATCGGTAGAAGAACCTTTGTTAATAAGTTTTGTGCCATTATTATTAGATTTGAGTTCAGAAAAAAGAAATTTAGTTCAAATAGAATTGGTTTTAGATGAATTTGTAAAAAAAGTTAATCCATATGCATTTGAATTAGTTTTTAATGAAATTACCAAAGTATTTGGGGGAGTAAAATTTTTATCTAAAATTCAAGGAATAAGAATGATATGTTCTTATGCTAAATTATATTCTGAAGTAGTTTCATCAAATCTTCCCATCATAATAGACTCATTAATTCAATTAGCATCAGACCCAAAAAAAGAAGTAAAAAATGCAGTTCAAGAATGTTGGGTTGAGATATGTGAAACAATTACAAATGTTGATATGAAACCAATAATTCCAGCAATGATTGATGGTTATATGAATCCAGCAACAAAAACTGAATTTGCTTTAGAAAAAATGGCATCACAAGCATTGGTAAATGATGTTGACATTCCAACACTTTCTTTAATTGTTCCTATGTTAGTAAGAGCAATGAGAGAAAGAAAAGTAGTTTCTCAAAGAAAGGCAGCAGTTATAATGGATACTTTATGTAAATTAATTAAAAATCCAGTTTATGCTAGAATTTTTTATTCTAAATTAAGTTGGATTCTTGATAAGGGTATAAATGAAATAGCAATAGAAGAAGTAAGAAATGTATGTTCAAAATCAAAAAATACTTTGGATAGAGTATATGAACAATCAAATTCAAAATTAGTAGATTCAGTAACAAAATCATCTTGTATGGAATTATTAAAAAAAGAAATTGGTGAATATTATAATTTAGTATTGGAACCATATACAGGAATTATTAATTATACAATTCAATTGGTATTGGGGTTAGTAAGATATGAAATAAGAGACCCTCAAGCCTATTGGAAATGTACAGAATCATATCTAAGTCATTTTTTAACTGATAAAGAATCTCGATATAAAATAGTGGAAAATATTAGTAAAAATTTAATAGATACAATAACAGTATATGAACATGACCCAGAAGAAGGAGAAGAAAATTTATGTGATTGTATGTTTTCATTAGCATATGGTACAAGAGTATTGTTACATCAAACACCTTTGAAATTGAAATTCAATAGATGTTATGGTATTTTGGGTGCAAACGGAGCTGGAAAATCTACACTTTTAAGAGCAATGGCAAATAAAACTCTTCAAGGATTTCCAGATATTGAAGCTACATATATCGAACATCATATTCCAGAAGAAAAACATGATATGATAACATTAGATTATTTGGAATCACATCCTAAAATTAAGGCTAAAGGAATTAGTAGAGAAGAAATTGCTGCCAATTTATCAGAATTGTTTGTTACGGAACATATGATGAATTCACCATTATCAACCTTATCAGGTGGAAATGTTCAAAGAGTTAATTTAATTCTGGGAAAATTAGCAGGAGACCCTTTGATTCTTATGGATGAACCAACAAATCATATAGATTTGCATAGTATTGTATGGTTAAAAAATTACATTAAAACAACAAAACAAACAACATTTTTAATTATTTCTCACGATATTAAATTTATGGATGAAGTTTGTACTAATATGATTCATTATGAAACTTTAAAATTAAAAGTATATAGGGGAAATGTAAGTGAATTTGTTAAACAAAAGCCTGAAGCAGAGTATTATTTTAAAACTGAATCAAATGATGTATTAGCTTTTAGAATACCCGATCCAGGACCATTAGAAGGAGTTAAATCATTAACAAAATCCGTATTAAGTATGAAAAATTGTTCATTCCAATATCCAACTGCTAATGTACCTCAATTAACAAATATTACAGTACAAGTATCAATGGCTTCAAGAATTGTTATTATAGGGAGAAATGGGGCAGGAAAATCAACATTGGTAAAAATTTTGGTTGGAGAATTAGAAACAAATGATGGAATTATTGATAGACATCCAAATTTAAGAATGGCATATATTCCACAAAATATTTCTACTTGTTTAGAACCTCATAAGGAAATGACACCTGTAGAATATGTAATGTGGAGATATAGATTAGGTTCAGATAGAGAACAAGCAAATAGAAATGGATTAACTATGACAGATGAAGAAATAGCATTAATAAAAGAAAAAGCAAAATTAAATAAAACTTTTGTCATCAAAGAATTAGGTTCAAGAAGAGCTGGTAAAAGAGAATTTGAATACGAAGCAAAATCAGAAGGTGTTGTTGAATTAATTCAATGGTTTACAAAATCTGAACTTATTGCTATGGGATATGAAAAAATGGTAAAAGAATTTGATGAAAAAGCAGCAATGGAATCAATGATGGGACAAAGAAAATTAACTACTGGTGAAATTCAAAAACATATGGATTCATTTGGTCTTGAACCTGAAATTAGTCAACATACTAAAATAAAAGCACTTTCCAGTGGCCAAAAAATGAAATGTTATGTTTCCGCAGCAACTTTTTACCTCCCCCATTGTGTGATTTTTGATGAACCGACGAACTTTTTGGATAGAGAAAGTACTAATGCATTAAGTGATGCAATTAAGAATTTTAAAGGTGGTGTATTAGTCATTTCACATAATGATACATTTTATAGTTCAATAACTAGAGAACAATGGTTATTAAATGACGGTAAAATGACGGTGGTATCCGATAATCTGATAGAAGCCTTAGAAAAAGAAAGAAAGAAACAAGAGAAAGAAGATTCTAAAAAATTAAAATTAGACGGGAATGAAGAAAAATTTGATTCTTTAGGTAATAAAATTGAAGTTGTAAGAGAAGAAAAGAAAGAATTATCAAGAGATGATAAAAAACGTTTAATGAAACAGAAAAAAGAATTAGAAAAAGCAGGTGAAGATACTTATGAAATTGATGTGTTATTAGGTTTGGCTTAATATATTAACATTTTAATAATTTTAGTAATTTTTTTTTATTGGGTTTTTCATAATCAAATTCATAATCTTTAACCCATAAATTTGTTTTTAGACCAATTGTAATCTCAACTTTTTTTTTATCTGGTCTATTGATAATGTTATTTTCAATTAATATATTTTCCGGTATAACATAAAATATATTGGAATTTTTACAATTTAACCAATAAAAGTCATTATCTCCTTTTTCATAACATTGAGAATTATTTTTTCCATTTTTTTTACTCAAATAAAATTTATTAGATATGCTATTATCACCTATGCTACCAACTTTTTCTTGAATTTTTTTATCCCCAATCATAAAATCATATACTAAACCTTCCATATCATTATGTTTAAAATTAATAAAATCTAATTTTGATTCTCTACGTTCTTTATAATTTTTTTCTTGTAATGTTTTTTCGTTTGTTGGTGTATTTAAGGAATTAAATGTTTTTTT
>Ga0172364_10000769_pt1 | contig 23649 bp, 20 predicted proteins | sample LakKivSesite10cm_FD_114545 | JGI IMG/M metagenome (GOLD analysis project Ga0172364, IMG submission 114545) | Sediment microbial communities from Lake Kivu, Rwanda - Sediment site 10cm | ecosystem: Environmental > Aquatic > Freshwater > Lake > Sediment | place: Rwanda: Western Province, Lake... | reverse complement strand
GAAGCAGGTGGCGAAACTGCAGAAGGTCAAGAAGGAGAGGGACAACGCGGCAACGAAGAAGGCCCTCGAGAACCTGAAGAATGTGGCCAAGGGCACGGACAACACTATGCCGGCCATCGTCGAATGCACGGCCGCTTATGCCACCATCGGCGAGATATGCGATGTGCTGCGCGGCGTCTTCGGCGAGCAGCGCGAGTTCTCCGCGTTTTAACTAGATAGAGCGAAAGTTCGTAAGGAGGAATAAATGCTTAAGAAGATTGATCATATAGCGATAGCGGTGAAGAACATCGACGAAGTCATGAAGGTCTGGGGCGATGTCTTCGGTGTGAAGAGCGAACACGAGGAGGAGATACCGGACCAGGGCGTGAAGGCGGCCGCGGTCAATATCGGCGGCGTGCACATCGAATTCGTTCAGCCGGTGAAGCCGGATACGGGAATAGCCAAGTTCGTAGAGACCAAGGGCGAGGGCATACATCACATAGCGTTCGAGGTCGAGAATCTCGAAAAAGAGCTCGCAGCGCTCGAGGCCAAGGGTGTGGCGCTCATCGACAAGAAACCGCGCAAGGGCATGGCCGGGATGATAGCTTTCATACACCCCAAGGCGACCAGGGGCGTGCTCCTGGAGCTGGTGCAGAAGATAAAGTAAGGAAAGGTGATCTATATGGCGAAAACGATAAAAGTTCTAGTTGCGAAGCCAGGCCTGGACGGCCACGACCGCGGCGCCAAGTTCGTGGTTCGCGCCCTGCGCGACGCCGGCATGGAGGTCATCTACAGCGGCCTGCGCCAGACGCCTGATATGATAGCCGAATCCGCCCTTCAGGAAGACGTAGATGTCGTGGGGCTCAGCATCCTTTCCGGGGCGCACCTTGAGGTTTTCCCCACCGTTATAGATAAACTGAAGCAGAAGGGGCTTAAGGTCGTCGTAGTAGCTGGCGGCATCATACCTGAGGAGGATATCCCCGCCCTGAAGAAGATCGGTGTCGATGCAGTGTTCGGTCCTGGAACCCCCTCGGCCGATATTGTGAAGTTCCTTAACGGCGCGGTCAGCAAGAACTAGATATCATATAACTGAATATTTGGTGTGAGAACTGCCGATGGTATATAATCATCGGCAGTTGTGTTTACAGTTCCCTCTCCCTCCGCATGGGAGAGGGTCGGGGTGAGGGTGATGCAACATTGCGATAAGCTGAAGATACTGAAGGTCCTCGACGGGCAGAAAGTACCCAAGTCGGACTGCGTAATCCGTGAGACCGAGGTCGTCATCAAGATCGACGGCAGGATGCACCGGCGTTTGACCGGTCTGGCCGAACACCTCGAGGAGCTGGCGCTGGGCTATCTGTTCGATGAAGGCATCGCTTCTCCGTCCGATGTCGATATCGAGGTCGAGGATAATGTTATATCGGTGTCGCGCAAACGCAAGTCGAAGGCTCGCAAGCCGACTGTCATCGGCTCCGATCTGCAGGTTGCGGATTTCCAGATACTAAGCTGGGCCGAGGAGCTGAATAAAAGCTGCCCGCTGCACGCAAAGACCGGCGGCACGCACATCGTCGGCATAGTTCACGGCGATATCATGTTCTTCGTCGAGGATATCAGCAGGCACTGCGCTATCGACAAGGCCATCGGCATTGCTTTCAGGAACCGATACGAGATGTCGGACTGCGTTATCGTGACCTCATGCCGCCAGACGATATCGGCGATGAAAAAGATAGTGACGGCAGGCATTCCGATAGTGGTTACCATCGCCGCGCCGACGACGATGGCTGTTAAGGAGGCCCTAGACTACGGCGTTACGCTGGTGGGGTTCGTACGCGGCGGCCAGTTCAACATATACTCTCATCCTCATCGCATCGTGACGGGCTCGCGCTGAACTTGGCCCTCTGCCGCGCCCTGCCCTTCTCCATCTGCGACAGGCGCACCTCTTCATCGGTCGGCTCGTATGTTGTAAGGAACGCCTCTTTGAACTCCTTGAACCTCCCGTCGATGATGCTCTGGCGTGCGTCGGCTACCAGCTTCAAGATGAAATGCAGGTTGTGTATCGTGGACAGGCTGTAGGCCAGCAGCTCCTTGCAGTTGAACAGGTGGTGCAGGTAGGCGGCGGAGAAGTTGCGGCAGGTGTAGCAGTCACAGCCTTCATCAAGAGGGGCGTTCAGGTCTTTATACTTCGAATTGCGTATAATCATGCGCCCATGATTAGTGAAGAAGCCTCCGTTCCTGGCGATGCGAGTCGGCAGGGCGCAGTCGAACAGGTCTATGCCGTGAGCGATGCCGCTCAGCAGGTCTTCAGGCGAGCCAACCCCCATCAGGTAGCGCACTTTGTCGCCGGGGAGGAGCCGGACGGTCTCCTGCAGCATCCTGTTCGTTATATCCTTGGGCTCGCCCAGGCTCAGCCCGCCGATGGCGTAGCCGTCGAAGCCTATCGAGGTTATGGCCTCTGCGGAAAGTCGTCGAAGATCGGCGAATCCGCCCCCCTGGACGATGCCGTAGATGGCCTGATCCGCTCTTTTTTTTGTCTTCAGACATCGTTCCGCCCAGAGGCTAGTCCGATTTACTGCCTCCTCTATTTCACCGCGTTTTTCCGTGTACGGCGGGCACTCATCGAATGCCATGATGATGTCGGCTCCGATCGACTCCTGATAGCGTATCGCCAGCTCCGGCGTTATGAAATGTTCGCTGCCGTCCAGGTGCGAGCGGAATTTGACGCCTTCGTCGTTGACCTTGCGCAGGTGCGACAGGCTGAACACCTGGTAGCCTCCGCTGTCAGTGAGGATAGGGCCCGGCCAGTTCATGAATTTGTGCAGGCCGCCGAACTTCTCAATGACATCGATTCCGGGGCGCAGATATAAATGATAGGTGTTCGACAGGATGATTTTAGCACCCAGGTCGGATACTGTCTCCGAATTGAGGGCTTTGACCGAAGCCTGTGTGGCCACCGGCGCGAAGGCCGGGGTCGGCACCTCTCCGTGCGCGGTGGATAGTATACCGGCGCGCGCTGAGGTATCGGCGCAACGGTTGGTTACTTTGAAGCTCACCCTTGCTCTTTCAGCAGGTTATTGGCGATGATTACCCGCTGTATTTCGGATACGCCTTCGTAGATCTCGGTCAGCTTCGCATCGCGGTACAGGCGCTCGATGGGCATATCACACATGTAGCCGTAGGCGCCGTGCACCTGCATAGCCATGCGTGTGACCTCCACCGCCGACTGCGAGCAGAACAGCTTGGCCGTCGCCGATTCTTTCATGATGCTTTTGCCTTCGTCGCGGAGCGCGGCTGTTTCATATGTCAGCAGCCGCGACGCCTCGATGCGCGAGTACATCTCGGCGAGGAGCCACTTTATCGAGAGCAGGTCACCGATCGGTTTTCCATTTGCGGTTCGTTCCCTGGCATATGAGGCCGAGAGATCGAGCGCCTCCTGGGCTACGCCGACGGCTTCTGCAGCCGCGACCAGCTTGCCCACGCTCATTGACTCCAGCATTATGTTATAGCCGTCGGACTTCCTGCCGACGAGGTTCCTACTAGGCACATGCACCTCATCGAGATAGATGACCGAGGGGCACAGTCCGCGCGCGCCCATGGTGGCGCAGGGGTGGCGCATCTCGTATCCTTTGGCTGAGGTATCGACTATGAAAGCGCTGACCTTGCCTGTCTCATCTTTAGGGAATACCAGTATTATCTTGGCCGCGACCGCCATCGCCACGAACTGCTTCTGTCCCGTGATTAAATAATCATCGCCTTTGAGCCTGGCCTTCGTTTCTATAGCAGCCGGATCGGAGCCAGTGGCGGTCTCGGTAAAGGCGAACGATGCCAGCACGTCGCCGCTGGCCATCGGCTTGAGGAACTCCTGTTTCTGCTTCTCGCTGCCGTGCCGCAGCAGGGCTTCGCCGGTCAGGCTCATCACTCCCATTATGGCTCCGGCGAGCATCGAGGCGCGCGAGAGCTCCTCTGCTACAAGAACCAGTCCCATGTAGCCGGCATCGCTGCCGCCGTATTTGGCCGGATACTGCAGGCCGAAATATCCCATCCCTCCCATTTGCGTAACCATATCGAAGGGGAACTCGCACTTTATATCAATCTCAGCGGCCACAGGCCGCACGGATTTATCGGCGAAATTTCTGGCCGAGGTTTGAATCATCCTGTGATGTTCGCAGAGATTGAAATCCATCTTTTGCCTACAATAGCCATTTATCCAGGATCATTGCCAGGAAGAGTATCCCGAGATACGGGAATGCGGTCAGTTTATACACCTTCCATGAGTCGCTGGAGAGTTTTCTGTATATCAGGCGCGATGTCGACAGTATCGTGAGTATACCCATGAAACATGATATCGCAAGGTATAGCCAATCGAAATGTCCGACGTAGTATAGCGCCAGCGAGAGCGCCACGAGCAGTATCGCCAGTGCCGGCAGCATCTTCACCGAATCTTTGACTTCGAGCGACAGCGGGAAGTAGGTGATGCCCGCCTGCCGGTAATCGTCGCGGTGCGAGATCATCAGGCTCCATACATGCAGCGGTATCCATATGGTGATAAGCAGACATAGGAACAGCAGCGTCAGGTCTACGCTCTTGCTTATAGCCACATATCCGATGAACACCGGCGCGCAGCCGGCCAGCGCGCCCTGCGGGAATACGCAGGTCACCCTCTTCCGGAAAGTTGTAGCGACGACGACGCCGACAGCGGCGAAGGTGAAGCACATCCAGTGCAGGAACCATGCGATTATCAGTCCAGCAATTACCAGGCTGATGGCCCAGGGCAACATCTTCTGTGGGGGGTCTATCTCCTTTGATGGCAGGGGGCGGTGTCTGACACGCTCCAGCCTGGCGTCCAGATCGCGGTCGATGTAGTTGGTCAGGCCGTTTGTGCCTCCATTGCCCAGCAGCAATGCCAAAGTCACTAAAAGGATTCTTCCCGTCTCGAAGTGCTCAACGCTTTTACCAGCCACTAGGCCGGCGCACAGCCCGATGAATGTCAGAAGCATCGTCTCGCGCGGCTTGAGCACGCGTATGTATGGGAATATCCCTCTGCTCCATCGGGAGGATGGCTGTTTTCCATCGTCTATGTTGCAGCTGACCATAAGTCGGTTTGGGCCTCTTATCTCGGATTAGACTTTCACATACTAACTGAAAATATCATGGTAGTGCAAGATGCAAAAACCGAGTGTCATTGCCCGACTGTGGGGGTAGCAGTCGGCGTGGAGGTGGATGTAGGTGTGACTTCAGTTGATGTGGATTTATTACTGCTGGCGAAACCTGCAGCGAACCCGGCTATCGTTGACAAAACTACGAATAATGTTAGTACACCAAGTGCGATACTTTTTCGTGACGAGGTCTTCTTATCAGATTTAGCGCTCATTTATCGGTTCACTTATAAGAGTATTTATAGTGAGGTGGTGGGTCGACGCACTCATAGTATATTCATCCAATACACTTCTTAATCACTTCCAATACATCTTTTTGCTGCACGTCGTCGCGGAAGACCGTCTTGCCGATGCTCTGGAGCAGCACCCACTGGATGGCCTTCTCCTTCACCTTTTTATCGAGCGCCATAGCTTTGAGTATCGAATCGAGGCTGACATCGGCGCATGACGTTGGCAGACCGAAGCGTTCGAGCAATTTCTCCTGTCGCACCACGACCTTGTGCGGTATCAGCCCGAGCTTTTCGCTGAGCATGGCCGCCCCCGTCATGCCAACCGCTACCGCCTCCCCGTGAAGCAGCCTGTCATAGCCGGTGGCCGTCTCCAGGCCGTGCCCGATGGTGTGGCCGTAGTTCAGCACCATGCGTTTGCGCTGCTCCTTCTCATCCTCGCTCACTATAGTCGATTTAATGTAGGCGCTGCGCCTGATAGCCTCAGCGATTACCGCCGGTTTAAGTTTCGATAAGTCGTCAGCGTTTTGCTCGAGCAGCTCAAGGAAATCGGCATCCAGGATCATTGCGTGCTTTATGACCTCGGCCCAGCCGGAGATGAGTTCGCGCCTTGGCAGCGTTTTCAACATGCTGACATCAGCAAGCACCAGCCGCGGCTGGTAGAAGGAGCCGATGAGATTTTTAGCTTTCGGATGATTAACTGCGACCTTGCCGCCTATCGATGAGTCGGTCATGGCGATGAGCGAGGTCGGAACGTGGACGAGAGGCAGGCCGCGCAGGAAGGTCGCCGCAACGAAGCCGGCAAGATCGCCAACCATGCCACCACCAAGCGCCACAATGGAGTGCCTGCGCTCGGTGCGTTGTTTCACCAGCCAGTCGTAAATCTTGATCGCTGTATCGATGGTCTTTGTCGATTCCCCCGCCGGCACAATATACGATTCTGTTTTGAATCCCGCATCCTTGAGCGATGCGATAGCTTTTTCGCCGTGCAGAGGGAAGACATTATCGTCGCTGATAATTAAGGCCGAGTCTCTCAGTCCGCACTGACTCATCCTCCGTCCCAGGCTCTCCAGCAGCCCCCAGCCTATGAAAATCGGATAGCTCTCCGTGGCCGTACTCACGACGAATGGTATTGTTTGTTCGGCTGTATCTTTCCTCTGCGCTTTTACCTGTTCAAATTCACTAATCACTCTCTTTACGGTCTGATCGACCGTAAGGTTATCGGTGTAAACGGCTCGATCAGCTGTGGCGTAGTAGGACTGGCGCGATGCCTTGAGCTGTAGGATGCGAGCCAGGGGATCGGGCGCATTCAGGAGCGGCCGGGGCACCGTGTCTGTCATCTGGGTCGATTCTAGAAGGCGCTTGTAAATTGTATTAAGCTGCGCTTCGAGGCATATTACGATTCCTGATCGTGCGAAGAGCTCGCGGTTGCGTGGGTCGACGATGGCGCCGCCTCCGGTGACTATTACCCTGCGTTTGCCGCTGCATGCTTGCTGCAGCATTTCCCTCTCCAGGGCTCTGAAGTGCGCTTCCCCTTTTTCGGCGAATATATCGGGGATCGGTTTGCCTACAGCATCCGCTATGGCGTGGTCGCTGTCTATGAACTCCCAACCTAGTTTGCGGGCAACCTTTTCCCCTACTACTGATTTCCCGGTAAAGGAAAAACCTATTATGATCAGGTTATCTTTATTCATCCAGCTGCCTTAAATCGTTTTGAGGTAGCTCTTGTAGTTGCGAATTGTTTCTTTTAGATGGTCGCCGCCGAACTTCTCCAGCATGGCGTCGGCCAGCACCATAGCCAGCATGGCTTCGCCTATTACGCCAGCTGCCGGTACCACGCACACATCGCTGCGTTCGATATGCGCCTCAACGCCTTTGCCCGTTTTGAGATCGATCGAGGGAAGCGGTCTCGCCAGCGTGGGTATCGGCTTTACAAACGCTTTCACTACAACGGGTTCGCCGTTCGTTATTCCGCCCTCTATTCCTCCGGCGTGGTTCGTAGCGTGACTCCACTTATTTGTAGGTTTATCGTATTTGATTATATCGTGTGTCAAAGAGCCTTTGAGTCCTGCAATCGCTGAGCTGTCACCGACTTCCACTTCCTTCACGGCGGGGATGCTCATCATAGCCTGGGCGATCCTGCCGTCGATGCGGCGGTCCCACTGCACATGGCTGCCCAGTCCGATGGGCACTCCGGTGGCGATTACCTGGAATCTGCCGCCTACGCTGTCGCCAGCTACCTTGGCTGAGTCGATCGAAGTAATCATAGTTTTTTCCGCTTTGGCGCTTGTGCAGCGCACCGGTGATTTCTCGACCCGAGCCCAGTCTATTTTCTCGATTTTAATATCGTCGATCCTTGCGTCCCCTATGGCTAATGTATGGCTCTTAATGCCAATGCTGAACTCTGCCAGGAAGCGCCGCGCCACTGCGCCTACTGCCACGCGCGCCGCTGTCTCGCGGGCACTGGCTCGCTCGAGTACCGGGCGCACATCGTCCAGCCCGTATTTCTTCGTCCCTGCCAGGTCAGCATGACCTGGTCGCAGGCGTGTGACTAGCTCGGCCTTCTTCGTTGCAGGAGCAACGGACATGGCCTCTTTCCAGTTATGCCAGTCGCGATTCTCTATTAGGAGAGAGATGGGGCTGCCAATTGTCAGGCCGTAGCGCACCCCTGAGATAATCTCGGAGCGGTCTTGTTCTATTTGCATGCGTCCGCCGCGGCCATAACCTCCCTGCCGCCGCGCCATGTCGCGGGCAATGTAGTCCTCATTGAGAGGCAGGCCTGCCACCATGCCGTCGATGATTGCTATCAGACCTTTACCGTGTGACTCTCCCGCGGTTAAATAACGGAACATTGCGTTTCCTTCCCACTTTAATCTGGCTTGGTCCAGCCCTTGCCGTCACATACTCTGCACAGAGAAGTTTTGTTATTGGCGTAACCTGATGGCGTTCTCCCTGTGCCGTCACATGTGCCGCACACGGTATAGGCTTCAGGAATGTTCACCACGCCTGTTGCCTTGCATATAGGACAGCCTACGGTACTGATACCGTATTCTGACTTTCTTACCCTTTTCCTGCCCTTGCAATATCCGCAGCGCCTATATACTAAATCAGTCTTCATCTCTTCCCCTCACTTCATAGAGCTTTCTCTGCCGCATCAAACATTATGTTAACTGGAGCCTCTCTGCCTGTCCACAGCTCGAATGCTATCGCTCCCTGATAAACCAGCATTGGTAGTCCGTTCAGAGTACTGGCTCCTGCTCTTCTGGCATCGGCAAGCAGTTTTGTTACCAGAGGATTATACACCACATCGTAAACAAATGCTTTGCACGGGATTAAGTCAGTGTCCAGCGGTGATTTATTCTCGGAAGCGCTATGCTTCATTCCTATAGGCGTGCAGTTGACTATCAGGTCGCAGTTGGATACGGCGCTTTTGAAACGAGGGTCACCAGGTGGAACTACTTCTATGTCTGGTATAGGCCACAACTTATATGTTAGAGAGTCTACCCACGTGATGTCTTTTGCATCGTAGCAGCTTCGCGGCGGTTTTCCCTGAGTTCGTGCCAGGCTGCGTCTGATATCGTCCTTGAGCCTGTATGCTCTATCTATATCGATATCAGTTATGGTCAGTGATTTAATACCGGCCTTAGCAAGCGCGAATGTGGCAGCGCGTGCCACCCCCCCCGCTCCAAGGATTACCGCGTCCCTCCCAGCTGGGTCGAAGCCGCCATCTTTGTTCAAGGCTTTCAGAAAGCCGCATGCGTCCGTATTGTAGCCGTACAGCCGTCCCTCTCGGTTGACAACCGTATTAACCGCGCCCACCTCGTAAGCCAGAGCTTCCGTCTCATCGACAAGTTGTAGCATGGTTGCTTTATGAGGCACTGTTATGTTGGCACCCAGATAACCCGGCTGGCGCAATCGCTCCATGAATGAGGCCAGCTTATCCGGAGGCGTTTCCCACATCTCGTATCTGATATCCAGCTTGTAGTGGTCTAAAGCGGCCTGCTGCATCTGCGGCGACACGGAGTGTCCTACAGGATGACCGATTATTCCGACATATTTTGTCATCGATTTTTTCCGTCGAGATAAGCCTGTAAGATAACGGTAGCAGCCAGCGCATCGATGTTTGCTTTGCGCTGCTTGCGTTTGGCGCCGCTTTCACGGAGCAGTCGCTCTGCTGTCACAGTGGTGAGACGTTCATCGCACATGTCTATAGGAATATCAATATAATCTGAGAGCGACTTTGCGAAATCGATGACCAGTTCGGCCTGAGGTCCCGTGGTGCCGTCCATGGAGCGCGGCAGCCCGATTACAACCAGTTCAGTCTCGTAATCTCGGGTCAGCGCTGCGATCTGCTTCATGTCCGTCTCTTCTCCTGTCCTCTCGATTACAGCTATGGGGACAGCAACAGTTCCGACGGCCATGGCGATTCCGATGTGTTTATCGCCGACATCAAGCCCGATGATCGCCATGCTTTGCCACCAATTCCCTCACCATTTTCAATGCCTCATCGATTCTTGCGGCGTCCTTGCTCCCGCCCTGCCCAGTTTCCGCCCTGCCGCCGCCGCGCCCGTCGATGGCCTGAGTGATATGTTTAATGATATGGCCTGCGTTCAGTCCTTTTGCTACGAGATCCGGGGTTGCCATAGCTATGAAGTTGGCCTGGTCGTTGAACTCCGCTGCCAGCACCAGCAGTACGCTGCCCGCCTGCTCTTTGATCAGGTCGCCCATCCTGCGCAGCGCGTCCATGTCCAGCGCGGCGACCCTTGCAACCAGCACGCGTACCCCGTTCACTTCGGTGATCTTATCGGCTAGCGAGGCAGCGTCGCTCTTGAGCGATTGATGTTCCGCGCTCGAGGCCTTCTTGCGGGTGGTCTCTATCTCTTTCTGCAGGGCTGATATGCGGCTGATGACGTCGGCAGGCTTGGCCTTGAGAGCCTCCGCTATCTCGTCTATCAGCGTCTGCTTGTCCTCGATGTATCTCTCGGCTCCCCTGCCGGTGACGGCCTCAATGCGGCGCACGCCGGCCCCGATGCTGCTCTCCGCTGTGATGCACATAAGACCGATCTCGCCGGTGGCGGAGACATGGGTGCCGCCGCACAGCTCGGTGGATATCGAAGGCTTGCCGACCTGCATAACGCGTACCTCGTCAGCGTACTTCTCGTCGAAGAAGGCCAATGCCCCGATATCGATGGCCTCTTTATAGCGCATGGTCATCGCCATCACTTTGTAGTTGCGGCGTATGTAGTCGTTAACGATGTGCTGTACTTTTGTCAGCTCGTCCTTGGTTAGGGCCTTCTGATGCGTGAAGTCAAAACGGAAATAGTCCGGCGCTACCAGCGAACCGGACTGTCGTATGTGCTCACCTAGCACCTGGCGTAGGGCTGCCTGCAGCAGATGTGTCGCTGTGTGATTGCGCGCGATGTCGCGGCGGCGCTCCTCGTCCACCTTGGCCACTACGATCTCCTCGGCGGGTATGTATCCCTCCGCCATTTTGCCGCGATGTATGGTCAGCTCATGTCCTATGTGATAGGTGTCCTCTACGACGAAGCGGCCGTGCGGGCCCAGTATCTCGCCGACATCGCCGACCTGTCCGCCCATCTCGCCGTAGAACGGCGTCTCGTGCAGCACGATCTCGCCCTCGTCGCCCTGCGACAGTTTCGCCGTCTTTGCGCCTTTATGCGTCATCATTAAAATATCGCTTCGGTGTTTCAGCTTGGTGCAGTCATCGCCGACAAAACCTACCTCAGGCAGGTTCTCTTTAGTATATATACTGGCTGCGGCCTTATCCTCCACCTTGAACTTATGCGTAGAGCGCGCTTTTTCTCTTTGCTTGTCCATCTCGCGGTCGAAGCCTTCCATGTCTACTTTCAAACCGTGTTCAGCCGCGACCTCTTTGGTTACGTCGGAAGGGAAGCCGTATGTATCGTACAGTTTAAAGATGTCCTCACCGCTGATAGTCTTCTTGTCTGACTTCTTTGCATCATCGATTATCTGGTCCAGCAGGTTTAGTCCTATATTGAGCGTCTCGCGGAAGCGCGATTCCTCGGCCTCGATGGTGTTTAAGATGAACTTCTGCTCGCGCTTGAGCTCGGGATACACGGCGCTCATACGCTTAATGACCTCGGTTGCCAGATTAGATAAGAACAATTCTTTTAATCCTAGATTTCTGCCGAAGAGCGCGGCGCGGCGCAACACCCGGCGCAGCACGTAGCCGCGGCCCTCGTTTGACGGTATTACTCCGTCGCCGATGAGGAACGTTATCGCGCGCGAATGGTCGGCAAGAATGCGTATGAACCTGTCGTTCTCCTCATTCCCGCCGTAGCGTACGTTTGCCAGTTTGCTGATGTACTCGATCATCGGCTTGAAGGCATCGGTCTTGTACACCGTGGTCACGCCCTGCATGATGGCTGCGGTGCGCTCCAGCCCCATGCCGGTATCGATGTTTGGTTTAGGCAGCGGCGTGCGGCTGCCGTCCTTATGCTGGTCGTACTGCGTGAAGACCAGGTTCCACATCTCCACGAAGCGGCCACACTCGCAGTTTGGGCCGCAATCCGGCTTGTCGCAGCCGACCTCCCTGCCGAAATCGTAGTGTATCTCGCTGCATGGCCCGCATGGCCCGCTGTCGCCGGCGGGGCCCCAGAAGTTCTCCTTTGCCCCGAAGCGCTTGATCTTCTCTTTCGGGAAACCTATATCCTGCCAATATTGAAATGTCTCTTCATCATCTTTGTAAATGGTGACCCACAACCGTTCGGGCGGCATCTTCAGCCGGTCTGTGACGAACTCCCAGGCCCAGGCGATGGCCTCTTTCTTGAAGTAATCGCCGATGCTGAAGTTCCCCAGCATCTCGAAGAATGTTAGGTGTCTAGCATCACCTACATCATCTATATCGGTCACGCGGAAGCATTTCTGACATGAGGTCAAACGTGGTTTTGGAGGTATTGCCTCACCGGTGAAGTATCTCTTGAACTGCACCATCCCCGCTGATGTCAGCAGAAGGGTCGGGTCTGATTTTGGAACCAGAGATGAGCTTGCTATGCGCTGATGCTCCTTCTCCTCAAAGAATTTAAGATATGCTTCTCGAATTTCATTGACATTCACTATTCTCACCTTAGACGTGATTTTAGTTTAAGCATATATAGTGTGTCAATGCGGCGCGAAAGTGTTATACTTGACAAGTATTGAGGCATGTGTTATAAATTTCCAATCTGCCTCGATAGAGAACATTTGTTGTTAGTGTATAAATCGTATATAATAACCGTGTTTAGATCAGGGTGCGGAGTTGTGGTGGGATGTATTTAGACTCGAAAGAGTGTCATTATAGTAAGTTATTCGGTTATGGTCCCAGTCCCGGTGTCGGTGCTGGGACATTTGCATTATTTTAAGAAGTAGTTATAATATGTTGTGATTTAAATGAGGAGACGAAGATGGCTAAGAAACAGGAAGGCAATCCAGAGGAAGAGAAGAAACAGCAGACTGATGTCGAGAAGGAAGTAGCTCGAAAAGGTACTTTTAAAATAGCGACTAAAACACTTCCTGCCATTCTGGATGAGATAGATGAAAACATCTGGGATATAGCTAATGCTCTGCGCCGGTCGGAACAGGCAGCTAAAGAGGCAGGCAAGGCTGCGGAGGCCGCCATACAGGCTGCGACCGAAGCAGGTCTTCAGGCTGCCGAGGCCAAGGCTACCGGGCAGGATGTCCAGGCCGCAGCAAAAAGAGCTGAAGAAGCTGCACGGGAAGCAATAGAGAGAGCCAAGGAAGCCGGCCTTTCCTCTGATGAGGCTAAGAAAATTGCCGAGGCTGCATTGAGGGCAGCGCAGGAGGAAGCCGAGAGGGCTGCCAGGGCTGCTGCAGAGGCTAAGAAAGCGGCAGAGGCAGCTGCTCGCAAAGGCGAAGAAATTGAAGCTAAGGCTGTTGAAGTAGCTGGTCTTACCAGTACAGCGGCGGAGGAACTGGCTGCCAGAGCCGAGGAGGAAGGTCTCAGGGCTCAGGAAAGGGCCTATGCTGCTACAGAGGCTCTGGAAGCAGCCATGAAAGCTGCACAGGAAGCGATTAAAAGGGCCAAGGAGGCTGCTAAAGCTGCCGAGGCAGCAGCTAGCCAAGTAGCCGCGAATCCAACTATAGATAATATCGAACTAGCAGGCAGGGCTGGTGCCCAAGCGAAGAGGGAGGCGGCCTTGACGATGGCTGCTGCTGAGGAGTTGGCTAGGAAGGCTGATTTCGCACAGCTAGCGGGTGATGAGGCGCTGAAGGCTGCTGCTATGTTAACCGGTGTTCTGGGGGAGAGGGTTGCTGAGGCTGGCAAGCAGGCAAAGAACGCTGCGGCCGCGGCACTTAAACTTGTGGAGAAGGCTCTTCAGGCTGCTGAGGCAGCAAGCCTAGCTGGAGACAAGGCTATCGAGGCTGCGAATCGGGCCATTGCTGAGGCTCTTAGGAAGGCAGCTGAAGTCGCCGAGAAGGCAGCTAAGAGGGCTGAGGCAATAGCTGCTGAGATTGCTCGCAGACAGGAAGAGATCGAAGCGAAAGCTGCTGAGGTAGCCGAAATAGCCAGGAAGATTTCAGAGGAAACGGCAGAGCAAGCTGAAGAAGCTGGTCTCAGGGCCCAGGAAAGGGCCTACACTGCGGCTGAAGCTGTGGATGTGGCTATCAAGGCTGCGAACGAGGCGATAAAGCAGGCGAAGGAAGCAGCCAAAGCGGCAGAAGCTGCTGCGGATGTTGTAACTAAGAGTCCTACTCTGGATAATATTGAGAAAGCACAGGAGGCTGGTGCCGTGGCAAAGAAGGCATCGGCAGAGACCTTATTCATAGCTGAGGAACTGGATAGAAAATCTGATTTTGCGGAGCTTGCTGGCGATGAGGCTTTAAGGGCTGCTTCTGCGCTATCCGGCACGCTGGCTGAGAAGGTTGCTGATGCCGGCAGGCAGGCTAAGGAAGCTTCCGCTACTGGTATGAAAACAGCGGAGAAAGCCCGTGCTGCATCCGACCTTGCTAGCGCTGCGGGAGACAAAGCTATCAGTGCCGCCACCCGAGCTATGCATGCGTATTTGGAAGCCCTGGCCAAACTGGCAGCGGAGGTCAAGGCCAAGACCGAGGAAGCTGTGAAGGCCATCGAGGGCGCAGTGTCAGAGGCGTTGCGGAAAGCTGAGGCTATGACACTGAAGGCAGAGGAGGTCGCAGCTGAGGCCAGACGCAAAACAGAAGAGGCAATAAGGGCAGCTGAGGCTGCTGTAGCTGAGGCGATCAAGAAGACTGAGGGGATAGTAGGAAGAGCTGAGAGGGCTGCAGCTGAGGCTAGAGCCAAGGCGGAAGCTGCGGTCAGAGCCACGGAAGCACAGGCGGCTGAGATAATGAAAAAAGCTAAGGAGATGATTGAAAAAGCCGAGGAAGAAGCACATGCACGTATGATTGAGACAGCCAAACAGGTGTTAAAGAGCTTCCTCACTTCTTGGCAGTTCGTGGTGATCGTGTTGACGATTATCATCATATCCGTATCGATCGCTGCCGCTTTGAATCAGATGAAGTAGTTAGTATTTCAAGATTAGTTAGAAAAGCAATACACCGCCAACTCTGTTGGCGGTGTATTATTTTTACTTGATACCACGGTTTTTAGAAATGCCATGCCTAAATCTTTTTATATTACATGCTTCTTGGCCTATATTGCAGTGCCTCGGCGAGATGAATTATGTGAATATTTGGTTCATTTGCCAGATCGGCAATAGTGCGAGCTAGCTTGAGAACACGATGAAAAGCCCGCGCTGATAATGCTAGCTGCTTCATAGCTGTTTTTAAAAGCTGTTGCGATTCGGATTCGATGTGGCAAAACTCTTTGACTTGAGAGGGGGACATCTCGGCGTTACAGTGAATGGTGGTACCGGCGAACCTCATCCGTTGAATATCGCGGGCTGCCTCAACCCTCGATCGTACTATCTCTGATGTTTCGGCTTTGTGCTCATCAGCGAGCTTTTCGTATTCGATGCGTGGTACTTGAAAAAACATGTCTATCCTGTCCAGAAGTGGCCCGCTAATGCGTTTCTGATATTTTACAATCGAGCTGGGTGAGCAGGTACATTCCTTAATCGGATCGCCAAAATAGCCGCATGGGCATGGGTTCATAGCGGCAAGCAGCATGAAATTCGCTGGGAAGGTGACGCTCTCCCTTGGGCCCGGCTGATAATCACAATTTTGTCTTCCAGCGGCTGTCGTAACACCTCCAGTACGTTGTGTCCGAATTCAGGCAACTCATCGAGGAAAAGTACTCCCCGGTGGCTAAGGCTGATTTCGCCGGGTCTTGGCCAGCGTCCTCCTCCCACAAGGCCGGCGTTAGAGATAGTATAATGCGGGGCGCGGTAAGGCCGATGCGTCATCAATGGCGTATCGGAGGGAAGTAGTCCGCTGACACTGTAGATTTTTGTTACCTCTAGAGCCTCCGATCGACTCATCCTTGGCAATATTGATGGAAGGGAACGAGCCAGAAGCGTCTTACCACTGCCAGGCGGTCCATTCATCAGGAGATTGTGACCACCGGCCGCAGCCACTTCAAGCCCTCTTTTTACATGTTCTTGTCCTTTTACGTCAGCGAAGTCTATTTCGGGAATGAAAGATGTCTTTTTCACTTCGATATCGGGTTTGAAGTAAGGTATGCACACTTCGTTATTTAGGTGTTTTACCAGTTCAGACAGTGAAGTTACTGGCAATATTTTTGCTTCATCGACTAACGAGGCTTCACTTGCGTCTATAGCCGGAACATAGACCGAGTGCAGGCCGCGTTCTATGGCTAAAGCCGCCATGGGTAAAATACCATGCGTATGTCTTAAGCTGCCATCAAGAGAGAGCTCTCCGAGGAATACCATTTTGTTTACATCGTCTTTTAACTGGCTTGAGCATATTAATATGCCTACGGCTATGGGCAGGTCATAGGAAGGCCCCTCCTTTTTCATGTCGGCGGGGGCAAGGTTAACAGTTATCCGTTTGGTAGGGAATATCAGCCCGCTGTTCTTTATCGCAGCCCGGACCCTTTCTTTGGCCTCTTGAACTGCGGTATCCGGCAGGCCGACGATGTTGAAGGCCGGCAGCCCGGGGGAAATATCAACTTCCACCTCAACGATGGCTCCTTGAAGGCCGATCACCGCGCCGCTCAGTACTTTTGCGAGCATTTAGTAGGACCCTACAGGGTTTATATAAATGACCACTATGATTATACTACAGCGCTGATATATATATGTCAATTAGGAATAAAGATAAAAAAAGCGCTCCGAACTCTCGGAGCGCTTTTTTGTTATTTGGGTTTACTCAGGCCTTATCTGTTTTGAGATGATCCTATGGCCATGCTCCTGCATAACCGCTGTCGTTGGCCAGTAGTGCACCGGTGCCGGCCTGGACGGAACAAGCAGTGCCGCCCGCAGGTGTGATGCATGTGGTGAAGACATTGCCGTCCGTGTGTATGTACCATACATAGTGGTTGTTGTCAGTGCATCCGATGGCACTTGAGCCCATGCAGTTGGCCAAGCGGCATCCATCGGGGACCTTGCGCAAGCTGCCTCCGACCTGACCCTGCATCAGAGCGCTCATATTGAGAGCGTAGCACGGATTGGCGGCGGTGCAGTTGTTGGTTGTGGTAAGGTAGTACTCGCCAGCCGTGTCAGATGTGTTAATCAATGGGAGGCCAAAGCTTCCCTGGTGTTCGGAGGAATATGCTCCCACAGCGTTCTGCACATCATCTCTCACAGAGTTGTACGCTGACTTCCTTGCCGTTCCGAAGACGCCGCCCACAGCCATGACAACGACTCCGGCCAGAATCGCCAGTATGACCATAACGATCAATAACTCAATAAGGGTAAAACCACTTTTACTTTTTCTAGGCCCGAAGCCCCAGCATCTTGTCGCTTTCATCGCAATTCACCTCCTTTCCTTATATTTTACGTATTTTTATGTTAATTTAGAATAACGCTATTCTTAATACTTGTCAATAGTATTTTATTATCTTTGGAATAATGGCATATTTTGACAAGTTAGGGAAGAGTATCATATAGGTAATCGGTTTGTCAATATACTTATGCTGCCTGATAGTGAATTGGCGTTAATGCGAGTGAGTTGCTAACTGATATGATACCAGCTGGCATACCAGTGCAGAATCTGAGGCCCCCACAGCAGTGTTACCAGGGTTCCAACAGAGAGGAATGGACCGAACGGGATAGCATCTTTCCTCTTCTTGCGACGCAAAGCTAGCAGAGCTATGGCTGTTACACCTCCTCCCAGGATTCCTATCGCTAGAGCTAGTAAGATAAGCGGAAATCCCAAGGCCATCCCCATAAAGCCTGCGAGCATGACATCTCCGCCGCCCATTCCTTTGCCACGGGTAATGATGTTTGGCAGGAGGATTAATATGAAACCGGTCGCGCCACCAAGTAAGGCGCTTAGCGTTCCTTGATTCGGCCATATTGAGAAGTCTGGCCAGAAGAATTGAAACCAGAAGAAAGAGAAGATTAATGCCAGGATTATTCCTATATAGATGGTAATATTAAGAACGATTTGATGTTCCAGGTCGATAAAGAAAATGAGTATTAGGAGAGAGGCATATGTCAGGGGCATGGCGATATGTATGCTGAGGTTGTCATGTCGGGATAGAAAATGCCATGTAATCAATCCGAATACAATCGCGGTGGTGAGTTCAACTATGAAGATGCGGACGGGGATTTTGGCTCCGCAATGTCTGCAATGTCCTCTGAGAAAAATATAGCTAAAAAGTGGTATAAGGTCTTTTTTTAAAAGTTTTTTCTTGCAGGATGTGCAATGGGAGGGAGGTCTAATTATCGACTCGCCTGTAGGAAGACGGTCTATGCATACATTAAGCAGACTTCCAACACATAGGCCTAATATGGCAAACGATAACGCGATAGGGATAATCATATGACCTTAAGGATAAGCCCTATATTGACCATGTATTCGGCTATGGGGAAGTCTGCCGGAAGTGGTATGGGTGATTCAAGCGGTTGCACTGTACGTCCCGTCAACGCTGCAACGTTGAGGGCGAACGGTACACCCGCCGCTGCTTGTCCGGTAAGATATACAGGCGTGTTCGGATCCAGGGGATGTTCTTTGTTAATTTCGTTGTAGGTTACCACTGTGCGTCCCAACTCGTCGCTGATTCTGCCAACTGTGTAATCCTGATTGGCTACGCCCTCTCCCAGAAAAACGCTTCGTATCAGCACGGGCGTATCGTCCGAAACAATTACAAGTTCCATGCTGTTGCCTTCGCAATTTGCTATGATTGCATCTTTCTGATTGATGGCTCTCATCAAGGCCAGAGGTTTTAAATCTATATTGGCAGGATTAAGTCCGGCATGGTTTATTGCGCGTATTAATAAAGATACGGGCTCTTTCGGCACAGCCAGAAGAAACACGCGTATTTGAGGAGTATCTGTTTCCGGTGAGAGGATTTGCCAGTGAAAGTAGTTGTCCTCTTCTGAGACTGTCATGGTTCTTCTAACCTCGCGGGGCACTACAGCATCTAGTTCTTTCTTCCCGACGTTTGGTATGGTGATGATGCGGGAAACAGACCGCAGTCCTGGAAGAGCGCAAATCACATAGGACCTAGAAGTTTCTATTTCTGTCATGGCGCTCTTGATGACTTCTCCGAGACCTTCTGGATCAGCCACTTGGCCCATCTTAAGGAGACGGGCATCGAATGAAGCCTTTTTCCATGATTCTATAGCGTTATTATGGTAGTTTAACAGCCTAAGTTCAGTGCCTTCAATAGATAGAGCCAGAATGCGTTTGCCTGTAGTTTTAGTTTTAGCACCACCTTTTCCCTTGGGCAGGTTGGGCATGCTAACCTTTGAAAGCTTGGGCATGCTGATCTTGGATTTGCTCTTTGCCTTAGGTGCTGCTGGACTTTTGGTATCAGCCAGTTGAGCGGAAGGCACAGGTGCTGCTTGGGTTTTGGTATCAGTCAGTTGAGCGGAAGGCACAGGTGCTGCTGCTTGGGTTTTGGTATCAGTCAGTTGAGCGGAAGGCACAGGTGCTGCGGTTGGAGTTCCACTGTCAGCTGGTTGCGGTGCAGGCGCAGGTGGTGCTTTCTGGTCAGGCATAAAAGCTTGACTAGTCACTATTCCGGGTTCACGTGATGATGGAGCTACAGCTTCCTTTGATATTTTTGGTTTGGATATACGTCTTAGAGGGATTCTGGGAGCACGAAGCTTTGTAGCACCTGCTTTAGATACACTAGGTAAAGGTATTTTAGGAACGTTTATCTTGCGATGCTTGACCTCATTAGCTTCCTTGGTTTGGTCTGTTGATTTTATTTCTGGTGATTTCTCGGCATCGGGAGGCAATACAGCAGGGACTTCATTCTTAGCATTCGCTTCCTGAGAGGAGCGGCGCATTGACGATAAATTGGGGACGGGAATCCTTGTCGGGATTCTAGGCATCTTTAGGCGTTTCATAGATAGCGCTCCTTAATAGACATCGAGGCACTTCTATTGTTGGGATAAGATTGACAGTGTAAAAGCTACTGTCCAGGTCTTTCCCTCATTTTGTGTCATGGTGAGATCGCTAATGCTGATAGCATTGTACGGTAATTCCTCAATATTCTGCAGGAACTTGATAATTCTGATAAGTTTCTCACCGGCTGAATTCACTCCGGTGGATGTTATTGAATATCTGTTGGCTACGTACGAATGCCCGTTAATAGTATATGGTGCCGCGTTTGATGGAGTGTATTGGATACAGGTGAGATGTGCATCTTGTGCAGCTTCAAGTATTTGGCCCACAACGTCCAGACTGCCTAATTTAACGGGGAATGGGGATTTGTCGATTAAATCCTGTTGTGCGGTCGCGAGCTGGCTATTCAAGGCATCGATATTTTGTAGCTCTCCAATACTATTTATCTGTTGCTGTTTCAGTACAATATCTCTATTTAAACCTGTTCTTTTACTTACGACACCGAAATATGATACGGCAAAGTAGATTACCAATGCCAGGAGAACGATATTGATTGCCGCCAGGGCTATTTGTGTAAAAGTTATCCCTTTCGGCAGTTTGATCGATGAAAGGTTTGCTTTAGATAATTTACTAAATGAAATCTGTTTATTCATTCGCTGCGCCTCCCATCTGAGAGGCATTATTTACCGAGACTGTGATGGAAAAGCCGCAGCTTCCCGTTTGCTGACAATCACCGAAATTGAAGTTGGTGACAGTGAAAAAATCGCTTTCATTTAGAGCCAATAGAAGATCATAAACATACATCTTCTTTGTGGATGTGCCAGGAAGGGATATCGACCTATCGGTTGCTACGGTTATGCTATCCAATGTAATTTTAGAGCTTGGAATGAGGTCGTCTATTTCAGTTACCACCTGAGACCAGATAATACTATCGTTGTGGAAAGTCTTGTCGTCTGCTATCGTTGCGTCAAGCTGGGCCTCAGTAGCAGTAATCTGGCTTTTTATGCTATCAGCCTGGTTTTTATTGGCCTGTAACGCTAACAGCTGTGTCTGCAGACCGGTTAGCTCTGTAATAAGGGACTTTCTATCGCTGTTAACGCTGGATTTTGTAATAATCATGAAGACCATGGCAACAATTAGGACTATTATTGTCAGGGATAATATCAAACCCAATTTAGATTTTTTTACAGGGCGGAACTCAGGCGGAAGCAGATTGAGGTCTATCTTTTTAGGTCGTCTTTCAACTGTTTGTTGCAGTGTCACCAAGAGATCCTTTTCTGACGCTATGTTAATGGAATGTACTATGAAAACAAGTAAATGTCAAGCATCACACATATGGGCGATGAATAATGTATCAATTAGTAATATGTTACTGTCCAGGATACTACCGTTAGTGTCTGGTGCTCCCACCATAGTGACGGGCCGGGTGATTGTCGCAGGCAGGCTGTGATAGATGCTATATCAGCGTTGTTGATTCTTGCCTTTGTAGAGATGGTGTAATCTTGGTATTGATATACTTGACCTCCTGAGGCGTTACCCATTCTGACCCAGGTGTACTTCTGATAGTCAGGGTCGCTTGTGCCAGCGCCGTTGAAAGTGGGTTTTATATACATCTGACTCATGCTGCGGTCATTGGTTGTGGAGCATCCTGATCCGGACTGGCGGGTTGCCAGATTCTGGAATTTTATATAGTAGAGGCCATTGTAGCCCCAAGGTACAGAATAGCTGACATTTTTTTGGAATGCGGTATTGATGAAAGTGCTCACGGTGGTATCAGCCACTGTGGACCCATTCTGATATTCAATCCATATTCTGCCTATGCAATTGTAATTACAGCTCCCGGAATGCGAATCCTGGAAATACCAATTTGCCATAGCCGTTGTTCCGGCGGTCAGATACATAGAAAAGTTGTAGGCATATGCCGGATTATCATTATGCGCCAGTGAATTGAGGCCGAAATAGCAGCCGGGGTCCATGTATATCCAGTCCGCTGTACTCGTCGGGAGCGATACGTTTGCTGCGAAACCGGTGAGCGAGTTGTTGATGGTCGTGATTACCTGAAAACCGTTGAGAAATGACTGATTGCTGTATCTGGTGCTCTCGGTTTGGTTCAATACATAGGCATCCTGTCCCGCGTATAGGTCGGTGAATATCTTCCCCATCATGGCGTCCACGGTATAGTATGCCTGAGTATCAATAATCTTGCCTAGATATATGCTGTAGCTGGTGTCCAAATAGCTGAGCATTGGCGCTATCACGGTCAAACCGATTGCCATTAGAATGAGTACAAGTATCAGAATCTGGCCACTTCTAGCTTTCACGTGTGATTCCCCTTTGTGATGCTACCATCTATAGAAATTCCAGCGGCTGCCCGAAATAGTGACGTATTTTGATACCAGAGCGCCTCTATAAAGTTCACAGGCGTCAACCAGTCCTATCCAGCCGGTCCTTCCGCTGCCGGCGAGTTCTATCTCTCCGTTGGGAGCATACAGTACCCCTTCAAGGGCGACGCAGGCATGGTTAGACCATCCGCCCACCGGGTTCGTATCATATATTAATAAAGCAGCGGAGAAGTCCGCCCCCGGGGAACTGTCGCTGTGATTTGCCCAGAAGAGGAGATCTTTATCATAGGGCCCGAGTTGTATTTTACCGCTGATCAGGCCGGTATTAGCGTTATTACGGATGACAATTCTGTCAGCGATGAAGGTAACGGTCCCTCGGGTAGATGTATCCGATAAGGTTATCGTACCATTGCTATAGTACATACCCGATTTAAGGGTGTGGTTATATTCCGGGTCCTCATGTTCCCAGACACGGCTCACTGAATGCAGATCGACGTCTCTGAAGAATACATACTCATGTTTCGAGTCGTCCAGTGTCTCGATGCCGAGGGACAGATTAGTGCCGAAATAAATCTGCATCGCCCCTGGGTCCGGCATGGAGACGTTCTGCTGCCCTTGGTGAATAGCTGTGTATGATAGTTTCAAAGGATCTAGTGTTGCAGGATCTGTATTAATACACCACAGATCGCCGTCGATGACGTTATAGTCCGCCGAGGATGCGACTGTCACTGTGCCATTTACTTTGACAGTGCCGCTGATGGAAGCATAATCACCTGTGAAGAGGAGACCGCTCAAGGAGCTTATTGTATCCTCTCCCCACTGGAATGGTTCCGGCAATAGGAATGCTGGCCGCGGCAGGACATTTATTTGCAGCTGCTTCTCTAAATATTTACCCATGTTTGTCTTCATGCCTGCTATCATGGTCGCATTTATCATACCTGTGTGCTGGTCCTGCCACAGGCTGAAGTTATATAACGTGATGTGCTGTGTCAGGCTGGCTGTGCCCAGATATGTTACCGTTGGAGGTATGGGTGTCGGTGTTGCTGGCGAAGTGCAATAAACGGCGGTCACGGTGCAGTTTACCGTCATAAACACGGTGGTATCCGCTGCGCTGGCGTTGGCGAAAGAGCTTGATGGCACCGATGTCCATTGGGAGAAATAAAAGCCTGACGAGGGCTTGGCGTGAATAGGGACGTAAGTGCCGCAGGTGAAGGGGTTGCTGCCATCGAAGTAAGGTTCGCCGCCGGATAACGGGCTGGCCACCAGCGGCTGCAGGAATATTTCCCCTGTACTTGTAGTAAAGTTGGCCTGGACGGAGTAGTTGTCATCCATGACTATATAGGTCGAAGGGCTGTTGGGATTATCTACCTTGTCGGCATCCACCCCTGTGCCGGTCCAGTTAACAAAGTTGTAACACGTGCTATTGGTGGCGACAATAGAAGCAACGCTGCCGGTGGTATACCAGGCTCCCGGCGGGGCAGGCGATACCGTGCCTCCATCGCTCGCGCT